>JABAHS010148907.1_pt1 | contig 24439 bp, 24 predicted proteins | sample 7062111 | NCBI WGS metagenome assembly JABAHS01 (sample SAMN14534600, study PRJNA622989) | marine sediment metagenome | biome: marine biome [ENVO:00000428]; feature: marine pelagic biome [ENVO:01000023]; material: deep marine sediment [ENVO:00002113]; isolation source: pool of 4 deep marine... | reverse complement strand
AACGATCCAACGCGCAGGATCCCTGCTGAGGGTCATCTACTGATAGAAACAGTTCCAATTATCAGACTTTCGTCTTACGACCGCTTTGGATCTCGTGGAAAGCGCAAGGGGTGCGAAATCGTGCACAGCCGGAAAATAGGCAACGAGCCCGCAACAACCTTTCTCATTCGCTCATCTTGCTTGGTCACCGGCCTCTTCGACTGCTCGACTTGGGACAGCTCGTCCAACACTTGTTTCGCTTCCGTGTAGTGGTGTGCGATACGAACTCTGGTCGGGCGGTCACCACGAGAAGTAGAGAAGTGCTTTGGAGCTGCTCGATAACCAGGTTCAGGAGCTCCAGCGTGGAAGGCTCTACCCAGGGCGCGTCTTCCACGACCATCAACAGCGGCGCCTGCGACGCCATGCCCTCATACACCGCGGCGAAGCCCTGGAGCGTCTTCTTCTTGAGCTCATCGGGGCCGAGCTTGGGCGGTGGATAGCGAGCCCGGATGGCCCGACGAGCGTCATCTTCATGCGCTTGCGGGTAGCCGAAGTAGACCAGCAACCCATCTCCGACGTAGCGGGCGATGTGGCCATCGAAACCACCCACGACCTCGGCGCAGCATTCTTGATACGACGCGATGAGCTCACGCAGCTCTTCTGGGTCGAGACGCTCTGAGAGCGTCGTGGAGTCCACGAGATCGCAGAACATTACGGTCACCTGTCGGCGTTCGGCGTCCGCCGAGGTGACGGTCGCCCGTACGTTACCGGAGGGAGACGGAGACGCCGTCACGTGGACAGAGGGCAGGGTAGCAATCGCTTTCAGGAGCTTCTTCCGGTGTCCGAGGGGGACACCCAATTTCTCCAGGTCCGCGTCGGGCAGGACTTCCTCGTCGATCCGATTCTCCGCGAAAACGGGGGCATACTGACTGAGCCCGAGACTCTGAAGCCACTGCGTGACCTTAGGCGCGGGCCGTTAGGGTCTGAATTTCAGGAGAGGCTACCCGAGGCTTGCGAGCCTCGTGTCAAGCGTTCTGGGATAGTGGATGCCTCGTCCCGCCTGTTACGCCTTCGCAGGTCTCTCGGGGCGATACAGGTGGCACGCGACCCGGTGGTCGGGTCCTATCTTGACGAGCGTCGGCTCCTCGACGCGGCACTCCGCCATGACGTAGGGGCAGCGCGTGTGGAAGCGGCAGCCCCTTGGCGGATTGGAGGGGCTCGGCACGTCGCCTTCGAGCACCCGCCGCTCGCGTCGGCGCTCCGGGTCGGGGACGGGCACCGCGGCCAGCAGCGACTCCGTGTAAGGATGCCGGGGCGACTCGAACAGGGCTTGGCGGGTAGTGAACTCGACGAGCTTGCCCAGGTACATCACCGCCACGCGGTGACAGACGTGGTCGACCACCGCCAGGTCGTGGGAGATGAAGAGATAGGACAGATGGTATTCCTGCTGCAGATCCATCAGCAGGTTGATGACCTGCGCCTGCACGGAGACGTCCAGCGCCGAGACCGGCTCGTCGGCCACGATCAGGCTCGGGTTCAAGGCCAGCGCCCGCGCGATGCCGATGCGCTGGCGTTGGCCGCCTGAGAACTCGTGCGGGTGCTTGGGCATGTGCTCTGCGCCGAGCCCGACCCGCTCGAGGAGCGCCGCCACTTTCGCGTCTCGCTCGCGGCGATCCGTGCATCCGTAGTTCTCCAGCGGTTCGGCGACGATGGCGCGCGCGGACATGCGCGGGCTGAGGGACATGTACGGGTCCTGAAACACCATCTGCATCTCTCGGCGTACGGGCCTGAGCTCGTGCTGACCGAGATGCGTGATATCCCTTCCGTGCAGCCGGATGCAGCCCGCCGTGGGCTCCTCGAGTCTCACCACACACTTGCCCACGGTGGTCTTCCCGCAGCCGCTCTCACCGACCAGGCCCAAGGTCTCGCCCCCACGGATGGAGAACGAGACCCCGTCCACCGCGTAGACGTGTGCGTGCGTACCGGAGAACAGGCCGCCACCCAGCGGGTAGTGTTTGTTGAGATCCTCGACCTCGAGCAGTGCAGGGGTCGCGGTGTCGGTATGATCAGGCACACCGCACCGTCTGGGGTGTCGCGCGCACGCGCTCAGTCTCCCAGCACGCGACCCAGTGCCCGGGGCCGTGCTGCTCGAGGGGCGGGACCCTCGCGCAGCGCTCGGCGGCGAAGCCGCAGCGCTCCGCGAACGGGCAGCCGTGGATCTCGTGCCGCAGGGAGGGCACGAGGCCCGGGATCTCGGCGAGGCGTGCGCGCGCGCCGGTGGTCGCCGCACGCAGGCGGGGCATCGAGGCCATGAGCCCGCGCGTGTAAGGATGGAGCGGCTGCGCGAACAGCTCTCGCACCGGTGCCTGCTCCATCTTGCAGCCGGCGTACATGACGATGACCCGCTCGGCCATCTCCGCGATCACGCCGAGATCGTGGGTGATCAGAATGATGGCGGTGCCGAACTCCTGCTTGAGCTGGCGCATGAGTTCCAGAATCTGCGCCTGGATGGTCACGTCGAGGGCGGTGGTGGGCTCGTCCGCGATCAGGACCTTGGGATGACACGAGAGCGCCATGGCGATCATGACGCGTTGACGCATGCCGCCGGAGAGCTGATGCGGATACTCGCGGGCGCGCCGTTTAGGGTCGGGAATACGCACCAGTTCCAGAAGATCCACGGCGCGCCGTGCCGCCGCACGCCTGGAGAGGCCCTGGTGCAGCATGAGCGCCTCGGCGATCTGGAATCCCACGGTCAACACGGGATTCAAAGAGGTCATGGGCTCCTGGAAGATCATGGAGATCTCCTCGCCGCGGACCTTGCGCATCTCGCCCGGCGCCAGCTCGAGGAGATTGCGTGAACCGAGGCGCACGCGTCCGGACTCGATGCGTCCGGGTGGCTGCGCGATGAGGCCCATAATCGCGAGCGAGAGAACGCTCTTCCCGGATCCGGACTCGCCCACGATGCCGAGCGTCTCCCCGCGGCGCAGATCAAAGGAGATCCCGTTGACGGCGTGGATGATGCCGTCCCGCGTATCGAAGCGGACCCGCAGATCGTGTACGTCCAGCAAGAGGGGTGCTTGATCTGCAGCTGCACTCATCACTTCATCTGACGCGCGAGGCGCGGATCGAGCATGTCCCGAAGCCCGTCGCCCATGACGTTCACCGCGAGCACGGTGGCGGTGAGGAAGACGCCCGGGAAGAAGATGATCCAGGGCGTGATCTGGAAGAAGGTGCGCCCCTCGGCCATGATGTTGCCCCAGCTCGGGATCTCCGGCGGCGTCCCGGCGCCGATGAAGCCGAGCAGCGCCTCGGTGATGATGGCCGAGGCGCACACGTAAGTGGCCTGCACCAGCACCGGCGGCATGGTGTTGGGCAGCACGTGGCGGAACAGGATCTTGGGTGCGCTGCTGCCCACGGAAACGGCGGCCTGAACGTAGGGCTGGTCGCGGATGGTCAGCACCACGCTGCGCACCAGTCGCGCGATGCGCGGCACCTCGGGGATGGTGATGGCGATGATAACGTTCTCGATCTTGGCGCTGGTGATCGACACCAGCGCGATGGCGAGCAGAATCTCGGGAATGGCCATAAGCCCGTCCATGACGCGCATGGCGATGGCGTCGACTGCGCGGAAGAAGCCGGAGAGGATTCCGACCAGAAGTCCTACCAGGCTTGCCAAGACCGCCACGCTGAAACCCACGACGAGGGAGACGCGCCCGCCGTTGAGGGTACGGCTGTAGATGTCCCGCCCGAGGTTGTCGGTGCCGAACCAGCTCTCCGGGGCGGGTGTCCTGAGGCGTTCGATGGGGTTGATCTCCAGGGGATCGGGGGTGACGTAGGGCGCGGCCACGGCCACCACGACCATGAAGGCGAGGACCAGCGCGCCCGCTACGGCGGTCGGATGGCGCCGCGTGAGATCCCAAGCGCGCCGGGCTGCGCTCTTGCGGTCCTCGAGAGAGAGTTCGGCCGTCGCTATCGACATGGATGCGGACTACCGGCGATGAGCTCGTGGCGATCTACGGGCGCGACCGTCGCGGGCGGGGGGTCGCTGCCACAGTTCAGTCCCGCACGGGTTCGCTGTGCCGCGATTCAATAGCGAATCCTCGGGTCCAGAAACGTGTACGCGATGTCCACGACCAGATTGATGAGCACGTAGACCCCGGCGAACATCAGGATGACCCCCTGGATCACGGGGTAATCCCGGTGCAGCACCGAGTCGACCACCAGCCGCCCCAGCCCGGTGATGTTGAACACGCTCTCGGTGACCACCACGCCGCCGATGAGCAGCGCTGATGCCGATGCCGATCACCGTGACGATGGGCACGGCGGCGTTCTTCAGCGCGTGGCGGGTGAGCACCACGCGCGAGCTCGCGCCCTTGGCGTGAGCCGTCAGGATGTAGTCCTCGGAGAGCACGCGCAGCACGCTCGCGCGCGTGATGCGCGCGATGAGCGCCGCGTAGATGAGCCCGAGCGCCAAGCTCGGCAGCGCGATGCTGCGCAGGAACGGAACCACGCCCTCCGAGAGAGGCGTGAATCCCTGCACGGGAAACCACTGGAGCTGGATCGAGAACCCGTAGATGAGCAGGTACCCGACCACGAACACGGGCACGGAGAACCCGAGCACGGCAAACACCATGACCGCGTGATCGACCCAGCTCCCCGCCCGCCAGGCGGCGAGCACCCCCAGCGGCAGCGCGATGGTGACGGCGATCAGCATGCTCGCGAGCGCGAGCGATACGGTCGGCTCCAGGCGCTGCCCGATGAGCCGGGTCACCGGCAGATTGGAGTGGATGGAGACGCCCAGATCGCCGCTGAGGATCTGCCCCAGCCAGGTCACGAACTGCACGTGAATGGGCTCGTCGAGCCCGAGCTTCTCACGGATGCGTGCCACGTCTTCGGGCATGGCGTAGTTGCCCGCAATGACCGCTGCCGGGTCCCCCGGGGTCAGATGCAGCAGCAGGAAGACGAACACGGCCACCACTCCCATCACGGGAATGACGGCGAGGAGGCGGCGCAGGATATAGGCGTACATACGAACATGGGGTCGAAGTCGGTCGCCGACTCCGACCCCGGATGGCCGTTAGCGGGTCGGCTATTCCGCCTTGCTGACGTTCCAGAAGAGCTGGACCGGACTCTTGATCAGGCCATCGAGCTTGTCCGCCCGATAGGCGACGGGCTGATAGTACGCACCGAGCGGCACGTAGGCGACGATCTCGTAGGCCCGCTCCTGGATCTGGCGTGCGATCTCCCGCTGCTTCTGTGGATCCGCGGTCTGGGTATATGCGGTGCGCAGCTTCTCGATCTGCTCGTCGCAGGGCCAGCCGAACCAGGCGTCCCCGCAGCTCGAGTTCACCGGCATGTGCTCCACCGGATTGAGGAAATCCGGACCGTTGAACCAGGTCTGGAAGATGTGCCAGCCGCCCTCGGATACGGGCTTCTTGAGCGAGCGCCTCGACACCAGGGTCGACCAGTCCATGGACTGCACTTCGACGTTGAAGCCGGCCTTGCGCAGGGCCTGCACGTTCACCAGCGTCTGTGCGTCGATCACGAAATCGTCGGTGACGTGCATGACCACGATGGGCTCACCCTCGTACCCCGCCTCCTTCAGTAGCTGCTGGGCCCGCTCGAAGTTCTGGCTCAGCATCGGTTTGGCGCCGGCATCGGTGGCGAGCGGCGTGCCGCACACGAACATGGCGCCGCACACCTGATACATGGAGGGATCGTTGCCCACCGCGGCGCGCAGCGCGTCCTCCTGGCTGACGGCCCACAGCACCGCTCGTCGCACCTTGGGGTCGTCGAAAGGCGGCTGCAGGTGGTTGATGCGCAGCACGGGCTGGTTCCCGAGCGGGTCGAAGATCTCCACGGCGACGCCCTTGGCCTGCTTCAGCATGGGTTGCAGGTCCGCGGGCGGGTCCTGGATGTAATCGATCTCACCGGCCATGAGGGCGTTGGCGGCGGTGGTCTGATCCGGGATCCAGACGAACTCCACACGGTCGACCCGCGGCACCTTGCCGCCTGCGGTGTTGCTGGCGGGCTCGTCGCGCGGCACGTAGTCCTCGTTCTTCACGTACACCGCCTTGTTGCCCGGCACGAACTCGTCGGCGACGAACTTGAACGGCCCGGATCCCACGACCTCGGTGATCTGCTCGTGCGGATCGGTCATCGCGTGCTCCTTCTTCATCATGAAGGGCACGTTGGATGTGATCTTGGCGAGTGATTGGAACACCAGGCCGTAGGGTCGCCGTAAGTGCAATCGGAACGTCCGCTCGTCCACCACCTCGAGCCTGTCCGTCGCTTCCATGAGCTTCTGACCCATGCCGTCGCGGGCCCCCCAGCGCTCGATGGACGCGACGCAATCCTCGGCGGTGACCGGGTCGCCGTCGTGCCATCGAAGCCCCTCACGCAGCGTGAAGGTGTAGACGAAACCGTTATCGCTGACGTCGTAGGTGTCCACCATCTGGGGCCGGACGATGAAGTTCTCGTCCATGCCGAACAGCGTGTCGTACACCATGAAGCCGTGGCTGCGCGCCGCGTAGGCCGTGGTCCAGATGGGGTCGATCTGCTTGACGCCTGAGTCGAGCTTGGCCCGGAGCACCGTCTCGGCGGCGGCTGGCTGCAGGCCCGCGGCAACGGTCAGCGCGGCTGCCGCCGCCCACGCGCGGGCTAACGCTTTTGTTCTCATCGTCGTCTCCTCCTCGTCATTGCGGGCCGGCGCCCCGGTTGAATCCGAGGCCTCCGGTGTCCGCCCCGCGCACATGATATACCCGTTCGGCGTGCAAGTTCATAATGAGCGGCCGACCCGACTCCAGCGAGGAGGCGCTCATGGCACGCATCGCCGTCGGCGGCTGGCAGCACGAGACCAACACCTTCGCGCCTTTGCGGGCCGACTACTCGGCGTTCGAGCGCGCTGACGAATGGCCGGGCCTGTGCCAGGGGCAGGATCTTTTCTGCGAGGTCGAAGGGGTCCACCTGCCGGTGACGGGCGCCGTCGAGGCGCTGCGCGGACACGGTCACACGCTCGTGCCCTTGCTCTGGTGTGCGGCCACGCCGTCCGCGCACGTCACCCGGGGGGCCTTCGAGCGCATCGCCGCGATGCTACTGGACGCTCTCGCACGGGCGATGCCGGTGGACGGCGTATACCTGGACCTGCACGGGGCGATGGTGTGCGAGCACCTGGAGGACGGGGACGGGGAGATTCTGCGCCGCGTGCGGGCGTCGGTGGGCCCGTCGGTGCCGGTGATCGCCAGCCTGGATCTGCATGCCAACGTCACGCCCGCAATGCTGGCGCACGCGGACGCGCTGGACATCTACCGCACCTATCCGCATGTGGATATGGGACTGACCGGAGCGCGCGCTGCGAACCACCTGCACGCACTGGTCACCGGCGGACCCCGTTGGCACAAGGCCCTGCGGCGTCCCGATTTCCTCATTCCGCTCAATTGGGGCTGCACCCTGCACGAGCCGGCCCGCGGGCTGTACGGGCGCCTCCCCGAGCTGATCCACGGCGAGGTCACGGCGCTCGGGCTGGCCTGCGGATTCCCACTCTCCGACATCGCCGAGGCGGGTCCCGCGGTGGTGGCCTACGGCCGCTCGGAGCGCGCCGCAGAGGGGGCCGCCAAAACCCTGCTGGCCGAGCTCGTTGCCCGCGAGCCGGAGTTCCGGGGTGAGCTCTACGCCCCGGAGGAGGCGGTGGCGGAAGCCCTGCGCCGTGCCGGGAATGCGCGGGGTCCGGTCATTCTTGCCGACACCCAGGACAACCCGGGCGGCGGAGGCCCCGGCGACACCACCGGTCTGTTGCGCGCGCTGATCGAGAGGGGTGCACGCGGCGCAGTGATCGGCGTTCTGGCCGATCCGGAGACGGCGGCGCACGCCCACGCCGCCGGTCGCGGCGCCGAGCTGCGGGCCGCGCTCGGCGACAAGTCGGGCATGGCGGGTCACCATCCGCTCGCGGGCACCTTCAACGTGCTCGCGCTGGGCGACGGTCGCTTTACAGCGACCGGTCCCATGTATCGCGGCGCACGCATGCAGCTCGGACCGATGGCGCTTATGGAGGTCGCCGGGGTGCGCGTGGTGGTCGCCTCCAACGCCGTTCAGGCTGCCGATCAGTCCATGTTCCGGCACTTGGGTGTCGAGCCCGCCGAAGAGCGCATCCTGGGCCTCAAGAGCTCGGTGCATTTCCGCAACGACTTCCAGGACATCGCCGCGGCCATCCTGTTGGTCGCCGCCCCCGGGCCCGTGTACGCCGATCCGGGTGCACTCGCCTACCGCAACCTTCGCCCCGGCGTGCGCCGCAGGCCGGGGGCGGACGCGCCCCGGGTCTGCGACGGCGTTTGAGATCGCACCGGGTTCGCCGACCTCAGTCGACGGCGGCGAACCGTGGGCACGAAGCTCAGGCGTCAGGGTTCCAAGACAACACGAGGAGCCGACATGAGACGAATACTCCCGATGCTCGTTCTTTTATGGCCCCTGGCGGGCTGGAGCCAGAGCGATGCCCCGTACGTCGGCTCGGCTCCCCTGCGCATGGCGGACGCGCTGCTAGAATGGTGTCAGGAGGACGACAGCGCCGAGATGTTCATGTGCATGGGCTATCTCGCCGGCGTCTCGGATGCGCTCGAAGCGATATCGTTCACCGCGGGGTGGGGCACCAGCGGGGTCTGCCGCCCGCGGGGAACGACGCTCGGCAAGGTGCGTGCCGAGGTCATTGAGTGGGCGAAGGACAATCCCGAGATGCGGGGCAGAGCGGGCAGCGTCATGGTCATTTCGGCGCTCCAGGACGCGTTCCCCTGCGGCGCGGACAACGCATCTCTTCCCCAATAGGCCGGTATCCGAGCACGGTCAGCACCCGCCACGGCACGGTCGAACCGGTCTCCGACCGCAGGGCCCGGCAAGGGGGTGTTCCGCTTACTCCAGACGCGAGGGGGGACGTTGATTCCGCCGCATCTTGAACTGAAGGCGCTGCGCGTCGCGCTCGCGGCGCATCACCTGATCGCGGGTCCGATCCGGCGATGTAAGGTGGGGCTGGCGGCTCTGCTCGCGGTGCAGGGCGCGCTCACGGCTGAGCTGGCGTTGGTGCAGGCGGTGCTGTTGCAGCCGCTCGCGCTCGAGTTCCCGCTCCAGCGCGCGCCGATCCGCGCGCGGCAGCGAGCCGGGGTCGAGGGCCCGTCGATAGCGATCCTGTGACTTGTCGAGCTCGAGCGCTTCCTGGGTTTGCTCCGACTTCAGGCGCACGACGTCACCCGTTTCGGCGAGCACCGGCGATGCCAGCAGAAGGCTCGCGACGGCCGTGAGAACACTGCCCGGAAGGTGCTTCACGCGTGGTTTCGAAGCGCTGGCGTACATTTGATGAAGTTTACAGAGGGCAGAGACAGGGGGCATCCGGGTCGTGCCGGACATCGCTCGGCACCGCCGCAGGTCATGACGCTCTGGAGTGGGCACGCCGGCTTCCGCTTCGGATTCGAACTGCATGTTGCAACTGCATGGGGCTCTGAGAGATCGCAGGGCGCAGGCAGGCCGTGTCCCGACGAGGGGTAAGTACCATGGAGGAACCGAAACGCCTTGCGCGAGACGAAGTGTTCGATGGACGCATCGTGCGCCTCTCCGTGGACCGGGTGCGTCTACCCAACGGCAACGTCGTGGAGCTCGAGCTGATTCGTCATCCCGGCGCGGCGGCGGTGGTACCCGTGGATGCCGACGGCAATGTGCTGCTGATACGGCAGTATCGCTACGCCAGCGGCGGATGGCTGCTCGAGGTGCCGGCGGGCAAGCTCGACGGAGGCGAGGCGCCCGAGTCCTGTGCGCTGCGGGAGCTCGAGGAGGAGACCGGGCATCGCGCCGGACGCCTCATCCCCATGGGATGCATATGGACCACCCCGGGTTTCACGGACGAGCAGATCTGGTTGTTCCTCGGCACCGCTCTCACGGAGACCGCCGCCTCGCCCCAGGGCGACGAGGTCATCGCGCTGGAACGCGTGCCGCTGGCGCGCGCCGTGGAGATGGCGGCTCGGGGTGATATCTCCGATGCCAAGTCGGTGTGTGCGCTTTTGCGGACGCCGCACTTCGCTCCGCGTTGAGGCGGCGCAATTCGTCCTGGCCCCGGATCACGCCTTGCGAGGACGCCGCGTGGAGCTAGCTGCGTAGCTTGTCTCGCTTTTCCGCGTAGAACTCCATGGCTTTGTTCACCTCGGCGATGTAGGTCATCGCCGGGCTCCCGCCCATCACCATGGCCACCTGGCAGACGGCCACGATCTCCTCCCTGGTGGCGCCGGCGTCGAGGCTTCTTTGGACGTGCACGCCCACGCAGTACTTGCATTGCGCGGTGATGCTCATCCCCAGGGCCACGAGCTCCTTGGTCTTGGCGTTCAAATCCACGGGCGCGAGTGCCTCAGCGACGAATCGAGCCCACGCCTCCCACATCTTCGGTGACGCCTCGCGCATCATGCGAACGCCGTATCTCAGATCCTCCATGATGTGAGGCATGTCGCCTTCGTGATGGACGGTCATGGTCGAGCTCCCCGGATGGACGGACGTAGCCCGGGTCGGGCCGATGCGTATTTAAGAAGGCCCGTGCGCCCCGCTCATTGACGTGGATCAAGGGGTGGTTCGCCGTCCTTTTCCCGCTCTTGGATGGTGCGCGGGCAGGCGCCGGGTTGCCAGCCTCCCCATCCCGCGCGCGGTGCGGCGGGAACAAGTTTCCCGTTTCCCGGCCTCGCCGGAGCGCCTGGATCGAGCGGTTCAAGCCCCTCCGTTTGGCGGACGACACAAAGGCGTGGAACGCAGACCGCGCGGCAAAATGGGCCCGGCGACCGACGGGTCGTGCCGGATGAGCGACCGGCACACCGGCTTCACGCTGGTCGAGGTCGCCATCGTGCTGGTCATCATCGGCTTGCTCCTGGGGGCGGTGCTCAAGGGTCAGGAGCTCATTCAGGGGGCCCGCGTGCGCAAGCTCGCCGACGCCACCACGACGCTGCAGGCGGCGTACTTCGGGTTCCTCGACCGCTATCGCCAGGTTCCAGGCGACTGGCAGGCCACCCGGGCTTCCCAGGCGATCGGCGTTCCCGTCAACGGAGGCGGCAACAACGATGGCTGGCTGACCAACATGCCCGGAAGCCCTGCCGTGTACGACGAGCCGAACGCCTTGTGGGAGCAGCTCTCTGCGGCGCGATTCATTCCCGGGTCCTACGGCGGCACCCCGGGCGTCGAGCCGACCACCGACAACGGCCTCGCACCCCTCAATGCCTACAACCGGGTGGTGGTCATCGGTCGCACGAACGACTATCTGGGGCAGAACGCGGTTCGCCTGCACCTGGTCGTCGGCAGGGGCGTTCCCGTCAACATCATGCGTGAGCTCGACACCAAGGTCGACGACGGCCGCCCCCAGACGGGGCGGGTGCGCGCCACCGTGGCGGACGCGGATGTGACCTACTTTGGGCTGAGCAACAACTGGGGCGGTCAAAACGGCGCCTGCGTAGATCCCGGTGGCACCTTTTGGGACGTGCAGATGGGCGCTGGGGATTGCAACGCCGCATACCTCTTTTGACGTCCGGAGGGCACCGATGAAGACACTGAGAAATCTTTTGACCGGGTTGATCGTCGGCGTGACGCTGGGCCTGTGGTTCGGCGTCAATATCGGAAAGGACAAAGCCTTGCTGAGCAATCCCTTCGCGGAGCCTACCGTGCAGCAACGGGTCAAACGCACGAGCGAGACCCTTCTGGAGAAAAGCGGAGAGGCGCTCGAGAAGAGCGGCAGGGCATTGCAGGAAAAGATGAGAGAGTGAGCTTGGGGGATGCAGGCCCGGGTTGGAGATCCTTACAATAGGTGAGGGCGACCTGCACAGCACATGACCGATGAATCAGGGCTCGAACTGGCTGCACCACGACCACCGCAGGTACGAGGCGGTTCTCGAAGATTGCCGCGTCGCGGCCGAGCGGGAGGAGTGGAGAGCCGCCAGGCGCTTGTTCGAGGAGTTCCTGTCCCACCTCAAGCTGCACATGCGCATGGAGGAGGAGGTCGTGTACCCGGCCTACGATCAGGCCGAGGGTGGGCCCCAGAAGGCCACGCAGGCCATGCGTGACGAGCACGAGCAGATCGTGCGCCTGCTGAGAGATCTGTCGTGGATTCTCAAGACCAACGATTCCGAGCACTTTCTCGAGTCGCTGGTACCGCTTCGGCATGCGATGATGGAGCACCACGAGCACGAGGAGCAGGTGTTCCTGCCCATGGCGGAGCGAGTGCTCCTCGATCGGCGCGAGGAGATCCTGAAGAAGCTCGAAGAATTTGGCGAGGCGCACGCCGGCAGACGCTGGGACTTCTGACTTGCGGCGGGGCCCGGACCGCACGCACTACCCTCCGCAAGCGCTCTTTATCTTAACCGCGAAGGGCGCGAAGACCACGAAGAAAAACGATGAGCCGTGGACAAGAAGTGCTCCTGCGACGTAAACGCGCTTCGCGGCGCGGTTGGTTTTTGTATCCCCTTCGCGACCTTCGTGTCCTTCGTGGTCATGCAGCGGAGCGTCGTTTGAGGATCTCGCGAACACGATAGGAGGTGACCGTCTCGCCGCGCTGATTGGTGACGCTCAGCGCCAGGTCCACGTAGCCGCGATCGTCGCGTGAGCTCGAAGGGCGGGTATCGGTCACCTCCAGCCGGACGTGCAGCTCGTCCCCCGGACGAACCGGCTTCAGCCATCGGACTTCGTCGATCCCAGGGGAGCCCATGCCCCCGCCGCGCAGGAAACCGGCATCGATCAGAGCGCGGAAGGTGGCCGAGAGCACGTGCCAGCCGCTGGCGATGAGCCCCCCGTAGATGGTGCGCGCCGCGGCCTCCGCGTCGATGTGAAAGACTTGCGGATCGAACTGGCGCGCGAAGGCGATGATGCCTTCCTCGCTGAAGAACACCGGTCCGGCCTGAAACTCGTCACCGACCGCGAAATCCTCGAAATATTGCTCCTGGCCGAATTCCTTGAGCATGAGGGACGCTCCGCCTCTTTCCTTCGGCACGTACGCACCGCGAAAGTACCAGCTTCGCGGTGCTGGTCAAGAAAAAAGTCGTGCGAGGGAAGCCGTGCTTTCAATGCTGCGACAGCACGCCGTCTATGGATGTAATCGGATCGCGCACCCAGCCGGTGGTGCCGTGGGTACGTTGCACTCGCGCCCAGGTCAGTTGTTCGGGCATGGCGTCGCCTTCGGCCCAGCAGCGATCGTCTCGCTCACAGGGATTGAAGCCCCACGGTAAGCGGGCGTCACTGACGTTCGTGACCAGCACTTCCCCATAGTGCCACACGCGATAGAACCCTTCGGCCTGGGAGTCGAGGAGGTAGAAGACGTCGCCGGCGAGAAACCGACCATGATCGTGCAGCACCCGCACCGGAACGCCCCTGACGTATTCGAGCACCCTCAGCGGGGTGACGGTTTCGCCGGCCTCGAGCTCGCCGATGATTCGTCCCTCGCCGCCCGGCTGACTGTGAAGCGATACGCGAGCGCGCACCGTCCAGACGTCCTCGGGGCAGGAGCCGTCATAACATTGCCCCGTCACATCGGCGACGTAAGGCATCGGTGGCCTCACGTTCTCCGGCGAGGGGTCCGGCGGCGTCCATGCCACGCGCTCGGGCGCGTCCGCGCCCATGGGGCAGTCCACCTCCATGCCAAGGCTCCCATAGCGGTCGTCCGCCACGGGCATGTAGAGCAGTCTCGGGTCGCGCGGTTCGCCGTTGATCGTCAGCTGGTGCCAGGTGACGAGGTCCAGATCCTCGCGCACGAAATCCAGGAACATCTCGTACTGGGCGCGCTTCTCGCGCCGGATCATCGGGTCGTTCGGATAGCCGCCCACGTCGGCGTAATTCCTCTCGACTTCGGCGCGGATCGCCTCCGCCAGGGGTCCGCCCTCGCCCGTCTCGGCCGCCTCCAGCGCGGCCACGGGAAACGACTGGTCTTGGAAGCGCACCGTATCCGGCGCATGACGGCGTAAATCCACCGAGCGTATCCGCAGCGGCACCGGCTCGGCGTCGGCGCAATACCAGCAGAATTCGACCACGGTCATTCCAGGTTGGATGAGCCCCCGCACGACGTCGGCCGCGTCGGCCGTCCTCAGGCGACAGGGATCCCCGCGGGCGCCCGTGGCCGCGAGCAGCAGCGCCATCGGTATGGCTCTGACCCAGATGCTTCTGACCGCGGTGTGCATGGGCGAAAGCCCGTGTATGCGAGGCCCGAAAGACATCTATCGGCGTCCGGCGAAGGAAAAATAGGTTCTTCGTGGAATATCGGGAAACGAGAACGTCGGGCTGGTGGGCTGAGCGCAGCGAAGCCCACCGCTTGGGCCGCGACGGCGCTTCTACGGGGGGAATGGTGGGCTTGCGATGAAGCTGTCAGATGACCTCGAGCCGATGGCGCGGCGGGGCGTGCTCCAGCGGCAGACCGGCGATCTCCCGCAGGGCCGCCCGTGTGTACTGCTCCACCATCTTGCCGCGCCACGAGGCGGCGAAATCGGTGTTGTCCATCGGCGTGGCGAGCTTGTGGGCGATGCGCGCCGCGGCGTCGATGCGCTCTTCGTCGAGGGGGTGTCCGATGAGCTGCGCCTGCGCGTCCGCCACCTGGAGCGGACGCGAGGCTACCGCGCCCAGGTACAGTCGCGCGCGCTCCACGACACCGTTGGCGCCCAGCCACACCGCGGCCGCGAGGGAGAACACCGAGAAGTCGATGGAGCCGCGCCGGCGCAGCTTCCAGAACGCGCTTCGGCAATGGCGCGCATCGGATTCGGGCGGCAACCGCACCTCGGTCAGGATTTCGTCGGCGCGCCGGGTCAGATACTCGATGCCGTCGTCGCGGTAGAGCGCGTCCAGCGCGATGGTGCGTGCGCCCTCCCGGGAGGCCAGCTCCACCTGCGCCTCCAGCGCGCACAGCATGGGTGCGGCATCGCTCGCCGAGTGCGCCCAACAGCGCGGCGACTTGGTCGCCACCCAGCATATCTCTCCCGCCTCCTTCAGGCAGTAGTCGATGGAGCGGCGCCACTCCTCGGTCTGGTTGTAGTAGGTGCAACGCGTGTCCACGCACAGGTTTCCGCCGAGCGTGGCCATGTTCCGGAGCGGCGGGGAGGAGATGGACGCCACCGCCCCGGCTAGGGCGGGGTAACGTTCGCGTACGCCTTCATCGCGCACGATGTCCGAGAGGCGGGCCGTCGCACCCACGCGCAACCCCTCGCCGTTGGCCTCGATGCGCCGCAGCTCGGACAGTCCCATCAGGCTTACCACCGTGTGAGCGTGCTGATGCCGCCGCTTCATGTTGGGCCACAGATCGGTGCCGCCGGCTACCAGACGCGCGTCGTCTCCCGCGTCGGCGAGCATGCGCGCCGCGTCCGCCACGGAGCCCGGCGTGCGAAACTCAATGGGTGGTAAGCGCAGCACTGCGTCGTTCCTTGAGCGCCTCCTCGCGCTCCTTCATGGTCCCGCTCCTTTTGCCGGTCTTCGCATCGTTGATGGCGCGGCCGTCGCCGCCGTCCCAGGGCGGCGGCACGATCAGGGGCTCGCCGAAGTCCACATCCGGGAAGCGTGCCGGGCCCACCCGCGGCTCCTTGCCCTTGGTCCGCGCCTGCAGGGCCTTGAGAACCGCATCCGGCTGGATGGGCACCTGGTCGACGCGCACGCCGACCGCGTCGAAGATCGCGTTGGCGAGCGCCGGCATCACCGGCAGCAGCGGCCCCTGGCCGACCTCCTTCGCGCCGAAGGGTCCGCGCGCATCCGAAGTCTCCACCAGGTAGCTGGTGACAGGCGGCATGTCGTGGAAGCCCGGGCTCTTGTACTCGAGCAGCGACGGCATCTTGTGCACCAGCGCCGGGGAGAGCTGCTTGGGCAGGCGCCGAAAGGCCTGCTCCTCCATCATCGCCTCGCCCAGCCCCATGTACACGCTGCCCTCGATCTGGCCGAGCACCAGCACCGGGTTGATGCTCTTGCCCACGTCGTGGGCGATCCACACGTGCTCCACGTCGTAGAGCCCGGTCTGCGGGTCCACCGTCACCTCCAGCACCGCGGCGGTGTACGAGTAGGTGGGGGACGGCCCGACCCCGGCCCCGCGGTAGCGGCCCGGGGCGCGCGGCGGCGTGTACGAGCCGGTGGTGCCGAGGGTGCCGAAGCGGGCCTCGGCGGCGACGACGGCGTCGGTGAAGTCGATGCCCGCCTCGGGCGCCTGCGCGGGGAACACGCGCCCGCCGCCGAACACCAGGGACTCCGCCGCCACCTCGAGCTGCTCGGCCACCGCGCGGGCGATGAGCTCGCGGGCGCGCTCCGCGGCCTGCATCGCCGCGTGGCCCACCATGAGGGTGACGCGCGAGGAGTAGCTGCCGAGATCCACCGGGGTCAGGTCGGTGTCGGCGACGCACAGCCGTACGTCCCCGAGACCGATGCCCAGCACCTCGGCCACCATTGCCGCCAGCACGCTGTCCGAGCCCTGGCCGATCTCGGTCTCGCCGCAGAACACGGTCACCCCGCCGCTGCGATCGAGCTTGAGCTGCACCCCCGATTGCGGCATGTGGTTCCAGTAGATGGGCAGGCCCGCGCCGCACATGTAGGCGCCGCACGCGAGGCCCAGCCCGCGCCCGGCGGGCAGCTTGCCGTGGCGCTCGCGCCAGCCGCTCCCCGCCACCACCGCCTCGATGCACTCCCTGAGGCCGATGGTGCCGATGCGCAGCCAGTTGGCCGTGACCGAGTCCGCCGGCGCCAGGTTGCGCAGGCGCAGCTCCGCGGGATCGATGCCGAGCCGGTGCGCGGCCTTGTCCAGGTGGACCTCGAACGCGAACCGGGGCTGCGGCGTGCCGTGCCCGCGCTTGGGCCCGCAGGGCGGCTTGTTGGTGAACGCGCGGATACTCTCGAACCAGTAGCTGGGCAGCCGGTAGGTCGTGGTCTGCAGCGCCCCGGTGTAGTAGGTGCTGGCCACGCCGTAGCTCCCGTAAGCGCCGCCGTCCAGAGCCGTGCGCAAGTGCTGGGCGGTCATGGTGCCGTCGTTCTTGAACCCGGTGCGCAGATGCATGAGCACCGGGTGGCGACCGCGGTGGCAGTAGAACACCTCCTCGCGGGTCAGCGTGATCTTGACCGGCCGGCCCAGCTCGAGCGCCATCTTGGCGGCCACGATCTCGTGGTTGAAGGGATCGCTCTTGCCGCCGAAGCCGCCGCCGTTGGGGCAGGCGATGACGCGGATGCGGGTCGGCGGGAGCTCGAGCACCTTGGCCAGCGCCCGGTGCACGTAGTGGGGCGTTTGAGTCGAGGAGTACAGCGTGATCTGATCGTCGTCCTCGGGTACGGCGACGGCCGCGTGCTGCTCGATGGGCAGGTGCGTGTTGCCTTCGAAGAAGAGCGTGTCTTCGAAGACGTGATCGGCGGCGGCGAGCCCCGCCTCCACGTCCCCGAACCGCAGCGACACCTTCTTGTGCAGATTACCCTCGGTGCCGTAGTCGTGGATGCGCGGCTCGGGCGTACGCAGGGCGTCGTCCACGCCGCCGATGGTCGGCAGCATCTCGTACTCGACGTGTACGGCAAGGGCCGCGGCGTGAGCCTGGTCCTCGGAGACGGCCGCCACCGCGGCCACCGGATCGCCGACGAATCGCACCGTGTCGACGGCCAGCGCGTGCTCGTCCTGGGAGACGGGCAGAATGCCGAAGGGCACCGGAAGGTCCTCGCCGGTGAGAAAGCCGACGACCCCGGGCATGTTGCGCGCGGGGGAGAGGTCGATGTGCTTGATGTGCGCGTGCGGCACGGTGCTGCGCACGAGCTTGACGTAGACCATGCGCGGGAAGCTCAGATCGTCCGCGAAGCGCGTAATCCCAGTCACCTTGGCGCGCGCGTCGACGCGGCGGAAGGGCTTGCCGATGAGCTCGTGCTCGTGCCGGATCTCCGCATCGGGGTGAGGGGCGTGCGGCGCCTGCGAGGATTTCTTGGCCATGCTGGAGCCTCAGGTGGTGCCGGGCCCGGCGGATGAGGCGGGCGAGCCCAGGAACTCTTCGGGCGAGGGTTGCCAGTCGTCGCCGCGCTGCATCGCCGCCGCCCACTGCACGGCGCGCACGATCCGGTTGTAGCCCGTGCACCGGCACAGATTGCCGGAGAGGGCCTCGCGGATCTCCTCCTCGGTGGGATCGCGTCGCCGGTCGAGCAGTCCCTTCGCCACCATCAGGATGCCCGGGATGCAGTAGCCGCACTGGGTCGCGCCCAGGTCGGAGAAAGCGGCCTGCAGCGGATGCAGCGTGTTGCCGTGCTGCAAGCCCTCCACGGTCTGGACCTCGCGGCCCGCAGCCTCCGCCCCGAGCACCAGGCAGGAGAGCACGGGCTCGCCGTCGAGGAGCACGGCGCAGGCGCCGCACTCGCCGAGCTCGCAGCCGTGCTTGGTGCCGGTGAGCCCGCACGCCTCGCGCAGCACCTCGAGCAGCGTGTGATGGGTGGGGAAGACGACGGGACGCTCTTCGCCGTTGATCCGCAGAGTCGCGGTGGTTGAATTCGGCATATGCGCTCGTTGCGCCTCGCTGCTGGCCTCGCGCTGGGGCGGGTGTGCGCGGCGTCGGCTCGTGCATTCCCGCCTACGTGGGTAATTCTAGTTCGCGGATTACCATGCGATTGGCCGCCTCACTGTGCGACGCGGGGTCTGGGGCACATGCCTCTCGCTCGGTGGGGCTGAGCCGAAGGCGAAGCCCACCACAACCCTGCACAACCCCCGGGCCTCCGGTGGTGGGCTTCGCTGCGCTCAGCCCGCTCCTGTGCGGCGCATAGCCTGGGGCCCGTCTTGGACGGCACGCCTCGACGCGGTTTCCGGAAGTCCGCAATCATCAGGATTTTAACAGGTTCTGACCTCCTGTCCCCGGGGTCGGCCTTTCCGCGCACCGCTTGACCTGGGTCGAGGCGCACGCATGCAGGGCACCCGCTGACTACGAAGCGCGAGGACGCTCGCTTGACAGCGGATCGGGCTGGGTGAACCATTGCCCGTGGAGTCGGCCCCCAAGCGCATAACCAATCCGATAAGAGCTTCCGGCCAGAATATCCAACCGAGGGGAACTGCAACATGAGCCTAGCCATCCGAAAAGTATCGAGGGAAGGAATCTCGTTCGTCACTCTGGCGGCCCTCGTCGTAGGTCTGGGCGTGGGCAGCCAGAGCGCGCTGTCTGCGGAGCCCGTGAAGATCGGCTCCTTTCTCGCCGTCACCGGTCCAGCCGCCTTCCTGGGGGACCCGGAAAAGAAGACGCTCGAGATGTACGTCGAGCGCATCAACCAGCAGGGCGGGCTGCTCGATCGACCGGTCGAGCTCGTGCTCTATGACACCGGACTCGACGCGAGCAAAGCGGTGAGCTTCACCAAGCGTCTCATCGAGCAGGACGGCGTTCACGTCATCGTGGGCGGGACCACCACGGGCGAGACCATGGCCGTGATCCAGGCCGTGGATCCGCAGATCCCGTTCATCTCGCTCGCGGGTGCGTCGGTGATCATCGATCCGGTCAAGAAGTGGGTGTTCAAGACGCCGCACACCGACGGCATGGCGGTGCGAAAGATCTACGAGGACATGAACCGGCTCGGTCACAGCCGCCTTGGACTGATCGCGGGCGACGGTGGTTTCGACAAGTCGTGCATGGCCAATGCCGAGGTGTTTGCCGCGAGCTTCGGCATCGACATCGCGGCCACGGAGACCTACAGTCGCGGCGACACGGACACGACGCCGCAGCTCACCAACATCAAAAACGCGGGCGTCGATGCAGTGCTCTTCTGCGGTTTCGGTGCCCCATCGACCATCGTCGCGCGCAACTTCCACCAGCTCGGCATCGACGCTCAGTACTACAACAGTCACGGCGTGTGCTCGAAGCAATTCGTCGAAGGCGCGGGCGCGGCGGCCGAGGGCGTGCGCATGCCGTGCGCGGCCGTACTGGTCGCCGATCAGCTGCCGCCCGACGATCCGCAGGCGCAGGTGTCGGAGGCGTACGCCGACGCCTACAAGAAGCGCTGGGGGGAGGATGTCTCCACCTTCGGCGGGCACGCGTACGATGCGTTGTTCCTGGCGGTGAATGCCATCGAGCGCGCCGGCTCCACGGATCCTGGAGCCATCCGCGCCGCGCTCGAATCGACCAAGAGCTTCGTTGGCGCCGACGGCATCTTCAACATGTCGTCCGAGGATCACATGGGCCTCGACCTGCGTTCGTTCAAGATGGTCGAGATCCGGGACGGCGAGTTCACGCTGCAGTACTGACACACACACAGACACACACGGGTGCATGCTCACCCGCCCCGCCGGGCGGGTGAGCATGTCGCGCACGGCGCCCTGGGCGGACGGTGTCCGACTTTCTACAGTTCTTCTTCTCCGGCATCACCAGCGGCGCGGTGTACGCGCTGGTGGCGCTCGGGTTCACCATGGTCTACAACGCCAGCCAGGTCATCAACTTCGCCCAGGGCGAGTTCGTGATGATCGGCGGCATGGCCACGGTCTTTCTGATGGCGGGCGGGCTGCCCATGCCGCTCGCCATCGTGTGTGCGCTTCTGATCGCGGTGGCTGTGGGCGTCGCCCTCGCCAAGCTCGCCATCCAGCCCGCGCGCGACGCGGACGTGGTGACGCTCATCATCATCACCATCGGCGCCTCCATCTTCCTGCGCGGGCTGGCCGAGGTCGTCTGGGACCGCAACTTCCACCGATTGCCCGCGTTCACCGGCGAGGGCGTGGTGCGCATCGGCGGGGCCGCCGTGCAGATACAGAGCCTCTGGGTGGTGGGCGGAGCCGCCGTCGTGCTCCTCGCCGTGGCGTGGTTCTTCAGCCGTACGCTGGTCGGCAAGGGTATGCTGGCCACGGCGCACAACCGTCTCGCCGCTCAGCTCGTCGGCGTGAACACACGCACCGTGGTGGCGCTCAGCTTCGCGCTCGCCGCGTTCATCGGCGCTTTCGGCGGAATCCTGGTCGCGCCCATCTCGCAGACGTACTCCACGGTCGGTTTGCTGCTCGGCTTGAAGGGCTTCAGCGCCGCCATCCTGGGCGGCATGGGCAGCGGGCTCGGGGCCGTGGTGGGCGGTCTCGTGCTCGGTCTTGCCGAGGCGCTGACGGCGGGCTACATCTCCTCGGCGTACAAGGATGCCGTCGCGTTCGTGATCATTCTGCTGGTGCTTTTCTTCATGCCGAGCGGGCTGTTCGGCAAGACCGGGACCGAGCGGGTGTGAGCCGGGCGCTTGGGAGCTGGCTGGCCTCGTCGCGAACGGGAGGACTGCTGAGTCTCGCCGCCGCCATCGCAGTCGTGCCCTTCCTGCTGCCCAACCCCTTCTACTTCGACATCGTGACCAAGGTCGGGATCAGCGCCATCGTGTGCGTGGGCCTGAATCTGCTCATCGGCTACGCCGGGCGCATCAGCCTGGGGCACGCTGGCTTTTTCGGTATCGGCGCCTACAGCTCCGCCGCGCTGACCATTCACTACGGCTGGCCCCCGCTGGTCGCGATGCTGGCGGGCGCGGTGATCGCCGCGCTGTTCGCCTTCGTCATCGCGCGGCCCATCCTGCGGCTCCGGGGTCATTATCTGGCCATGGCGACGCTCGGTGTCGGCGTCATCATCTCCATCATCCTCAATCAGGAGGTCGCGCTCACCGGCGGCCCCGACGGCATGCCGGTGGCCCGCTTCGAGCTCCTCGGCTGGAAGCCGCGCGGCGATTGGACCTGGTATTTCATCGTCGGCGTCGCTTTGTGGCTGAGCGTCTGGATCGCGCTCAACCTCATCGACTCGCCTATCGGCCGCGCTCTGCGCTCGCTGCACACGTCCGAGGTGGCGGCGCAGGTGAGCGGGGTGGACACCACCCGCTACAAGGTGCTGGTCTTCGTGATCTCGGCGGTGTTCGCGAGCGTTGCGGGCAGTCTCTTCGCGCACTACGAGGGATTCGTCACGCCCCGTGTCGCCGATTTCCTGAGCTCCATCGGGTACGTCGTCATGGTGGTGCTGGGTGGCATGGCCTCCACGTTCGGCGCGGTGGTCGGGGCCGCCATCGTGACCGCGCTGCCGCAGCTCATCGCGGGCTTCGAGGACTACGAGACGGTCGCCTTCGGCCTGATCCTGATGCTGGTCATGATCTTCCTGCCGCGCGGGCTGCTGCCCTCCATCGTGCTCGGCATCCGAAGGGCAGGGCGATGAGCCTGCTCGAGGTTCAGGGTCTGAGCATGGATTTCGGCGGCGTCCGCGCCGTCGATGAGCTGTCTTTCGCCGTCGCCGCCCACACCATCCACTCCATCATCGGTCCCAACGGCGCAGGAAAAACCACGCTCTTCAATGTGATCACCGGCGTTTACCGCCCGACCAGGGGTCGGGTGCGGTTCGAGGAGGCCGACGTCACGGGCGAGCCGCCCCACGCGCTCGCCGCGCGGGGCATTTCGCGCACCTTCCAGAACCTCCAGATCTTTCACAACATGACCGCCCTCGAGAACGTCATGGTGGGGCGGCACCGCTACGCCGACACCCGCTTTCTGCCCACACTGTTCCGGCTGCCGGTCGTCGCGCGCTCGGATCGTGCCTGCCGCGAGAAAGCCCGCGACCTGCTCGACTTCGTGGGCCTCGGGCAGCATCAGGAGAGCGATGCGGACTCTCTGCCGTACGGCGGGCTCAAGCGCCTCGAGATCGCCCGGGCGCTTGCGACCGAGCCCCGCCTTCTGCTGCTCGATGAGCCGGCGGCCGGCTGCAATGCACGCGAGACGCACGAGATCGGGAGGCTTATCCGCAAGGTGGCGGATTCCGGCATCACCGTGGTGCTGGTCGAGCACGACATGCGTCTGGTGATGGACATCTCCCACCGGATCCTGGTGCTGGATTCGGGACGGCGCCTCGCCGAGGGCAGCGCCGAGGAGGTGCGCGCGAATCAAGAGGTGGTCGCGGCTTATCTCGGCGGGAGCGCCGCGGCGGGGGCCGCATGATGCTGCTCGAGGTCGAGGGACTCACCAGTCACTACGGGCGCATCGCGGCCCTGAAGGGTGTCGACGTGGAGGTGGCCGAGGGGGAGCTGGTCGCGCTGGTGGGCGCCAACGGCGCGGGCAAGACCACCTTGCTGCGAACCATTTCCGGCGTGCAACCCGCGAGCGGCGGCGCGGTGCGCTTCCGGGGCCGCGACGTCAGCCGCCTGCATCCCAGTCGGCGCGTGGCGCTCGGCATCTCCCAGGTGCCCGAGGGGCGCCAGGTGTTCGGTCCGCTCTCGGTCGAGGACAATCTGCGTCTCGGTGCCTACGCGCGCCGCGGAGACGACATCGAGGAAGATCTCGACAGGGCCTACGCGACGTTTCCCGTGCTCAAGGCGCGTCGCGGGCAGGCCGCCGGCACGCTGTCCGGCGGCGAGCAGCAGATGCTGGCCATCGCCCGGGCGCTCATGGCGCGGCCGCGGCTGCTGCTCCTCGACGAGCCGAGCATGGGCCTCGCGCCGTTTCTGGTCGCGCAGATCTTCGAGGCCATTGCCGAGCTCAAACGCGAGGGGACCACGATCTTTCTCGTCGAGCAGAACGCGCAGGCCGCCCTCGCCATCGCCGATCGCGGCTACGTCATCGAGACCGGCAACATCGTGCTCAGCGACACGGGCGCCGCGCTCCTCGCCAACGAGAAGGTCAAAGAAGCCTACCTCGGCATTTAGCCCATCCAGGGGTCGGACCAGCGCAACCCTTTGAAAGCATGAGATCTTGGTTCGAAAAAGGGGTGCTGACGGGGCTTAGAAGGCCGTTTTTGGGGTCGAAATCGATGCTCTAAGGGGCTTGCGCGGAGGGGCTTTGCTTAGAGGCCCCATTTTGCCCCCGAAAACGTGCGTTTAAGCGCTTACAGGAGGCTGCTGGAGCGTGATTAGTTCTGGATTTCAACGGGTTATGTAGGGCCGACCCCCTATCAAAACAAAGAGGCGCCGGGTGGCGCCTCTTTCGGTTCAATGGAGCGACCGTCTACTTGGGCTGCGCGACGATCCGCAGGTAGGGCTTCGGGGCTTTCCAGCCCTGCGGGAATTTCTCCCTGGCCTGCTCGTCGGAGACCGCGGGGACGATGATGACGTCCTCGCCCTGCTTCCAGTTGACGGGCGTGGCGACCTGGTGCTTCGCCGTCAGCTGCACCGAATCGAGCAGGCGCAGGACCTCGTCGAAGTTGCGGCCGGTGCTCATCGGATAGGTGAGCATCGCCTTGATCTTCTTGTCGGGGCCGATGACGAACACGGAGCGCACGGTCTGGTTGTCGGCCGGCGTGCGGTCCTTCGCCTTCCCGGTGGCGTTGGGGTGGATCATGTCGAAGAGCTTCCCGATCTCGAGGTCGGTATCGCCGATGATCGGGTAGTTCACCGCATGCCCCTGGGTCTCCTCGATGTCCTTGGACCACTTCTCGTGGTCCTCGACCGAGTCGACGCTCAGCCCGATGATCTTGCAGTTGCGCTTGTCGAACTCGGGCTTGAGCCCGGCCATGTAGCCGAGCTCGGTCGTGCAGACCGGCGTGAAGTCCTTGGGGTGGGAGAACAGAATCGCCCAGCCGTC
>JABAHS010148553.1_pt1 | contig 24446 bp, 19 predicted proteins | sample 7062111 | NCBI WGS metagenome assembly JABAHS01 (sample SAMN14534600, study PRJNA622989) | marine sediment metagenome | biome: marine biome [ENVO:00000428]; feature: marine pelagic biome [ENVO:01000023]; material: deep marine sediment [ENVO:00002113]; isolation source: pool of 4 deep marine... | reverse complement strand
GCGCCCCACTGGCCTACGCCGAACGGCTGGAGGGCAACCTGCTGATCATCCACGGCACGGGCGACGACAACGTGCATCCGCAGAACACGTATCAGCTGGTGGACCGGCTGATCGCGGCCGGCAAGCAGTTCGATCTGCGCCTATATCCCGGCGAGCCGCACGGGATCCGCGGGGCGCCAAAGCGGGTCAACCTGTACACCCTGATCACGGAGTTCCTACTGGAAAGCCTGTAGGGACGCTCGATTACTTGAACGTTGGAAGTTGGACGTTGGACGTTGGGCGTTCGGCCTGTCACCTCGATCGAGGCTGCACGTTCAACATCCAACATCCAACATCCAACGTCCAACGTCCAACTTCCAAGTTCCTCAATTAAGAGACCTCGTCGTCCCGCCCGTAGTCGATCTCGTAAGGCGGCAATTCCTCCTTCCCTTCCTTCAGGAACCAGTCGAACCAGCGAAGCATCCGGAGGCTGTAGTCGTAGCGAGACGCCGCTCGACGGTTGCCGTGGCCCTCGCCCGGATAGAGCACCAACCGTACCGGCACGTCGGTGGTCATCTGGAGCGCGCGATAGAGCTCCAGCGACTGGCCGGGATTGACCCGCGGATCCTCCTTGCCATGCAAAATGAGCAGCGGGGTGTTCGCGTTCTCGGTGTACATAACCGGACTGCGTTCCAGAAACAGGTCCGGGTTCTCGTACGGGTTGGTCAGCCAATGCACCAGCTCCAGCTCCCGGGGGATATCGCTGGTACCGGTCTTCGACAGCTGGTCCGAGACGCCGACGCGCATGACGCCGGCGGCGAACCGCTCGCTGTGCCGCGTCGCCCCCCAGGCCGTCGCGTAGCCGCCGTATGAGCCACCGGTGATCCCGACCCGGTCCGGATCGGTGATCCCCCGCTCGATCAGGTAGTCGATCCCCGCCAGGATGTCGTCGAACTCGGCGCCCATGCCGTCGCCCTGATCCGCTTTCGCGAAGGCGACGCCGCGCCCGGTGCTGCCTCGGTAGTTCGGGTACAGCACCGCATACCCCCGGCCGGCCGCCACCTGTCCGGGTTGCGCATAGCTGGTCAGCCAGCCGTTGTCCCGGTGCGATTCGGGGCCCCCGTGGACCACCACCAGGGTAGGGACGCGCTCACCGGCGGCCCGTTGCAGCGGCTCGATGAGCAGGCCCTGGATCTCGAGCCCGTCCGCCGCGGTCCAGCTCACCATGCGCTGGTCCGCCAGCGCCACGTCGGCGAGCCACGGGTTGCTGACGGTGAGACGGTTCGGCTCGGCGTCCGACTCCAACCGTAGCGCAAAGGCCTCCGACGGGTGGGTCGGCGCCTGACCATTCAACGCGGCACGATCACTCTCGGCACTCATGCTGAGGTTTGTGAACACGGGGTCGGTGCCCTGGTAATAGACGCCGTCCTCGCGCCCGTCCGTCCTGATCCGGGCGATCCGGGTGCCCACACCCAGACTGGCCAGGTAGACGATCCGGTCCCGCTCCGTGAAGGCGAAGGCCTCGACGTGGCCCTCGAGGTCGGGCATCAGATCGCGGAGCGTCCCGCCTTCGGTGGGCACAACCATCAAACGGCCCTCTCGAGGATCGTTGATATCGGCCGCCGAGATCAGGACGACCGATCGGCCGTCAGGCGCGAACCCGAACGGGCCCAGTTTACCGGGATTCTCGATCGCGCTCACCACGGCACCGCTGTTCGCGTCGAGGACGTGCAGGCGCCGGAACATGTAGCGGTCGTCGATCAGCGGGGTCGGCGACAGGTCGGTCAATAGCCGCCTGCCGTTGGGCCCCCAGACCACATGCCACGGCTGGCCGGGCACATCGATCCGCCGCAGACCGCCTGGCGGGCCCTCCGGGCCGCCGGGCAGCTCCAGCACGTACAGACGCCTCGAGACCCAATCCTCCTCGTAGATCTCCTGGTCGAAGCCGCGCGCCCGCAGCTCGGTCACCCTCTCCGGCACCACTTCTCTGGCCACGAAGGCGATCGCCCGGCTGTCGGGTCGCCAGTCGAAAGCCAGCACGCTCGTCTCGTGCTGATACAGGCGGTACGACTCGCCGGACCGGGCCGGGATCAGATAGATAGACGTGTGCTCATCGTCAGAGCGGCGCGCCAGGAAGCTCAGAAAACGGCCGTCGGGGCTCCAGCGCACGTGCGACACGTCGACCTCTCCACCCACAAAGACGCGGTCGCCGCTCCCGTCGAACGCGACCACGTGGAGTCGACTCCAGGCCGGGCCATCTTCGTCTCGGCCCGGTTCCCGCGGAACGTTGCGAGTGTAGGCGATCGTCGATCCATCGGGATGGATCGCCACCTCGCCCACCGACTGGACCCGCGCCACGTCCCGTGGCCCCAGAGCCCGAACGGCGCTCGCCGCCTCCTGATCCCCCTGAGCGGTCGCCGGCCGCGGACCGGCCACCGGCAGACCGACGATCAAAAGGCTGGCGAGTACCGAACTCGGGTGGATACGCGTCATGGGTTTCCTCTTCATTAGATTCCTCCGTAACAGGTGCGTTCAGCCTTTGCCGAAATCCTATTTGATCCGCTCACTTATTTCATCCAACACGTACTCCGCGAATGGGATCGCACAGGTGAACGCGGGCGACACGGCGTTCAGGACGTGGAAAGACTCTTCGTCGCCCTCCAACTTGAAGTCGGTCACCAGCTCGTAGCGCTCCAGGTCCACGAGCTGCGCTCTGATCCCCGCAGGCCCCCAACGTTTGAAATGCCTGGTCTCGATACCCACGGCCAGACGCGCCGCTCGCGACGCCAGAACCGACCGCAAGTACTTCGGCAGCTCGCGCAGCGCCAGGTCGCGAAAACCGGCACGGTTCAACAGGAACAGGATCCCTTCCAGCCGCAAGATCTCCAGGGTTTCGGCGAGTCGGAAGTTCTCCAACCCCCGATACCCTTCCCGCCAGAACGCCGGGACGGCTGTGGGGCCGATCGTCACGCCACCGTCCACGGTGACGGTCAGATGGACGCCGAGAAACGGTGTCCGCAGATCGGGAACCGGGTAGATGTTGGTCCGGAAAGCCGGCGCTTCGTCCGAGCCGTGCAGGTAGAGGCCCTTGAAAGGCAGGATCCGGTAGGCTGAAGCGAATCCGAAATCCCGTGCGATCCGGTCGGCGTAAAGCCCCGCGGCGTTGATCACGTACCCGGCGCGCAGCGCGCCGGCTGTCGTCTCGATCCCATCATCGCGACGGCCCCGATACGCGACTCCCGTCCGTACCTCGACGCCCACCCGGCACGCCGTTTGGGCGAACGCCGCCACCACCTGCGTCGGGTCCACCGTGGCTGTCGTCGGGGAGTAGAGCGCGCGCACGTGGGTTCGGGCCCGCGGTTCGATCCGCCGCGCTTCTTCAACGCTTACCGACTCGAGCTCCACACCATTCAACCGGGCCCGGTGCAGCAGTTCATCGAGCACGTCCAGCTCGTCGGCGCTCCGGGCGACGACCAGCTTTCCGCAACGGTTGACCGGCAGCTCGTGCTCAACGCAATAATCGCTCAGGCGCCTGTTGCCGTCGCGCGTGAAGCGCGCTTTGAAGCTGTCGGCGGTGTAGTAGAATCCGGCGTGCAGCACCCCGCTGTTTCGACCGCTGGCGTGCAGCCCGCAACGTTCCTCTTTCTCGAGCAGGGTGACGTCGCTGTCGGGGAACCGAAGTTTCACTTCGGTGGCGATCCGGAGGCCGATGACGCCTCCGCCGATCACCACGAAATCGCGGGCGTGCATGACTCGGCGCCGATCCAAGAATCCTGGACGTTGGAGGTTGGATATTGGACGTTGGGTGTTCTTCGTGCCGCCCCTAATCTCCCGACGCCTCGGCCGGCCTCAGCGTTACGGGCTCCGGACCCATCTCCTGTAGGCGGAAGGCACGCGCCGCCTCCACCGCCAGCAGCAGCCCCAGCACGAACAGGATCGATGCGATGCCCCGGATCAGCAGCGGCCCCTCCTGCACGATCAGCATCGCCAGCGCGCTCATCGTCATCACCAGCATGAACGCCATCGGGGCGCCGGCGAAGGCCCACGCGCGGCCGGTTCGCTTCAGCCACACCGTGACCGCCAGCAGCGCCAGCGCCGCCAGCAGCTGGTTGGTCGCGCCGAACACCGGCCAGACCGCCCGCCAGGCCGGCTGCAGCGTGCCGCTGACCGGGTCGGTGTACTTGGCGAAGACGAGAAACGCCGGGAGAACCAGGGTAATGACCGTCGCCAGCAGTCGGCTCTTCGCTTCGTTCCTCTCCCAACCGAACGCCTCCTGCACCACGTAACGCCCCAATCGCGTGCAAGTGTCGAGCGTCGTGAGCAGGAAGGTCGACAGCGCCAGCAGGCCGAAATGGGCGCCGAAGCGACGCGGTATGCCCAGCCGGCCGAGAAACTCGCCGATTCCGCCGGCGTAGATCGTGATCGGCGTCTCCCCGAACGCTTCGGCCCCGAACGGCATGATCATCACCGCCGCCAGCGCGATCACGGCCACGACCCCTTCGATCAGCATCGCGCCGTAGCCCACGCGCCGGGTGTCACTCTCACAACTGATCTGTTTCGCGGTCGTACCGCTGGCGACGATCGAGTGGAAGCCCGAGCAGGCCCCGCACGCCACCGTGATGAACAGGATCGGGAACAGCGGCCCCAGGTGAGCGATGCCCAGCGACTCCACCTCACCGGGAAGGACCAGCGCTGGCCAGGTCATCGACACGCTCACCGCTCCGGTCAGACCACCGATCAGCAAGCCGGCACCGGCCCCTATCACCGACAGGTACAGAAGCCAGCTCGACAGGTAGTCCCGCGGCTGAAGCAGGATCCACACCGGGGTGATCGACGCGACGAGACAGTACCCCAACAGAACGACGTTCCAGGTGTTCTTCTCCTCACCGGCCACGGTGGGCAGCAGGCCACCCTCGACCGACAGCACGTCGCCGATCCAGATCGCCAGCAGCACGAGCGGAACGAAAACGAACGTGCCGGTGGCGATGCTCATCCCACGCCGGAAGCTCAGGTACCCCATGATCAGCGCGAGCCCGACGAAGATGATCGCCGAGATCGCCACGCCGCTGCCGTTCATGTCGACGTCGACGAAGGTCGCCGCCGTCAGGTCCATGAACACGACGATGACGTAGATGAGTGCCAGCCAGATGAAGGCGAGGAAGAGTTTGTAGGCTCGAGACGTGATATACTTGCGCGCCAGCTCGGCCACCGAGCGCGCCTTGTGCCGGACCGACGCGATCGTCGACCCGAAATCGTGCACGCCGCCGACGAAGATCGAACCGGCCACGATCCAGAGCAGCGCCGGGATCCAGCCGAAGAACAGACCGGCCAGTATCGGCCCCACGATGGGGCCGGCACCGGCGATCGACGAGAAGTGGTGGCCCAGCAAGATCTGCGATTTCGTCGGAAGATAGTCGACGCCGTCGTACTGGCCCTCCGCCGGTACCACATGCCGATCGTCGATCCCGAACACGCGGCTCATCCAGCGGCCATAGACTCGGTAGGCGAGCCAGAACACAACGATTACGGCGAGCAGGATGCCTGCGAGCATGCCCTCTTCCTCCGTTTACTGCCGTTCAACGCCTTTTCAAACTGTTCCCTACACGCGCCGGCGACAACCCCCGGATGGGAACAGAGGTGGAAGGTTGCAAGTTCCCTGCCCGCTTGAGCTTGCGGCTATAGGGCAGCGGCCGCCGCCTCGCTTCTGCTTGACACCCCCACCCACCCCGGGTATCATGGGGTCGCTTACCTGTCCGGGGGAGGTCCCCCACCTTCCAGCACAATACCCGTCGCGAAACGTGTCCTGGTGTAGGCCAAACCGGTAGCGAACTCCGCTCTTCACAGGACGGTGAACCATGTTTGATGCTTTCATCGCGACGTTGCCCCAAGAGTGGCAGGGCATCGCTATTCTCGTAACCTGGCTGATCGCCTGGATCCCGGAGGCCCAGTCGACGTTCATCGGCTTCATCTGGAGCCTCGGGTCCGGAACCGGCACCCTGCTCAGCCGTATCCTGTTGCTGCTCCCCGCCCTGCTGGTGGTCGTGGCCATCTGGAGCACCATGCTGGCAGCCTACACGGTGCCGTTCCGCTCGGGCCGGCGCGAGTTCCTGACCGCACTGGTCATGCTCTGGTGGGAGGTGGGCCGCAGCATCTGGCTCTACTGGGTCGGCTTCGTCCGCTTCTTCTGGATGCTGATCGGCTGGGCGTGGGGTCTGCTGAAGCTGACGCTCTCGCTGTTCACGAAGTCGATCCGTTACGTCTTCCTGACGCCCTTCGCCTTCATGGACTGGCTGGGCCGGAAATACTTCAAGCCCGGCGTACCGTGGTTCGCCTTCCTGCTCACCATCCTGTGGTGCGCGCTGGAATCGCTCATCTTCACCTTCGCACTGTTGCCCCTCGTCTCGGAGGTCTTTTTCGACCTGTCGGGCGTCGAGGCGCGACACGTCATCGCACCGATCCTGTTCTTCTTCCTGTTCGCCGTGATCACGGGCAGCTATGCCATGGTCCAGGCGCTGGCCGAGGCGATGGAGAACAAGAACTACAAGCAGCTCATCCAGCTGACCATCGTCGAGTTCGCGGTCATGTTCTTCGAGGTGATCTTCCTTTATCGCGAGCTGATCGATGCCCTCACGCCATGGATCGCCTCTCAGACGGGCGTGCGGCTGGGCTTCTTCTCCACGCTGGCCTTCGCCTCGATCGGCTGGATCGGTATCCGGGCGATGACCTGGTTCTTCTTCGCTCGCTACGGCACACCGGCGCTCATCGCCGTCGTCGCGCGCCAGACGATCGGCGTCGAGGCGACGCCCCAGGAGCGCCCGCAGGCGCCGGAGCCCGATTGGTGGCGTGGCCCGATCAACGCGTTGAAGGCGGAGCACGAGTGGTTCCGCTCCAGCGCCCGCGAGCTCCTCGAGCTGCTGTCGCTACCCGTGCTCCAGCTGCTGGCCTGCGCTGTCAATTGCGCGACCACGGTGATCGCCGCCCGCTCGGCCTTCAAGCTGCCGTTCACCAAGCTCGAAGAGGTGATGGTCCAGGACGCGCTGTCCAAGGTGCTGCGCGTCCGCCGCGAGGCCTACGCGACGGGCCAAACCGAGTAGCCCGGGGCAAACCGAGAACCGAATGCGGCAGGTAAGTGACATGTACAAACGCCATCTGCAATCCAGACTCAGTCGGGTGAGCCGATTCGCCATGGCCGTCGGTTTGCTCTCCGCGGTACTCGCCGGCGGCTGTCTGCCCGAGGAGGCGCAGCAGCGCCCACGGCTGGTGCTGTTCCTCGGGATCGACGTCAGCGGATCGTTCCAGAACACGGGCAACTACAACGATGCGCTCCGTTTCGCCGCCCATTACATCTACGGCCACATGCAGGCGCTGGGTGAGCTGGAGAAGCCGTCGGTCCTGTACGTGGGATCGATCGGGGGCGAACGTCCCGGCGAAGCGAAGTCGTTCCATCCGATCCACGACTTTCAGGGCAAGAGCGTCGACGAGATCGAGGTCGATCTGCGTAAGTGGTTCCAGCCCGATGACGCGTTCACGGATTTCAACGTCTTCTTCGAGCGCGTGGCCGACTTCGTCAAGCGGCAGAACCTCACGCTGAAGCCGATCGCGATCGTGGTCATCAGCGACGGGGTGCCGGACGTCACCACGCGCGCCGCCGCTCAGGGCGGCGAGCGTTACAAGCGGATCAATCTCGAGCCGCTCGAGTACCTCTCGCGCAACGTCACCGTACGGCTCCTCTACGCGAACCCCGAGGTGGCGGTGAACTGGGAGCAGGACGTGCCGCGCAACCGCGTGCGGATGTGGACGGTGGACGACGAGGTGATGGTCGGCTGGCGGAGGCAGATCAACCTGGGCGACCCGGTCGACGAGCAGGAGCGTCTCTGGACGTGGATCAAGGAGAACGTGGACTTCCGGGTCCGACGGAGCATCCTCTAGCACCCCCGAACACAACAACAAAAGGGGCCCGACTCCGATCGGGCCCTTTTTAGTTGGAAACCCTGACTTCCCTAACTCCCCGAATCCCCGAATCCCCGAATCCCCGAATCCACTTCAGCAATTCGGAGAGAACTCAACGTTCCCCCAGCCAGAATCCCGATATCTCAATTCCTAATTCCCCAACTCCCCAAGTCCCATCAGGAACTACTCAACCTGACGTCTCCGCCCCTCCAGCCGCAGCCGCCGCTTCGGCTGTCTCCTCCCGCGGCATGCGCAGCCGCCAGGTGAGCAGGAAGGCGAAGCTCACGCCGATCGCCGCCGTGATGAAAGGCGCCGCCGGACCCGACAGGTCGAAGGCGGCGGCCCCCCACAGCGGCCCGGCCACCCGGGCGACACCACCGAAGAACTGGTTGATCCCCAGCGTGCTCCCCTGAACCTCCGGCGCGGCGGATCGGGAGATCAACGCCGCCAGCGGCGGGAAGAGGGTGCCGGTGCCGGCCGCGATGCAGGTGAGGGCGACCGCCAGCATGGGCCAGCCGGTCGCGAGCGCACCGGCCGCCAGGCCGCTGACCAGGATGAAGCCGCCGAGACGCGACACGACCGGCTCGCCAAAGCGGTGCACCAGCGGGCCCACCGTCACCCCGCGGATCAGCACCGAAACCGAGCCGACGTAGACGAAGACGTAGCCCACCGTCGTCTCGTCGATGCCGAACCGTTGTTCGAGGAAGAGCGGGAAGATCGCGGTTATCGACGCGAACGCGCCGATACCCAGGAAGTAGATCGCGATCATGATGTTGAGCGGCTCCCGCAGCACCGAGCGCATCACCTCGCGCAACGGCGGCACCGAGAGCCGTGACTGTCCCGTTTGGCTCAGCGTCCTGGGTTCGGGCAGGAAGCGCACGCCGAAGGCCAGGTTGGTGAGGCAAAGCCCCGCGGCGACGAAGCCGGGAGCCTGATGGCCGCCCCAACGAAACGCCCAGGATCCGATCGCCGGCCCGATCATGAACGCCGCACCCGTGGCAGCCGAGAGCCAGCCCAGAACCTGGGCTCGCCGCTCCGGCGCTGTCGTGTCCGACACATAGGCTTGCGCTACCGCGATCGTGCCGCCGGACGCGCCCTGAACGATGCGCGAGATAAACAGCACCGTCACCGTGGTGGCCAGCCCGAACAGCACGTAGGAGACCGCCGAAAATGCGAGGCCGGCCAGGATCAGGGGGCGGCGGCCGTAGTGGTCGGAGATCTTCCCCCAGAAAGGTGTGGAGATCAGCTGCGCCACCGAGAAAGAAGCGATCAGCGGTCCGACCATCCAGTCCGCCGCACCGAACTCCACCGCGTAGAAGGGGAGCAGCGGCAGGACGATGCCGAACCCGATCATGTCGACCAGCATGGTGCCGATGAGCACCAGCACCGAAGCCAGGTCGATCTCCCGCTTTCCGGTCTGCGTCGTCAGACTGGCCTCTTACGAGTCCGACAGCCAAAAAAAGTGGGGCCGGGGCCCCGCAGCTTCAGACGACTTCAACTTACCTTATATGTGAGGTCGCCCCGGTGGGAAAGACCCGACGCGCTCACACAATAGCTTTGACGGGCCAGCAGGCGTCCGCGTTGCCAGCCGTGCGCCTCACTGCCGCCCGAGAAGATCGAGCCGGCTTCAGCCCAGCTCCATCGGCGTGAGCGAGTCCGCCACGCGTCGATCGCCTTTCCCCAGCAGCTCCCCGTCCCCGCGCTCGAAGAAGAAGCGCCGTGCACCGAAGGCTGGCTCCAGTTCATCCAGCCAGGTTGCTTCGGGATCGTAGCGAGCGAAGAACGGAATCCCGACCCAACGCGGATCGCGGGCCTGCAGGAACTTCAGCACGAGGATCTTCTCGCCGCCCACTCGGGCCACCCCGTCGACCATCACCTTGCCCGGCGTCGCCGACATCGTGGGTCCACGGACCGTTCGGCCCAGCCCCGACAGGCTGCGGTAGGCGTCGCGGAAGATCTCATGCGCCCGCACCAGCGGCACTTCGAAGTAGTTCCGTGGGCCCGTGTCTCGCTCCACGAACATGTAATAGGGGACCGCCCCTACATTTATCTGCCGCTGCCACATGTCGGCCCAGATCTCCGCCGAGTCGTTCACCCGGCGTATGAGCGGTGCCTGGCAACGGACCACCGCACCCGTCTCACGTATCCGCCGCACCGCTTCCTGGGCCACCGGCGGCTCCAGCTCATGCGGATGACTATAGTGGGCCATGAACGCCAGATGCCGTCCGCTCGCCACCACCTCTTCGAACAGCTTCAACACGTCCCCAGCGTCCTTGTCGGTCAGGAAACGATACGGCCAGTACGCCGCCGCCTTGCTCCCGATCCGGATACTGCGAATATGCTCCAGCGACGGATCGAGCAACGGCTCCACGTACCGACGCAGCACCTTCGCCGTCATCACCATCGGGTCGCCGCCGGTCAGCAATACGCTGCGAACCTCCGGGTGGACTTTCAGGTACCTCACCCAGTTGCTCGATTCCCGGCTCGCGAACTTCAATTCCTGAATGCCCACGAACTGCGCCCAGCGGAAACAGTAGGTGCAGTACGCATGACAGGTCTGGCCCGCCGCCGGGAAGACCAGCATCGTCTCCCGATACTTGTGCTGAACACCCGGCAAGGGCTCGCCGTCGACTCGCGGCACGTTCAAGTCCATCTGACCCGCCGGGTGCGGGTTGAGCCGGTACTGGATCTCCCGCGCCACCGCCTTCAGCTCATCCTCGGGAGCGTCCCCGCGCACCAGCTCGAACACCCGCTGGAAATCGCGCCGCCTCAGCATCTCGGGCTGCGGGAAGGTCAGCTGGTACATCGGGTCTTCCGGGATGTTCGACCAGTCGATCAGCTCTTCGAGGACGTAGTTGTTCACCCGGAACGGCAACACCGCCGAGACCGCTTTCATCGCGTCTCGCTCGTCACGCGAGAGCCGGGCGAGTTGTGGCAACTCGTCGATGTGCTTTCGCGTGTAGACGCGATACCTGGGGGCAGCGTTCCCGCCGATCGTGCTCCTCCTCTCCGTTCCACTTCTGTGAATCATCTCGGCTTGGCGGCTTTCGCACGGCCGTGGCGACCGGGCTCGGCAGCGAAACCACACTCGCGTCCGCCTCAGCCACGCAGAGACTGGACGCGGTCTTCTCGCTTGTTGTTGACGGGTCTCCCGTCTCTCCAGAGCGACGGTCTCTCGACCCGATGCTGTGACGGGATCCCATGTAGGGTAGCGCACATGGGGCGCCTGGCGCTGGCGCGTCACGGCCCGCGTACTCACTGGCCGACCAGCCTCCGCTGGCCCGTTCACACCGCGCCTTCTATCAGTGAGCCGCTCTAAAGTTATCTCCATCGTCCTTACGAGGCAAACCTCTGGAGCGGGCCGAGGTCCGGTTCGGCCGGCGACGGCGAGGTCGGCCGCCAGGCTCCAACCCGTTGCCAATCAACGACTTGCAAACAGCCATCTGAGCGTGTCCCGAGAATACTCGCCGTATGTGGCAGATCGTCCCGATCCGCGATGCGCGCCTATGGCGCGCGACCGACGTAACTTGCCATTATGTATAGAGTTGACGCATCGGAGAGCCGGGGGCCTGGATGATGCTCAACGAGAGTTCGCCGGTTCGCTATCCCAGACGATCAGCCCCATCAACCAGGGTTGAGGACAGAACATGAGCAAGGAGACGCAGCGGCAGGGCAACGGTGAGGACCTGAACCCATTCCACATCGCACAACAGCAGTTCGATCACGCGTCGCGCTACATCCCGGACCTGAAGGCCGGTCTGGTGGACTTTCTGAAGGCGCCGAACCGAATGATCACGGTGGAGTTCCCCATCGAGACGGCGGAGGGCGAGGTGAGGAACTTCGTGGGCTACCGCTGTCTGCACAACCAGGTGCGCGGTCCGGGCAAGGGCGGAATCCGCTACCATCCGGACGTGACGGCGGATGAGGTGCGGGCCCTGGCATCATGGATGAGCTGGAAATGCGCGGTCCTGGACGTTCCGTTTGGAGGGGCGAAGGGGGGAGTCATCTGCAACCCGAAGAAGCTCACCAAGGACGATCTGCGGAAGATCACGCGGCGGTTCATCTCGGAGCTCGGCGATTCGATCGGCCCGTACACGGACATCCCGGCGCCCGACGTGAACACGAACGCGGAGACGATGGCCTGGATCTACGACACCTACGACATGATGCACAAGGGCAAGAACAACCTGGGTGTCGTGACCGGCAAGCCGGTGGACATGGGCGGCTCGCTGGGGCGCAACGAGGCGACGTCGCGGGGCTGTCTCTTCTGCACGCAGCGTGCTTTGGAGTTGGGGGCCGTCCCGGGACTCGAGCGGCTGAAGGGCGCGACGGTAGCGGTCCAAGGTTATGGCAACGCCGGCGCGATCGCGGCGCAGCTGTTCGCCGAGAAGGGCGCGAAGATCATCGCGGTCAGCGACTCGCGCGGCGCGATCGTGAATCGCGACGGGCTCGATCCTGACGCGGTGCTCGAGCACAAGAAGAAGACGGGCTCGGTGGTCGACTTCCCGGACACGAAGAAGATCAGCAACGACGAGTTACTGACCCTCGAGTGCGACGTGCTGATCCCGGCGGCGCTGGAGAACGTGATCCGCGGAGACAACGCGGCCGAGATCAACGCCAAGGTGATCGCCGAGGCGGCCAACGGCCCGACGACACCCGCCGCCGACACGATCCTGCTCGAGCGCGGCATCCCCGTGCTCCCCGACATTCTGGCGAACGCCGGTGGAGTGACGGTCAGCTACTTCGAGTGGGTGCAGAACAACGAGAACGAGCAGTGGGAGGAGGACGAGGTCAACGGCAAGATGCGGGCTAAGATGATCAAGTCCACTGACGCCGTGGTGTCCACGCAGAAGCAGATCAACGACTCGCTCGAGGTGCTCGACGCCGCGCGGAAGAAGCGCGGCCTGGACGGCGCGCCGCTGACCCGAATCGACCTGCGTACCGCCGCCTACGTGCTCGCGATCGGCCGGGTGGCCGACGTCACGCTGCAACGCGGCATCTGGCCATAGTCAGCAACACCGATCCCCGGCGGCGCCCGGCTCGAAGCGCCGGTCGCTGCCGGGGCCGCAACCGGTCAGCCGGGCAGAATGGTTCATGATCCTCACGTCTTCCCGCCGATGATCACGGATCACAGCGGCTGATCAACAGCTCTAGGCAGGGCCACATGGCAAGCACCAAGACCAGACCGAAGCCGTTTCTGTTCCCGGAGTTCTGCAAGGCCTGTGGGCGCTGCATCTCCGCGTGCCCCAAGGACTGCATCGCCATGGGGTCCGAGATCAACCCGGCGACCGGGTTCACGCCGGTCGAATTGGACCTGGAGGTGTGCAACGGCTGCGGTCTCTGCCTGACCGCCTGCCCCGAGCCGTACGGGCTCATGCCCGCCCCCCAGCAGGTCGACTTCGAGCTGATCGATCCCCAGGAGCTTCTGGGCGACCGGCTGACCTCGGCGCCCGAGCCGCAGCCGATCCCGGACGAACGTATCGGGCTGCCGCCGCTGGAGCCGCTGATCCTGAAGGGAAACCACGCATCGGCCATCGGCGCTTTGCTCGCCGGATGTCGGCACTTCTTTGGCTATCCGATCACGCCGTCCACCGAAGGGGCCGAGCTGCTGGCCCGGCTGCTCCCGCAGCTGGACGGCATCTTCGTGCAGGCGGTGAGCGAGGTGGCGACGGTCAACATGATGTACGGCTGCGGCGGCGCCGGGCTTCGCTGCATGACCTTCACCTCGTCGCCGGGCTTCAGCCTGATGCTCGAGGGGATCTCCTACATGATCGGCGCCGAGATCCCGGGGGTCTTCTTCAACGTGATGCGGGGCGGCCCGGGGCTGGGCAACATCGGGCCCGAGCAGGGCGACATCAAGCTGGCGTGCCGCGGGCTGGGACACGGCAACACCCACGCCATCGTTCTCGCGCCCTCGACGCCGCAGGAGATGCTCGACCTCACAATGGACGCCTTCGACCTGGCGTTCCACTATCGCAATCCCGTTGTGCTGGCCAGCGACGGCTACCTGGGGCAGATGACCGGGCGCGTCAACCTGCCGAACCACATGGTCCGGCCCGGGCTGCCCGAATGGGCCGTCTACGGCGACGAAAACCACCGGCGCAATCTCCACACCTCGATCCTGCTGATCGAAGCCGACCTCGAGGCGCACAACGCCCATCTGAACGACAAATACGACCGCATGACGCGCGAGCAGCAGCGCGCCGATCTGTTCCGCTGCGACGACGCCGATTGGGTGCTCGTCGCCTGCAACACTCCGGCGCGCATGGCGCGGGGTGCCGTGCAGCAGCTTCGGGATCGCGGCATCAAGGTCGGGCTCTTCCGCCCGATCACACTCTGGCCGTTCCCGATCGACCCGCTCACACCGTTGCTCGAGCGGGTCGACGGGCTGATCGTCGTCGAGGCCGGCGCCGGCCAGCTGGAAGACGAGCTGCGGCTGGCGGCCAGCCGGGCCGGCTTGCCGCTTCCGCCGCTCCACAGGATCCAGCATTTCGGCGGCGTGCTGCCGCAGCAACAGGAGATCGTCGACGCGGTCACAGAGAAGTCGGGGGGTGCAGCATGAGCGTCTTCTACGAGAAGTTCGAACGGCATGCCCACGGCGAAGGTCTCAAGGGACACTCGACCCACTACTGCCCCGGCTGCGGCCATGGGCTGATCCACAAGTACCTGGCCGAAACGATCGAGGACCTCGGCGTGCAGGACCGAACCATCGCGGTCTCCCCGGTGGGCTGCGCCGTCTTCATGTACTATTACATGGACGTCGGCAACACGCAGGCGGCTCACGGCCGCGCGCCCGCCGTCGGCATCGGTCACAAGGTCGCCAACCCGGACGCGATCGTCGTCAGCTATCAGGGGGACGGCGACCTGGCGTCGATCGGCCTGGCCGAGATCATGCAGGCCTGCAACCTCGGCCTGCCGATGACCTTCGTGTTCGTCAACAACGCGATCTACGGCATGACCGGCGGCCAGATGGCGCCGACCACGCTGATGGGGCAGAAGACGACCACGACGCCCGAGGGCCGCACCCGGCTCATGGGCGAGCCGCTCAAGATGGCGGAGATCCTGGGCCAGATGGACGGACCGGTCTACGTCGAGCGCACCGCGCTGTTCGACAACAAACAGCGAAACCGGACCCGGAAGGCGATCAAGAAGGCGCTCACGCTCCAGGTCGAGAACAAGGGGCTCTCATTCGTCGAGGTCCTCTCCGAGTGTCCCACCCACCTGAAGCTGACGACCCCCGAAGCGGAACGCTGGGTCAAGGAGCAGATGGTTCCGGTCTTCCCGCTCGGCGTGAAGAAAGACACCAGCGCCGAGGCCGAGGCCTGGTTCGATCCCGGGACGCCGGCCTTCGGCGTCGACGAGGTCGTCGATCTCATCGGCGGCACCGACCAGAAGCCGGAGCGCTTCGCCAGCGGATTCCCGACGCATATCCACGACACGGACATCTCGATCAAGTTCGCCGGCGCCGGGGGCGATGGCGCGCAGACGATCGCGATGCTGACGACACGCACCGCGATCAACGAGGGGTGGGACTCGACCCACATTCCGAGCTACGGCCCGGAGTCGCGCGGCGGCACATCCTACGCCGACGTGCACATCGCCACCGACGAGGTCCTGTCGCCGGCGTCCCCGAACCCGCACATCCTCGTCGCGTTCAATCCGCCCAGCCTGGAGAAGTTCGGGCCCCACGTAGGGTCGGGCGGCATCATCATCTACGACAGCTCGGTCGTGCCGAGCCCGCCGAAGCTCGACTCCGGCGTCAAGATGATCGGCGTGCCCTGCACAGAAATCGCCAACGACCTGGGCAAGGCCCTGGTCAAGAACGTCGTCGCCCTCGGCGCCCTGCAGGCGGCGACCGAGCTATTCCCCGAGGAGAGCTTCCTGGCCACGATGCGCCAGGCTTTGCAGGATCGATGCGCGCTGCTTGCACTGAACGAGGAGGCCTTCGCCCGCGGGGCCAGGGCCTATCGGGAGGCGACGAAGTCGAACGGGTCCTGAATCGACCCGTCACAGCTCGAATGACGCTGGGCTCCCCATCGTCATCGCCATCGCCATCGGACTCCCGCTGAAGATGGCGATAACGCGGAAGGCGACCGCGACGTTGGGGAGCGGTCCATAAGGGCCCCAGGGAGGTAGAACATGTACATCGGAGTGCCGCGAGAGACCCACCGGCTGGAGAATCGGGTCGGGCTGTCACCTTACGCCGTGTCACGGCTCACCCACTACGGCCATACCGTGCTGGTGGAGACCGATGCCGGCGCCGCCGCCAAGTTCTCGGACGCCGAATACGAACGCGCTGGCGCACAGGTCGTCTTCAACACGGAGGAGGCCTACAAGCGAGCGGACATCGTCTGCCGAGTCGGCCTCCTCTCCAGCGGCGAGCTCGACCTGCTCAAGCCGGGCTCGACCATCTGCGCCTTTCATCATCTCGCGGTGTGCCCGCGCGAAGACGTCGAGCGCCTGATGGAGCTGGAGACCACGATCATCGGCTACGAGATCATCCAGGACAGCTACGGCGACCATCCGATCCTGGCGCCGATGAGCGAGATGGCCGGACAGATGGCGATGCACCTGGCGTCGTACTACTTGCAGAACACGGTCGGAGGTCGGGGCACGCTACTGGGGAACGTCGCCGGAGTGGCGCCACCGACGGTGCTCATTCTCGGTGCCGGCTCGGTGGGATACAGCGCCGCCCGGCAGGCGGTCGCCAGCGGGGTGCACGTCATCGTGGTGGACGAGGATCTGAGAAAACTGCGGGCGCTGTCTCGCGAGTTTTCGGGCCAGGTCGTGACCGCGGTGGCGGGGATGGCGCAACTGGAACGCTTCACCTCGATCGCCGACGTACTGATCGGCGCGATCCTCATTCCGGGCGCGCACGCCCCGCTGCTCGTGACCGAGGAGATGGTGCGGGCGATGAAGCCGGGCAGCGTGATCATCGACGTGTCAATCGATCAGGGCGGCTGCGTGGAGACCAGTCGGCCGACGACGCTCGACGACCCCACCTTCGTCACGCACGGCGTCGTCCACTACTGCGTGCCGAACATGACCGCCAACCTGGCCCGCACCGCCTCCCGCGCCCTGGCCAACGCCGCGCTGCCGACGCTGAAGGAGATGACGCGAAAAGGGGTGACGGGGGCGCTGCGCGAAGACAGCGGCCTGCGAAAGGGGGTCTACCTGTTCAACGGCCGGATGGTGAACGAGAAGGTCGGCGGCATGTTCGACATTCCGGTCGCCGAGCTGGACGAGCTGCTCGATATGGAGCGATGAGCGATGAACTGGCTCGATGACTATAGATCGAAGCTGAAGAGCGCGGCCGAGGCGGTCGGGGTCGTGAGGAGCGGCGATCGGGTCTACTACGCCGGCAACGCCGCGATCCCACAGGCGCTGGTCCGCGCCCTGGCCGAGCGTAAGGACGAGCTGGAGGACGTGCAGGTCAACCACGTCCTCCTGGTAGGAAAGGACCCGCTGTCCGACCCCGAGATGGAGGGGCACTTCCGGCACAACTCGCTGTTCGTCGGGCCGGCGGACCGCAAGGCGGTGAACGAGGGACGCGGCGACTACGTGCCCATCTTCCTGTACCAGATCCCGCGGCTGTTCCGCCAGGGGATCGTTCCTCTCGATGTCGCGATGATCCAGTGCTCGCCACCTGACGAACACGGTTTCATGAGTTTCGGGGTCGAAACGCTGGCGTCGATCGCGGCATGCCAGAAAGCGAAGACGGTGATCGCGCAGGTCAACGAGAAAATGCCCCGCGTGTTGGGCGACTCGTTCATCCACGTGAACCGGGTCAGCGCGATCGTCGAGTTCGACGAGCCGCTGCCCAAGCTCGAACCACGAGCGGCCACCGACGTGGAGAAGGCCATCGCCGCCAACGTTCTCCCGCTGATCGAGCCCGGCGCCACCCTGCAGATGGGAATCGGCGGGATACCCGACTCGGTTTGGGAAGCGATCGACGGGAACCTGGATCTGGGGATCCACACCGAGATGATCTCCGACGGCGGCATGCGAGCCATCCAGCGCGGCGTGGTCACGGGCAACCGCAAGAGCCTGCACCCCGGAAAGGTCGTGCTCACATTCGCCCTGGGCACCGAAGAGCTCTACGACTTTCTCGACAACAACCCGATGATCGAGGCGCACCCGGTGGACTACGTGAACGACCCGTTCATCATCAGCCAGAACGAGAACATGGTCGCGGTCAACTCGGCCATCGAGATCGACCTGACCGGTCAGGTCTGCTCCGACTCCATCGGCCCGTACATCTACTCGGGCTTCGGCGGCCAGGTCGACTTCATCCGCGGCGCCGCTCGCTCGCGGGGCGGCAAGCCGGTGATCGCCGTCCCCGCCTCGGCGAAAGGCGGCGAGCTGTCGCGCATCGTGCCCTTCCTGAAGGAGGGCGCCGGCGTGGTCACCAGCCGGGCCGACGTCCACTACGTCGTGACCGAGCACGGCGTCGCCAACCTGTTCGGCAAGAACCTGCGCGAGCGGGCCGAGGCGCTGATCGGGATCGCCGATCCGAAGTTCCGCGAGGAGCTGGAGTACGCGGCGAAACAGCGCAACCTGCTGCCCTGAAAGGTCCGCACGGGAGTGGCGAAGGTGGGTGGCGTGGAACCCGAGATCTCACCCGCCCGGCCGGAGCCGGCGGATCTCTTTTCGAGCCTCCGGTCGGCCGGTACTTTTCAGCCGCCCGGGTCCCAACCCGGTCTAGGGAGGCGATATTGACATGAAAAGAATCCTCGTCACCGGCGCGCTGGGTCAGATCGGCTCCGAGCTGGTGCCGGCGCTGCGCGAGAAGCACGGGTCGGACAACGTCGTCGCCTCGGACATCCGCATGCCAGCCCGGCGGCAAGAGCGCCAGGCGCCGTTCGAGTACGTGGACTGCACCGCTCGGCGCATGATCGATGAGGTGGTCCGCAAGTACGAGATCGGTACGATCTACCACCTGGCATCGCTGCTCTCGGCGGTGGCGGAGGAGAAGCCGCACGTGGCCTGGGACGTGAACATGGGCGGCCTCTACCGGGTGCTGGAGGTGGCGCGGGAGAACGGCTGCGCGGTCTTTTTCCCCAGCTCCATCGGGGCGTTCGGGGCCTCGACACCCAAGGACGGCACGCCCCAGGACACCCTGCAGCGGCCCACCACCATGTACGGCGTGACCAAGGTGGCGGGCGAGCTGCTGTGCGACTACTACCACGGCCGGTTCGGCGTGGACACCCGCGGCCTCCGATACCCCGGGCTGATCTCCCACGTGGCGCCCCCCGGCGGCGGCACCACCGACTACGCCGTCGAGATCTTCTACGAGGCGATCCGCAACCGGCGCTACACCTGCTTCCTGGGCGCCGACACCCGCCTCGACATGATGTACATGCCCGACGCCATCAAGGCCGCCATCGACCTCATGGAGGCCGACCCGGAGCGCCTGGTCCACCGCAACGCCTTCAACGTGACCGCGGTCAATTTCACCCCGGAACAATTGGCGGCTGAAATAGGTAAGCATATCCCGGAGTTCACGATCGCCTACGACGTGGACCCCGTCCGGCAGGCGATCGCCGATTCCTGGCCCAACTCCCTGGACGACAGCGCCGCCCGGGAGGAATGGGGCTGGGATCCCAAGTACGACCTGGCGACCCTGGTCGCGGACATGCTCGAGAATCTCGAGCGGAAGCTCGCGAGGGGCTGAGCCCGGCGCCGAAACCGGCCGCCCGAGCCGCCCTTGCCAACGGCCCCTCTTTCGTAAATCTTTGTACGGCCGTTCCTTACTCCCCCTGCCTGTCCCCCGCTACATAGAACCGTCGCACCGAGGTTCGCACCCGTGAAGATGGGATGATGTGGCAGCCCCTCTGCCACAGATACCGGGAGGAGATCATCACATGACCAAGTTCAGTCGGTCCGCCCTCCACAATACGCTGGCTCTGGGCGGCGTCGTGGTCATCCTGCTTCAGACGCTTTACATCGCCTACGACCGCATTCAGGTCGCCATCATCCTGGCCGGCATCATCATCAACCAGATCGGCGTCTGGGGCCTGGCCAACAAGCTGCTCCCCGAGCGGCGCGTGTACCTCGAGCTACGCGCCGAAGTGGACAGCTTCATCGGGATGGTCCGCGAGCTGAATAGTCAGGCGGTCCAGGGCGACCAGGTCGCCGTGGACCAGACGAAGACGAACATGCACGAGTCCGTGGAACGGATGGCGGAGGTCGCCGCCATCGAGTCCGAGGAGGAATGAGGACTCTCGCAAAATGCGGGCAATCCGGTCATCCTGACTGACCCGCCCTGAAAAAGGTATCGAGCACCGCCGGACCGTCCAGCTTAAGTCCATGCTCAGCAACGCTTTAGGGACTAGCGGGGGAGCCCCGGCGACGGCATGCAGCTTGCTCCAGCAAGAGCCCGCGCGGCCTGGCCGCGCCGGTTTACACAAGCGAGGACCAGCAAATGTGGCGAAATAAGTACGGTCTCACCCTCATCGAGCTCCTCACGGTAATCATCATCATCGGCGCGCTGGCGGTGATCGCGCTTCCCAAGTTCGTAAACACACGGGAACGCACGTATCTGGCGGCGATGAAGTCCGATCTGCGCAATCTGGCCACCGCCGAGGAGAACTACTTCTCGAAGTACCTGATGTACACGACGTCAACCTCGGACATCGACGCCAACATCAGCACCAACGTGAACGTCTACATCCCGAACGCGGACGAGCAGGGGTGGCGGGCGACGGCGACCCACGACGCAGCGCCGGGGAAAGTCTGCGAGATCTACTACGGAAGCTCGGTGAGCGGGATGACCGCCACACTGGAAGGTCTCGTGGAGTGTAACTAACCAGCGAGCTTTTCTTCACCAGCGATCCGCATCAGCCTCCGGTGGGCGCGGATCCGGCGGGGCCTGGCCACGGTCAGGCGCCGGCGACGACGGGATTCGAGAGCACGCCCACCCCTTCCACCTCCACATCGACGCTGTCGCCCGGGTCCATCGCCGCGGTGCGGCCCGGCGTACCGGTAAAGATCAGATCGCCCGGAACCAGGGTCACGTAGCGGCTGATGTAGCTGACCAACTCGTCGACGCTGAAGATCAGGTCCCGAGTCCGGGCGGCCTGCCGCGGCTCGCCGTTGAGGCGGACCTCGATCCCCAGATCGCGATAGTCGAGACCGGTGGCGATCCAGGGGCCGACCGGCCCGAAGCCGTCGCAGCCCTTCGCCCTCACCCATTGGAGGTCACCCTTCTGCCAGTTGCGCTCGCTGACGTCGTTGCCGGCGGTAACGCCAAAGACGCAGCCGGCGGCCTCGGCAACCGAGACCCGCCGCGCCTCCCTCCCGATCACCACGACCAGCTCACCCTCGTAGTGGACATCGCTGGCGTCGGCGGGAATCTCGATGGGCCAACCGTGGCCGATCAGCGTCGATGGGAACTTGGCGAAGAGCCCGGGATGCTTTGGCTCCGGGCGACCGTGCAGGTGGCTGCGGTAGTTGAGTCCCACGGCGATGACCTTGGACGGCGCGGAAGGCGGAAGCAGCTTCACGTCGCCTAACGAAAACGTACGACCGGTCTCGCGCGGGGGCTCGAGGAGCGGGTCGCCATCCAACTCCACGATCGTGTCACCGTCCAGCCGCCCGAAGCAAGCGCCTTCGGTCGCGACGAAACGGAGGAAGCGCTCTGAGCCGTCGATCATCTCGACTCCTGCCGGGATTCCGGTCGGTCTGTTCAGAGGCCCCGTACGACCCTCTATCGGACTTTCCGCGGTCAGCGACCGCGCTTCGAAATAAACAAGATAAGCGGCCGCCCTTGTTCGGCTCCACTCCAGCCTGCAGTCTTGCCACGACATGGCGCGGTCTGGAACCCGAACGCCCCGTCTATTCCTGCTGACACCGGTCGGCTCGGCCGGCGACGTGCATCCGTTTATCGGGATCGGTCGCGAACTCAGGTATCGAGGCCACGAGGTCACGCTGTTGGCCGGAGAAGCGTTCCGGGCCGCGGCTGAAGATGCCGGTCTCGACTTCGTCGCCACGTGGACGGCCGAAGAGTTCCAGGCCCTGACGGAACGTCCCGGGCTGTGGCACCCGCGACGTGGGCTGGAACTGGTGCTCGGCGCCGTGGCCGAGGGGCTGCGATCCACGTACGCGGCGTTGACCCGGCTGCACCGTCCCGGCCGAACGGTGCTGGTCGGCCACACCCTCTCCTTAGCCACACGGACCTTCACCGAGAAGCATCAGGTGCCCGCTGCCACGCTCCACCTGGCACCCAGCCTGTTGCGATCGGTTCATCTGACGCCCGCGATCCCGCCCGGACGTGACATCTCGTGGCTTCCCCATCCGATCAGGCGGGCCCTGTTTTGGGCGGTAGACCGCTGGCTCGTCGACCCCCATATCGTTCCGGAGCTCAACCGCTGGCGCCGCGAACTGGACCTGCCGCCGGTGAGGCGACCGTTCGACGAGTGGCTCCACGCACCGGACCTCACCGTGGGGCTCTTCCCCGATTGGTTCGCGCCACCTCAGCCCGACTGGCCACCTCAGGTTCGGCTGACGGGGTTCCCGCTCTTCGACGCCGGCGAGGACGCCCCGCTCGAACCCCGCCTCCAGGAGTTCCTGGCGGCCGGCCAGCCGCCGCTGGTCTTGACTCCCGGGTCGGCCAACCGCCAGGCGTCCGGATTCTTCGACGCGGGAATCCAGGCCGTCACGTCGCTGGGCCGACGCGCCATCGTGTTGACCCGCTACCCCGATCAGCTGCCGACGCCGCTGCCCGACTCGCTGCTTCATGTCGATTGGGCATCGCTCGCCCGGCTGCTGCCCCGCTGCTCCGCCCTCCTGCACCACGGCGGCATCGGGACCAGCGCCCGAGGCCTGGCCGCGGGCATCCCGCAGCTCGTCATGCCGATGGGTTTTGACCAGCCCGACAACGCCGTCCGACTCCGCCGACTCAATGTCGGTGAGCTGATCGCTCCGAATCGCTTCACTCCGCGACACGTGGAGGAGACGCTGCGCCGCCTGCTCTCCAGCCCGGCTACGGCCGCGGCCTGCCGCCGGTACCGCGACGCGATCGGCGGCACGAGCGGGATCGGTGCGACCTGCGATCTGCTGGAGTCGTTGGGATAACCGGTCGACCGGGCCGGTCCGTTTCGCCGGCCAATCAGCCTCGAACAACCGTCTGATGGAAAGACCGGTGCGAGACCGGGCTTGGCTCTGTAATATTATAGCCGATGGACGACGAACTCCGGCCCCAACCCGGCGACGTGACCCACCTACTGTCCGCACTCCGCCACGGCGAGCGCGAGGCGTTGGACCGTCTGCTCCCCATCGTATACGATGAGCTCCGGATCATGGCGCGGCGCCAGCTGGGACGCGAACGCGCCGGCCACACACTGCACGCCACCGCGCTGGTCCACGAAGCTTACTTCAAGCTGGCGCGTGGCGGTCCCCTCGACGTCGCCGATCGCGCCCATTTCCTCGCCATCGCTTCCCGCGCCATGCGGCAGGTCCTGGTCGAGCACGCCCGACGGCGCAACGCGGAAAAGCGAGGTGGCGGCTGGGAGGTCACCACCCTGTCGACCGGCGAGGGGGCCGTCGAGTTCTCGCCCGACGAGCTGCTCGCCCTCGATCGGGCGCTGGCGGATCTGGACGACCGCCAGCGCCAGGTGGTCGAGTACCGGTTCTTCGGTGGTATGGAGGAACAGGAAATCGCCACGGTGCTGGGCGTGTCCGAGCGCACGGTGCGGCGCGATTGGGTGAAGGCCCGAGCCTGGCTCTATCGATCGCTCTACCCTCAGGCCGACGGCGAGGAACCGCGGCCGGCATGAATCGGCGCGAGGGCCCGGAGCCATGAATCCCGAGCGCAGGCAGGCCATCGAGGAGCTGTTCGAGGAGGCGCTTTCGCAGCCGCTCGAGCGCCGCTTCGCCTGGCTCGTTTCCGCCTGCGGGGACGACGACGAGCTGCGTCGCGAGGTCGTGGCCCTCCTGGCCGCCCACGATCGCAGCAGCGGCTTGCTGGAGAACGACGCGGCCCGGGCGGCGGCGGCGATCGTGGAGCGCGAAGCGACCCTCGAGCAGATCGGCCCCTACCGAATCGACGACGTGCTGGGTCGCGGCGGAATGGGGGTGGTGTACCTGGCCGAGCGCGTCGACGGCCAGTTCCAGAGGCGCGTCGCCATCAAGCTGATCCGCGGCAGTCCCGACGTCGGCGAGCTGCGCCGCCGCTTCGAGATCGAACGGCAGGTCCTCGCCGCGCTCCAGCACCCCAACATTGCGGCGCTGCTCGACGGCGGCATCACCGCCGATGGGGATCCTTATCTGGTGATGGAATACGTCGACGGCCGGCCGATCGACGAATACTGCCAGCGGAACGGTCTGAGCGTCGAGGAGCGGCTCCGGCTGTTCTCCACCGCCGCCCGCGCCGTGCACCATGCCCACCGCAATCTGGTCGTCCACCGCGACATCAAGCCATCGAACATCTTCGTTACCGTCGACGGCGTGGTGAAGCTCCTCGACTTCGGTATCGCCAAGATTCTCGACCCTTCCCTGTACGGTCAGACCGGCACGGT
>JABAHS010000428.1_pt10 | contig 24474 bp, 22 predicted proteins | sample 7062111 | NCBI WGS metagenome assembly JABAHS01 (sample SAMN14534600, study PRJNA622989) | marine sediment metagenome | biome: marine biome [ENVO:00000428]; feature: marine pelagic biome [ENVO:01000023]; material: deep marine sediment [ENVO:00002113]; isolation source: pool of 4 deep marine... | reverse complement strand
CCGACCGCCGCGTCCATGACGCTGGTGACGCCCCGCGAGAGCATGTGATGGCCGGCTCGCTCGAGGGCTTGCACCAGCGCGTCCCGCGAGACCGGCGGGACGATGGAGAGCGTCAGTTCCTGGGCGCGCTCCTGGAGCAGGCCGGTGGGCCGCCCCCCGCTCTTGTCGATGTGACCTCCCGGCGGGTCCGGGGTCGACTCGTCGACACCCGCAAGCGCCAGCGCCCTCGAGTTGGCCACCCCCATGTGACCGCAGGTGCGTTTGATGAAGACCGGATTATCCGGTGACACCCGATCGAGCTCCTGGCGCAGCGGATGACGTTTCACATCCAGACGGTAGTGGTCGTAGCCGCCGCCGATGACCCACCCGCCGGCCGGCGTCTGCGCGACGCCGGCCTCGACCGCGGCGAGCAGCTCGTCGAGCGTGGCGACGGCGTCGGGGCGCAGATTTACCTGCATCATGGCCCGCCCGATCGACAGCAAGTGCTGGTGCGCGTCATTGAAGCCCGGCATCGCCGAGCGGCCGCGCAGCTCCACCACGCGGGTACTCGGCCCTACCAGCGGCTCGATGTCCGCGTCGCTGCCCCCGGCAAGAACGCGACCCGAGCCGACAGCCAGCGCATCGACGCTGAGGCTTTGCAGCGATTGGAAAATGGGCCCACCGCGAATCACCAGGTCGGCCTTGGAAACAGGCATCTCGTCGAACCTCACTCAGTGCGGAACCCGGCGCCGCAGCGTAACAGCGTAATCTTCGAAGCCGAGGGCGTGCCAGAAGTCGATGGCGCCGTAATTTGCACACAACGCTTCGAGTGTGACCGTGACGCCCTGGGGCCAGACGCGCGTAAACAGGATCTCCATCGCCACCCGTCCGAGACCTTTGCCCCGCACGGCGCGGTCGATGAAGAACTGTCGCAAGAAGATTCCGGCATTATCCGTCCGGTAAAGGGCGTAACCGATGACAACGCCTTCGTTCGAAAACAGCACCGCCGTGTAGGCACGTGCCAGCCAGGCGCGCATGCGGCTCTCGAGCTCGGAGACGGGGGATGGCTCAGGATCGCCTTCGTCCTGCAGCAGTTTCCGATTGAGCTCGGCGAGCAACGGCAGATCTCGTTCGACGGTAATACGGTATTGCATGCAGGCTCACCGGCAGGAGCGATTATTGCGCTTGCACCTCGTGGCACTCGGCATTCCAGGAATTGGATTTTACTCCCCAATCGCCGCCGTCGGGCCAGCCGGCATCATCGAGCGCAACGCGCCCGTAACGCTCGCCGCTCTCGGTCACGCCGGAGGCACTCTTCTCGCGTCGAATGGTCCACGCACCCTCGGTGCTGCTGGTCATGGGCTCGAGCTGGAAGAAGACGTACTGCTCACCGTCGATGTCCCGGTAGCTCGACACGCAAAGGCGCCGGTTAGGGGGAAATTCCCTGAGAACGCGGCCGTAGCCCCCCTGGCGGATGCCGCTGAGAAACCCGCCGGCAGCGCAGTCGATGCATTGGTAGGCGCCCATGCGCCGCACGGGCTCTTCTCGAGCGACCGCTTGAGCGAGCGGCAGGAGCACACAGGCGAGGAAAATGGGCGCACGCAGCATTGTGACCGCATTCGCGCGCAGCGGACTGTCAGTGGGCCAGGATCTGACTCAGGAACAGTTGAGTGCGATCGACCTTTGCGTTCCCGAAAAATTCATCGGGAGCGTTTTCTTCGACGATCTCGCCGAAGTCCATGAAGATGACGCGGTCGGCAACCTTCTTGGCGAACGCCATCTCGTGGGTGACGCAAAGCATCGTCATGCCGGTTTCCGCCAGCTCTACCATCACATCCAGCACCTCGGAGATCATCTCCGGGTCGAGGGCCGACGTGGGCTCGTCGAACAGCATGATCGACGGATTCATGCACAGCGAGCGGGCGATTGCGACGCGCTGCTGCTGGCCGCCGGACAGCTGGCCCGGGTACTTCTGTGCCTGCTCGGGAATCTTCACGCGCTCGAGATACTTCATGGCGATCTGTTCAGCTTCCGCCAAGGGCATCTTCTTCACCCACATGGGCGCCAGGGTGCAGTTCTCGACCACGGTGAGATGGGGAAAAAGGTTGAAGCTCTGAAACACCATGCCGACGTCGCTGCGGATGGCATCGATATTCTTGACGTTAGCGTCGAGATTCACCCCGTTTACGACGATGTGGCCGTCCTGGTGCGGTTCCAGTCGATTGATGCAGCGAATCAGGGTCGATTTCCCGGACCCGGAAGGACCGCAGATGACAATGCGCTCGCCCTTGCGCACGCTCAGATTGATGTCCTTCAGGACATGAAACTCTCCGTACCACTTGTTGACGTCCTCGAAGGTGATCACGACCTCCTCGGAGATCGCCGATGCAATGTGTTCCTCGCCGCCGGAAAGTACGACTTCCTCACTCATTGGGGCACCTGTTACGCTGGCAGCTACCGCGTCGTTTTCAGCTTCCGCTCCAGAGCCTGACTGTACTGCGACATGGCGAAGCAGAGGATGAAGTAGACGATAGCACCGAAGACCAGAGGCTCGGTGTGCAGTCCGATCCAGATGGGATTCTGCCCGGCCGCCTTCAGCATCAGCAGCATGTCGTAAAGCCCGATGATGGACACCAGCGTCGTGTCCTTCACCAGGCCGAGGAAATTGCTGACGATATTCGGGATCATGAGCTTCAGCGCCTGGGGCAGGATGATGAGGTTCATGCTCTTCCAATAGGTGAGCCCCATGGCCTTGGCGGCTTCGTACTGTCCGTTGGGCACCGCCTGCAGCCCGCCGCGCACGACCTCCGCCATGTAGGCAGCCGCGAACAGGCACACACCGATGATGGCCTGTACGAGCTTGTTCAACTGAAAGTCGGGAGGCAGGAACAGCGGCATCATGGTCACGGCCATGAAAAGCACGGTTATCAGCGGCACCGAGCGGAACAGCTCGATGAAGGCGATGGCAGAGACGCGAATCACCGGCATGTGCGATCGCCTCGCCAGCGCCAGCGCGACGCCCCCGGGAAGGGCAGTGACGATAGCGAGAACGGAGATGAGCAGGGTGAGGAAGAGGCCGCCCCAAAGGTTGGTGTTTACCTCGCTCACCGACCAGTTTCCGAGCCACAGGTAAACGCCGATGAGAACGATGCCCTGGAAGCCCAGCATCGGGTACTTGTGAAGGCGCTCGTGCTTGTCCGCGAATCCAGTGACGCCGACCACCCACTCCCTGAGTGATCGTCCGGTCACCATGGAAACAACGATGTGCAGCCAATTGGTGATGAACACGGTCACCGCGAGCAGCACCATCGTCTGCATGAACCAGCCGCGCTCGCCGCCGGCGAAGAGATAGCCGGCCAGGAACGGATAGAAGACGACGGCGGTGATGCCGATGCCTATTTTTCCCGTGAGACGGGGGAACCAGAACGGCGCCAACCATAGAACCAGAAGAATGAAGCCGAGATCGACACGCCACTGCTCGTCGAGGGGGAAACGGCCATAAATGATGCCGTTGAACCAGACGATGATGCCCGCCCAACAGGCGCCGTGGGGACTGGCATCGAGACATTGACGCCGCGACTCGGCCTCCCAGACGGCATCCGCGATACCCCATTGGTACAGCGCCGCGAAGGTGATGAATATCAGGTACAGCGCGGCGAAGGTGACGATGGCGCTGAACCAGGAATAGAACAGGTTCTCCCTCAGCCAACCGAGCACACCGACCGTCGTCGGCGGCGGCGGCTTGCTCGCCTTCGGGGTGAAGACGATGACGTCGCCGGACTGCGATTCGACGCTTGCCATGGTCAACGCTCCTTGAGCTGCACGCGCGTGTTGTAGTAGTTGAGCGCCGCCGAGATGATCAGGCTCACCGAGCTGTAGAACAGCATCACCATGGCCACGATCTCAATGGCGTGTCCCCCGATGTTTATCGAAGTCTGCATAAACACCGACACCAGGTCCGGAAAACCGATGGCGACGGCCAGCGAGGAATTCTTCACCACCGTCATCCAGGTGCTGATGAGCGGCGGCATGATCGCGCGCAAAGCCTGGGGGATGATGATGAGCCGCAGCGTCCAGCCGGGCTTCAAGCCGAGCGAGTAGGATGCCTCTGTCTGGCCGTGACTGACGGACAGAATACCGGCGCGCACGTTTTCGGCGATGTAGGAAGAGTGATAGATGACCAGCGCGAAGAATAATGCCAGGAACGACGGCGGCAGGGAGGTGCCGCCCTGGAAATTGAAGCCCTTGAGCTCCGGGATGCTCCAGGCCAGCGGTGAGCCGGTTACCAGAAACACGACAATGGGCAAGCCGAACAGAATGCCCAGCGATGTCCAGAATACCGGGAAGCGCTCACCGGTGGTGAGCTGACGACGCTTGGCCCACACCGCCAGGAAATAAACCGTGGCGATGGCCACGAAGATGGCGAGCATGGTGATCCAGAACAGATCGCCCGGCTGGGGCTCTGGGAAATACAGGCCGCGGTTATTGAGCTCGAAGAGCCCGATGCCGCCGATATCGATACTCTGCTTCGGCCGCGGCAGCACGCTGAACACCGCCGTATACCAGAATATGATCTGCAGCAGCAGCGGCGTGTTGCGGAAGATCTCCACGTACCACGCGGCCATGGTGGAGATAAGCCAGTTGTGGGAGAGCCTGAGGACACCGATGATGAATCCCAGAATCGTCGTCAGCACGATGGCCAGCAGCGACACTGCCAGGGTGTTGGTGAGCCCGACCAGATAAACGCGACCGAAGGTGTCCTGGGGTTCGTAGGGAATGATCGACCAGGCGATGTCGAAGCCCGCGTTGGTACCGAGAAAATCGAAGCCGGAGGACATGCCCCGGGCTTCCAGGTTGGCGGCCGTGTTGGTGAACAGATACCAACAGACGTAGCCGATGAGGCCGAATACGATTACCTGCCAGAAAATCGATCGATTGCGCTCGTCGTTGACGATCTTCGCAAAGGTCGATCGCGAGTCCCGTGCTCCCCGCTCGATGACTGCGGCCATCGCTCAGTGCCCCCTCCGCCGGCTGTCGAGACAGCCGGGTAACACATCATGCCCGGCCGGGAAACCCGGCCGGGCATGCTCGATTGCCTGCTACCGGAACGGCGGCGAGTACATCAACCCGCCCTGGGTCCAGAGTGCGTTGGCGGAACCAGAACGCGGAATGCCGATTCCCTCAGGCGAGCCGTCGCCCATGTACTTGTCGTAGACCTCGCCGTAGTTGCCGACCTTCTTGATGATGTTGTAGGCCCAGTCCTTCTCGAGGCCGAGACCCTTGTTGAGGTCGCCCTCCACACCCAGGAAACGGGCGTGCTCGGGGGACGGCGGCTTCTTGCGCATGTCGTCCACGTTGCCGGAGTTGATTCCGAGCTCCTCGGCGTTGATCAGCGCGAATACCACCCAACGGACCAGATTCATCCACTGGGAATCGTTCTGACGCACGGCCGGAGCCAGCGGCTCTTTGGAGATGGTTTCCGGAAGAATCACGTGGTCATTGGGATTCGGGAAGCCAGCCTTTTGCGATGCGAGACCTGACTTGTCGTTGGTGACCGCGTCACAGCCGCCCTTCAGATAGGTATCGTTGCGAACATTGTTGTCCTCGAACACCACCGGCTGCATGTCAAGGTTGTTGGCACGGCTGAAATCCGCAAGGTTGAGCTCCGTGGTGGTCCCGGTCAGCACGCACACCGTGGCACCCTTCAGCTCGAAGGCGCTCTTGATGCCGGAGTCCTTGGGTACCATGAAACCCTGACCGTCGTAGAAGTTCACCGCGGTGAAATCGAGTCCCAGCTGGGTATCGCGGAACAGCGTCCAGGTGGCGGTACGGGAAAGCATGTCCGACTCGCCGTTGGCGAGCGCCGTGAAACGCACCGCGCTGGTGACCGACTGGAACTCCACCTTGTTGGGATCGCCGAAGATGGCCGTCGCGACGGCGCGGCACACGGAGACGTCGCTTCCCGACCAGGTGCCATCGGCGGCCAGCTGGTAGAAGCCCGGTGACGGCACGCCTACCTGGCAACGCAGATGACCGCGGTCCTTCACCAGTTGCAGCGTCTGCTGTGCAAGCACGGGCGTCGCGGCCATCGACAGGCCCACCAGCAGGGCAGCACCGAGGCCGTAAAGGCTGAAAATTCTCATTCTTGAACCCCCCTTGTCTTATGGTTCACTGGTTCACTGATTAAGGATCGGAGTGCCACCGTTGCAAGGAGAGGCGTTTCTTCATTTTGCCTCATAGCACCCGGGTCCCGGCGCAAAGCCGAGGCGATGGGTATCATCCGATAAGCCTCCCGCCCCGGGACCGCGTACATTGCAACACTTGCCACGCCGGTTGACAAGTGGCCTGCAAGACCCTGTCCAAACGGGCGCGCCGGGGCGGAATCGGCCGGCCGGAGCGTTGCGATGCTTCCTTAAAGGGCCCCAGCTCAATGACTTATCGTCCGGCCCGGGAGGCCCGTGAAAGGCCCCCATGGCCCTCCCGCGAGGGCCCATGGCCGGCTCGAGCGCCGCCCCACCGGCCGTGAACCGAGTCACAGATCATCGCCCGGCCCTACACCCCTGCTTCCACGCGCCGATATTCACTAGTGATGCGGCCACGCCCGAGGCCCGCCAAGGGCGGCCCGGCGCGGTTTCGCCGGCGAGTCCGGCGCTCGATTCGAACCGTCCTCTGATGCCAGATTTACCGGAGAAAATCGGAAAATATCCCGTCGTCGGCACCGCCGGCCGTGGCAGCATGGGCGTGGTCTACATCGGCTACGACCTCTTCCATCACCGGGACGTGGCCATCAAGGTCTGCAGCCTGAGGCCTGACATGGAAGAGGACGCCGCCCGGCTGGCGCGCAAGATGTTCTTCAACGAGGCCCACACGGCCGGGGCGCTCGACCATCCGAACATCATCAGGATTCTCGACGCGGGTGAGGAGAACGATGCACCTTACCTGGTCATGGAGTTCGTCGACGGCGCCTCGACCCTCGACTCGTATTGCAAGTCCGAACGCCTGTTGCCGGTGGCGAAAGTCGCCGAGCTCGTCTTCAAGTGCGCAAAGGCGCTCGACTACGCCCACCGGCGCGGCGTCATCCACCGCGACATCAAGCCTTCCAACCTCATGCTGACCGAGGATGGCAACATCAAGATCGGCGATTTCGGCGTGGCGCAGCCCCCTTCGGAAGAGTCGACCTACGTCATGGGCATCATGGGCTCCCCCATGTACATGTCGCCCGAGCAACTTCTCGACGAGCCGCTCACCGGGCGCACGGACCTGTACTCTCTCGGCGCCGTGATGTATGAGATGCTGGTCGGAACCCCTCCCTTCAGCGCGGGGAATTTCACCCAGCTGATCCGCAGAATCGTCGACGAGGACGCGCCATCGCTGGCTACCGTGCGTCCCGACCTGCCGGCAGATGTCGTCAATATCGTCGAGCGGGCGCTGGCGAAAAAACCCGCCGACCGTTTCCAGTCCGGCAGCGACTTCGCGTCGCATCTGGTTGCCGCGTTTCCCTCGCTCTCCGGCGGCACGCCCGCGGAGCCCGATGCCGAGAAGATCTCGATGGCGAGAAAGGTCGCGCTGTTCAATGATTTCTCCGACGAGGAGCTCGAGGAAGTCCTGCGCGTGGGAGATTGGGAAATCTTCGGTCCCGAAGAAATGATCATCAAAGAAGGTCTCGACGACTATTCATTCTGCATTTTGATCACCGGCGACGTGGTCGTCAGAAAGCGCGGTCAGGATCTCACCACGCTCAAAGCGGGTGACTGCTTCGGCGAGATGGGCTATCTCGTGCGCAGCCGCCGTACCGCCAGCATCGTGGCGCTGAACGATGTCCACATTCTGAGGATCAACGAAACTCAGATGGAGCAGGCGCCGGATTCCATCCAGGCCCGATTCAACAGGGTCTTTCTGAAAACCCTGGTGGAGCGCTTGGAGAAAACCAGTGACGATCTCACCGGCCAGGGTTCGAGCCAGGAAAGCGACGCCGGTGAACCTTCTAATCCGAATGTCGACAGCCACGCGCTGCCAACCCATCTGTCCTGAGCGAGTGCAGAGTATGAATGCGAAGCTACACTACCAACCGGTCTCGATGGATCAAAGCCGTCTCACCCACAACGTGCGCGTCGACGCAGACGACCAGGTGCTTTCCAGTATCCGCCGCATTCATTCGGATGCCGAGCAGATATGCAATGACGCCGCCGATATCGAAGACGCGCGATTTCTCGCGCAAAACATCCTGGATACCTGCCGGCGCTTTCTTGCCAATGGAAACCTCGCGCTCACGAGCGTCCCCGCCGGCGAGCGCGCCCAGCCCGACAGTGCCGTGCTCGGCAAGCTCTCGGCGAGGGAGCTGGAAATTTTCAAGCATCTCGCCGAGGGGCGCACCGCCTCGGAGATTGCCGTCACGCTCTCGAGAAGCAGCAAGACCATCAACAATCACCGCACCCGCATTCTCCAGAAGCTCGGCCTGAAGAACGCGGCCGAGCTGGTGCGCCTGGCGCTGCGAAGCGGCCTGGTATCGGTTTAGCCGACCGCGCTCGAGCGACGCTACAACAACGTTCGATTCGGCGACAACATGGGAATGGATAACAGCTACGCGGTTGCCATTTTTGGCATACCGGACTTCGAGCGAGAGATGGTGGAACGGATTTTTTCCGTCTCGCAGTCCCGGGATCACGTTTATCGCATTGTCGATCAGGCCGAGCTCGACACGGCCGAGATTGCCTTGCTCGATAAGTCCGATGCCGACGCTGCGGGCCGCTACGATCAATTCCAGTCGCAGCGTCAGGCCCTTCCCACCGTGCTCGTTGCGAGCAGCGGGGAAAACGGCTGCGAGTACTGGGTCAAGCGACCGTTCACCGTCACGCGCATGCTCGGTGCTTTGGACCGGCTGGTGGAGGAGCAACTCAGCGGCGCCGATCGCCGCTCGGCGCCGGAGGCCCCGACGCGGCTGGACTCGCCTGCGCCGGCCGGCATTAACCCAGGCACGTATACGGCGCTGGTCGTCGACGACAGCCTTCCGGTTCGCCAGCAGGTGAGCGTGGCGCTGCGCCGCGCGAGTATCACGGCCGAGTTTGCCGAAAGCGGCGAACAGGCGCTGCAGCTCATCGCGGCGAGGCGCTACGACATCGTCTTTCTGGACATCGTTCTCCCGGGCAAGGACGGCTACGAGGTGTGCAAGGCGCTGAAAAGCAACGAGAAGACCAGGCAAATTCCGATCGTCATGCTGACGGCGAAGTCGTCTGCCTCTGACAGGGTCAAGGGCGAGGTTGCCGGATGCGACGCTTATCTGACCAAGCCCGTCAGTCTCGAAGCGTTCGACAAGACCCTTTGCGAGTGCCTGGACCCGCCGCCGACGTTTCAATCGAAGTCAGTCGGGGCCTGAGCGCCCCAACCCGGGGCGTCTCCCGCGCGAGGCCCCAGACCGCAAGTGCTTGTCGGGCGGCGCATTTGTCCGCCCGCGTGCCGGCCGCTTCATTTCCCGCGCCTGCGGTCGCATAATCACGGCCGGTACCATGGCGAATCTGAAGCATCCGCTCTACGCCACCTGGCTGAACATGGTCAGGCGCTGCCACGACGACACCAGCCCGGGCTACCGCTGGTACGGCGCACGCGGCATCAGAGTGTGTCCACGCTGGCTCGCGTCCTTCGAGGCTTTCGCCAAGGATGTCGGCGACAGGCCGCCCGGGCACATGCTCGAGCGGCGCGACCTCTACGGCGACTACGCGCCGGGTAACTGTCACTGGGTGGCTTTGCGCAAGCGTCCGCGCAGGGATCCGTTCACGGCTCTCGACGTCAGCTGACGCCGCGCCTCGGCCGCGCTCTTTTGCGATGCAGTTCATCCGCGAATACCAGATTTCCGATCTCGGCATCTGTGATGCCCTGATACGATGCTTCGAGGAGTGCCAGGCGCTCAATGTCGTGCATCGGGGGCGGCTCGGCACGCACGATGTCCGCCCGGAGCTCAAGGACTCCTACGATCTCACCCTGGCGAACATTCCACCGCCGCTTCGCGATGCATACGCGGACGTGTTCGATGCTTACTTCACGGCCCTGGCGGAATTCGCAAACGATTACATGACCACATTCCCGCATCTGCGGTCCCACACGCGCCCCTGCAGCATCAACGAGCCGCCGAATATTCAGCACTATCCACCCGGGGGCGGATTCTTCGAAGAGCATTACGAGAATGCCGGGCCGATGGTGGCCAGGCGGGTGCTCACCTTCCAGACCTATCTGAACGACATCGAGGAAGGCGGCGGCACGCGATTCGTTTACCAGGACCATGTCGCCAAACCGGCGAGGGGCAAGACGGTGCTGTGGCCGGCCGGCTATACCCATGTGCACTGCGGCGTGGTGGCGCCGCGCGAGGACAAGTACATCATCACCGGATGGTGGAGCTACGACGAGCCGTCTGAGCGCCGGATCGCATAGGTCCGCTGGAGCGGCGCGCAATCACCTGGGCTCTACCAAGAGGCAACACATGTTCAAGAATTCTCTGCTGATTGTCGCTCTCTCATTGACCGGAGCGGTGGCAGTGTGGGGCATCGTCGACACCGAGGGGCTGGCGAGCTTTGCTGCGTCGATGGTCGGAATCATGTTCCGAAGCCGCGGCTGGTTCATCATGCTCACGGTGAGCGTCATGTTGATCCTGTGCTTCTGGCTCGCGCTCTCGCGGCATGGTCGGATCAAGCTGGGAAAGGACGACGACGAGCCGGAGTTCTCCACCGTCAGCTGGCTCACCATGTTGTTCGCGGCCGGCATGGGAGTGGGTTTGCTGTTCTTTGCCTCGGCGGAACCGATCTCCCACTACCTGCTCGCCCGCAACTATGTGAGCGACGCCGAGGCTGCCACGAAGGCTTTGTTAGTCACCAACTTCCACTGGGGATTGCACGCCTGGGCGATATACGCGGTCACCGCGCTCACGATCGCTTATTTCGGGTTTCGCAAAGGCTGTCCAAGCCTGATCAGCGCGCCGTTGATATACGTATTCGGGCGAAAACCCTGGACGCGAAGCGTCGGATGGCTGAGCGATCTGCTCGCCATCTATGCCATCGCAATCGGCCTCGGCGGATCGGTCGCGATGGGCGTGTTTCAAGTCCAGAGTGGAGTCGAGTCCCTGTTCGGTCTCGACGAGACCGGGCTTGGACTCGCGCTCGCCATATTCGGCGCGCTCTGCTTGAGCTACGCCGTCCCACTTACGGTCGATCTCGGTCAAGGAATGGCGCGTATGTCGAACACGGCGATGGGAATCGCCCTAGGCCTGTTGATCTTCGTCCTGCTGGCGGGCCCAACGCATTTCCTGATGAACGGGATCGTCGAGGCAATCGGGACCTACTTCTGGACAGTGTTGCCCCAGGGCTTCCGAACCTACACCTTCTTCGACGAGCGCGTGGGCGATCATTTCAGCGCCTGGACACTCACTTATATGGTGTGGTGGCTCGCCTGGGCGCCGTTCGTGGGGGTGTTCATCGCACGCATCTCGAAGGGTCGTACGATTCGCCAGTTCGTGCTCGGCGTCGTCCTCGTGCCCACCGTGTTCTCGATATTCTGGTTCGGCGTATTCGGCGGCATTGGCTTTTTCGAGGCGCTGCGCACGAACAGCCCCATCGTGGATGTGGTCAAGACCAACTTCAATGGCACGACATTTTTTCTGCTCGATGTCCTACCTTTGTCCTATCTGACCACTGCCGCGACCGTTGCGGCCGCCTTCTTGTTCATTATCACCAGCGTAGTAAGCGCAGCCTATGTGCTTGCCATGTTCTCGCTCGGCGGCGATCTCAACCCCGGCACCAGGGTCAAGCTTGCCTGGGGCGCCGTGCTCGGAGCGCTCGGCCTCGTCATGATCCTCTCCAACAGCATCGATGCGGTGCGATCGATCATCGCTCTCGCGGCGATGCCGTTCGTGTTCATCGTGTTACTGTTGACGGTATGTCTGCTCAAGGCGCTCAAGCAGGAGGCAGCGTGATGGACTGGGAAAACCTCGTCGATACGTTGCTGAATGTCATGGTGTTCGCCGTTATCGGCGCGCTCGCATGGTTGTACCTGAGAAAGGAGTCGCCCGAAGGCGGATCTCCCGAGCCTGGCTCTGTCTGCAATGAGGAACCGGATTAGAAGCTCGATGAGGAGATCGATGCGATGGGAAAGCTGGCGCGCCCGGAGAGATTCGAACTCCCGACCACTCTCGTGTCCGAGCTGCGGAGCGTACACGCGGCTGATCGCCTCGATGTACCGGGATGTACGCACGCCGCTCCGGTCCCCTACGACCCAGGTGCGCCAGGAGCGCCCAGCAGCCGGCGTGCACGCTCCAGCCGGGGTGAATGTCAATCACCGCACCGAGCGCGGCACCGTCGATTCCTTCATTCAAGGCATCTGGACTGTCTGCGGTCCAGTTATCGGGTGGAGCTCAGACGTTTGAAAAGCTAAGCTTTTTTCGGGTCTCGCCGATAATTGTCGCTACACTGAATAGCAGGATAAGCCGGCATTACCCAATATCCCGATTCAGCTGCACGGGACGGAATGGCCCACAAGGAGCCAAAAACTCGGGGGAGATGCCGCGTAGACGATGTTGCCACTTTGACTAGGGATGACCAGGCGCACGCCGTGCAAAGCTCCAGTAACACATCCTCCAACGCAGCCACGCCGTCCAGGACGGGGCTATCCGGTGAGCGCCTGTCGAGGGACCGGGCCTTGTTCGACCGGATTGCGTCAGAGTACGCACGGAAGGACCTGCACGGACCCTCACGGACAGCGCGCCAGGCGCGGCTGCAGCGAACCGTCGAGCTCGCAGGGCTCACATCCGAGGCGAGCATTCTCGAGGTCGGATGTGGTGCCGGTTTTGCGGCGCACTATCTCGATGGGCGTTTTGCTACCTACACCGGTATTGACTACTCCGATGAGCTCATCGCCTTTGCATCACACCTGGAGACGGCACCCAACATCGTATTTAAAACCGCTGATCTGTATGAGTGGCAACCCGGCGAAAGCTATGACCTGATCTTCGCCATCGGCGTGCTTCACCACATGCCCGACATTCCCAGAGCCCTCTCTATCATGCGATCCATGCTCAAACCCGGCGGCTATCTCGTGGTGAACGAGCCACAGCCGGCCAACGTCGTTTTTCACTGGCTGCGGAAGATTCGGACAAAGGTCGATCCTTCCTACTCGAGTGATCAGGAGGAGCTCGCGGAGTCCGAGTTGGTGAGCAATTTCGAACATGCCGGATTCGAAGAGGTAAGGACTCGGGCACAGGGATTGCTGTCGACTCCTTTCGCCGAGGTCACTCTCCGACCCAGCGCCCTCACCCAGCCCTTGAGCGCGCTGGCTTGTCGAGTCGATGCCTGGCTGGAGGATCACGTTCAATTTCTCCTCAGGACAATCGCCTGGAACATCATAGTGACCGGGCGCCGCGCCCGGGAGCAGATTTCGCCGCCTCTCGATTCTCGTGCCGAGCCTAACGACACGCATGAGCCGGTACCGGACTCGCATGGGTGACTGAATAAAACTTTTCGTGCTGGAGATGCCGGTGACTGATTCAACGCTCACCTATTCGATCATCGTGCCCTGCTACAACGAAGAAGCGGCCGTTGCCCGAACCATCGATCACCTCCTCGCCAACGAGTCTGACCCATCAACCTTCGAGCTCATCGTAGTCAATGACGGATCCACAGACAGCACGCGCGAAATTCTGGAAGAATACGAAGCGCGATACTCCAATGTTCATCTGTTGCATCACTCGAGTAACCAGGGCTATGGCGCTTCTTTGAAAACGGGCATCCGCAAGGCGCGTGCCGAGTTAATCGCTATCACCGACGCAGACGGCACATATCCAAATGAGCGTCTACCGGAGTTGGTAGCCGCCTGTAAAGAGCACGACATGGTAGTGGGTGCCCGCACTGCAGATGGCGCAGAATATTCGAAGCTCCGTGCCGCTCCAAAATTCTTTCTACAGCGGTGGATGTCCTGGATCGCACGTCAGCATATACCAGATATCAACTCGGGCATGCGAGTTTTCCGCAAATCCATAGCCGAACGGTTCATTGGCATTCTTCCAGACGGATTCAGCTTTACGGTAACCATCACGCTGGCCATGTTGACGAACTATCGCCCGACCCTCTTCGTCCCGATCACGTATCGAAAGCGCATTGGCCAGTCGAAGCTCAGACCGTTTCGGGACACTTTGCGCTTTGTCGCCCTGATCTTGCGAACCGGCACTTACTTTGCACCGCTGCGTGTCTTCTTTCCGTTCGTCGGCTTGCTCTTCCTGATGGTCGTGGTGAGCCTCGTATACGACGTCGTGCATCTTGGGAACCTGACAGATAAGACCGTGCTTCTTTTCCTGTTCGCGCTCAACGCGGGAATGTTCGCTCTGCTGGCAGACATGATTGACAAGAGAAGCATGCGTTAGGGTTGCCCCTGCAAACCGACTGAAACGACGCCGAAGGGCCCATGAGACCCGATATCAAAGCAGGCATCGATCAAGCCATTGATGGCTCATCGAGTTCAGAGGCTCATGGCACGACCGGTCGCGCCTTGAGCCTGGCGCGTGCAATCCCGTACGGCGAAGTCAGCCGTTATTCTCAGCTGGCCGTGCTCAGCGCGGGTATGAACCTTGGTCTGCCCGTCCTTCTGCACGAATCGGGGGGAATTGCCGAACGGACAGCCGTAGCCCTCACGTTGGCTACGGCATTCATCGTGAACTTCATCGCTGCGCGGAGCTACGTATTCAAGGCGAGCGGCGCCTTCACTCCGCAAATGCTTCGATTTGCAGCGGCCAGTGCCGGCTTTCGGATAGCCGAGTACATGGCTTTCCTGTTTCTTCACACATTCTTCGGGTTGTTCTACGTCCTCGCCATTGGCGTCGTCCTGTTGATCAGCTTCGGTGTCAAATTCGTTTTTTATCGGTCCTATGTATTTGCACCAGTCGACAACGGCTGGGCAACCTTGACGGCAACGCAGCTGGTGACACTCCTTGAAACGTGGAGTCAGCCCCCGCGCGCCGCGGCGAAAGCGTTCGTCGCGGCGGATGCGTTATTGTTTGGCGCACTTTTCGCGTACTTCCTGTTCTATCCACATACCGGATTCGAAGGCGTGATACCGGACAATATCGCCCAGACAGCCTACTGGAGTCTGCTGACTCGACCCGAACTCGTGGGCAGTATCGGTTCTTCCTCGCCGAAGGGCGGGCTCATTGTCCTGCTCGGGAGCGCCCATCTCATTTCCTACGAGATTTTTGAAAGCACATGGCCGTTCAAGGCAATGTTGGCAGCATTTTTCGCTGCGACGCTGTTCCTGATTTACAGGATCGCGATGGACTTCGGTGGACCCATCGCCGGATTGCTCGCTGTGCTGGTGGCGATGGGCTCCACTTATCTTCCCCAGACCTTTTATACCGGCTCATCCAATCTGTTCTTCCTGCCACTGGTGTTGCTCGGTCTGTTGCTGTTATCCAAGAGCAGGGACCGACCCGCTGTGATGGTACTCGGTCTGGCCGCGACCATCAGACCGGAGGCGCTGATCATTATTGGCATGGTAGTCGTCCATCGGTATCTGCGCCGGGGCGATTGGCGGAAATCCATCGAATTCTCGGCATACGGCGCCATCGCATTTGTCTTCTTCGTGCTGATGGCTTACTGGAGCCAGGGTTCCTGGGATCGAATCGGCGGTGGTGCAGCAACGGGATATCCTGCATTCGCTTCTCTTCAGACCGTGGAGCACCTCCGCGTCACCGTTGGTCAGTTCTTCTCCGAACGGTTCGTGACGCTGTTGCTTTTACCAGCGGTTTTTTCTTTGATTCGCATGGAGTACGCCCGCGCGTACCTGTACTTCTACGCGATGGCCCTCGCATTCATCTTCCTAGTCATAATCGATTTTTTCGGCATGCACTACAGATATATCGCTGCGGGTCAAGTCATCATATTCGCATTGGGATGCGGTGGGCTGATGCAAATCTACGCCTACATCCGACGACCAAGTCTGTCCATGCCGGGCACCTCGACGATCGTCATGGGCGCGGCCGCTACAGCTGTAGCCGTGGCCGTGGTCTTCTGGTCAACTCGAGATCCCACCACATGCCTTATGCTCCTCGCGTTCCCAACCAGCTATCTGCTTGCCGCAGTAGCGAAACATCGGACAGGCTCTGACCGACTCCTCATCGTGTCCCATATCGCAATCGCACTCTTTGTGGCCGCCGCACCCATCGCCTCGGCGGTCAAAGCGCGACAGGCGTTCGGCACGGCACTGGATACACATCATCCGGCAATTCTGGATGCCCTGGAATTCCTCGGCGATCCCAGAATACCGCCCGGTTCGGCAGTAATCGCGGAGGATGAGCTTCTCAACTACGTGCTCGTCAAGCGTCCGGACTTTTTTTCCGCGGCGCGATCAATCCAGTCCTTCAACGTGATGACGGACACACAAAGAAGGGAGGCCTTGTCTAAGACGCAGTTCCTTTACGTTTCCAAGCGGCAGAATTACGGCTGGAACTACCTTTTTTACTTGCCAAGAGCGACCTGGGTCACGGATCCATTCAGGACAATTGTGCTAGAAATGATTCGAACAAATCAGCCCCGGACCGTCTTTGGATCGACTCTAGAGCCCATTTACAATTCAGATACAAGGTTCATCGCTAGAATCCGCCCCGACTCGGATGGTGAGCCCGGAAGACGGTAATTGACGCTCGATTGGGCGCAATGGCGGCATGTCGCGATGGGATATCGCGAATCGAGTCGCCGAAATCTGACCGATAACGAACATGGCAAGCACGATCCCCTATCAAGGCGACGCCGCAGAAGGCGCCGAATCTAGGCAACAGCCGGAAGCGAAGCAGGTTCCCAGGTCGGGCTTCATGGTCTCGCCTGTCTATGACGGGATCCTGTTCATCGGCGCCCCACTCATCGGCCTTGTTTTCGCGCTCGCCATGCTCGGTGGCCTTCCCTGGGTCATGCGCCCTGCGACCATGTTCGGCAGCAACGAGGCCTTGATCAGCATTTTCATAGGGGTGTGGACGTACGCGCATCTCTGCGCGGTGGTGTTCCGAAGCCACCTCAATCGCGATATCTACTCGCGATTCAAGCTTCGCTTTACGGTCGTGCCGCTGGCTCTTTTCGTCGGAATGCTGCTTTCCGACTGGCTGTTGGTGACCGCAGTCATCATTGCCGTTTTCTGGGATGTGTACCACACGGCCATGCAGAACTTCGGCTTCTGTCGTATCTACGACTCACGCCAAGGGAGTTTCTCGGAAAAGGGTCGCAAGCTCGACATCATGGTCAACCACTTACTCTACGTCGGACCCATCGTCGGCGGATTGAGCTTCGCACCGACGCTCAACGCTCTCGATCAGTACGCCGACGTTGGTTGGTATTTCCCCATTGAATTAGCGGACTTTCTCGTCTTTCTCCAGCCACGCCTGACTCTACTGTTCTTGATCGGCGGCAGCCTGTTTCTGGCGTACTACGTTTACTCGTACTGGCAACTCAGCCAGGAGGGCTACCGCGTCTCCCGTCAGAAGGTGACAATCCTGTTCTCGACCGGAATCACCTCTGTTTGGGCCTGGGGCTTTTTACCACCCTTCTACGCCTTCTTCGTTTCGAACTTCTATCATGCGCTGCAGTACTTCGGTATCGTTTGGGCTATTGAGAATCGAAACATCCGCCGCACCATCGGCCTTTCGAACCTGTCCAGCGGTGCGTGGATTACGTTTGCCGTGTTCTTACTGTCCTTGGTCGCAGCCGGCATCGCCTTCAAGGTCTACGGTACGGGCACGATTCGCTGGTCGTTGGGCATCTTTACCGTCATCTCTCTTATGCACTTCTGGTATGACAGCTTCGTCTGGCAAGCACACAAGATAGCGGCCGCCTGAGACACGACAGGCGGCCAGAGGAGTGTGAGCCCGGCGCTCTGAAATCGGCTCGTTGAAACGCACCCGCCGGATGACGCCGTCGCCTCCCGGACTCCTTTCCATTGAACCCAGAGACCATCTTGGCGTTGAGAAGGAGGTAAGAGAACTCTAAGCCATTGAAACGATGGCGCGCCCGGAGAGATTCGAACTCCCGACCACCTGGTTCGTAGCCAGGTACTCTATCCAACTGAGCTACGGGCGCGCCGAAGGGGTGGGATTATCTGGACGCCCCCGATCCCTGTCAAGGACGCCCCATTTCACAAGGCAAAAGCACCCATTTCTCGGTTGGAAAAATGGGTGCTTTTCGTGTGGCGGAGAGAGAGGGATTCGAACCCTCGATGGGGTATTAGCCCATACTCCCTTAGCAGGGGAGCGCCTTCAGCCGCTCGGCCATCTCTCCGGAAAGACTGGCAAGCATACAGAAGCGCGCGTGCTCAGGCAAAAACGGCAAGCCCGCATCGCGATGACCGAGCGCCATGCGCAATCAGGGAATTCCGCATGCTTCAGGCTTCCTGCTCGCTGGATGGGGGCGCATCGTCTTCGGTTTTTTCCGCCTGAATCTTCTCGTAGATCTCCTCGCGGTGAACCGAGACCTCTTTGGGTGCATTGACGCCGATGCGGACCTGGTTGCCCTTTACTCCGAGCACGGTCACGGTGACGTTATCCCCGATCATGAGCGATTCGCCTACTCGCCGGGTGAGAATCAACATGTCACTTCTCCTTGGCCATCACGTCCCACTCATGCTCCGGGAGGGGCGCATCGTCGGTCGCCCTACCCGGCCTCTTCCATGACAGCGCAAGCAGCGGGGCGCTGGTCCTGACGGGATCCGTCGAGCGCCCGGCACGCCTCCGATGACCGGTGACGCCCGCGCCGGCTGTCCGGCTGGATCCGCATACTTATGCCTATTATCGTACCTTCGCGGCGCGACCTTTAGGATTTAACCGCCTGATTGCGTGGCGGCTGCTCGGCAAGCCCGAAGGCCGCATGCAGGGCTCTCACCCCCAGCTCGAGATACTTCTCGTCGACGACCACCGAAATCTTGATTTCCGAGGTGGAGATCATCTGGATGTTGATGCTTTCGGCAGCAAGCGCCTCGAACATTCGGGCGGCGATGCCGGCATGGGACCTCATTCCGACCCCAACCAGTGAAATCTTAGCAATCCGGTCGTCACCGGTCACTGCCGCCGCATCCAGATTCCGGGCGTGCCGGTCGAGCAGCTCGAAGGCGGCCTGGTAGTCGCGCCGATGAACCGTGAAGGTCATATCGGTGGTGCCGTCCTCGGACACGTTCTGCACGATCATGTCGATGTCGATGTTGGCCTCGGCGATTGGGCCGAGCAGCGCCGCGGCGATCCCCGGACGGTCGGGCACGCCCTTGACGGTCAGCTTGGCCTCGTCCTGGTTGAAGGCCACCCCGGAGATCAATGGCTTTTCCATCGTCGCGTCCTCTGAAGTAATCAGCGTGCCCGGTCCTTCCTCGAAGGAGGACAGAACACGCAGCGTCACGTTGTACTTGCTGGCGAACTCGACGGCGCGAATCTGCAGAACCTTGGCGCCGAGGCTGGCGAGCTCGAGCATTTCCTCGTAAGTCACGGTGTCCATGCGCCGCGCGTCCGGCACGACGCGCGGGTCGGAGGTGTAGACGCCGTCGACATCGGTGTATATCTGACACTCCTCGGCTCCGAGCGCCGCGGCCAGCGCCACAGCGGTGGTATCCGATCCGCCGCGTCCGAGCGTGGTGATGTTGCCGTCCTGATCGATCCCCTGGAATCCGGCCACCACCGCGACCTCGCCCGCGGTGAGCGCTCGCGAGATGGCGTTCACGTCGATCTCCTCGATGCGCGCCCTGGTGTGACTGGTATCGGTGCGGATACGTGCCTGCCCGCCGGTGAACGAGCGCGCCGCGCAGCGCTCGTTTGCGAGACTCATGCACAGCAGCGCAATGCTCACCTGCTCGCCGGTCGCAAGCAGCACATCGAGCTCGCGCCGCGCCGGATGGGCGCTGACCTGGTGCGCCATCTCGAGCAGCCTGTCGGTCTCGCCGCCCATGGCGGAGAGCACCACGACCACCTCGTTGCCCGCTTCGCGGGTCGCTTTGACGCGCCGGGCGACGTGCGCGATGCGATCGAGATCGCCCACCGAGGTGCCGCCGTATTTCTGCACGATCAGCGCCATGACTTGGCTCCGGCGGCCGTCGGGTCGGCCTCAGGCTCCGAGGCGCTCGCGGATCCAGTTGGGCACGGCCTTGATGGCCTGCTCGAGGCGCGCCGGGTCGTTGCCGCCGGCCTGGGCCATGTCGGGACGCCCGCCGCCGCGTCCGCCAACCTGCTGGGCGACGAAATTGGCGAGCGGCCCCGCCTCGATGCGGTCCACGTAGTCGGCGGTGACGCCGGCGACCAGGCTCACCTTGTCGCCGTCGACGCTAGCCAGAACCACGGCGGCCGAGCCCAGCTTGTTCTTGAGCTGATCGACGGTGGCGCGCAGTCCCTTGGCATCGACGCCGTCGACCTGCGCGGCGAGCACCTTGAGGCCGTTGACGTCCACCGCCTGGGCCGCCAGATCCTCGCCCTGGCTCGCCGCCAGACGCGACTTGAGACGCTCGAGATCCTTCTCGAGCTCGCGGCTGTGGCCGACGACCTGCTCCACCTTCTCGACCACCGTCTCGCGGTCCGACCTCACCAGCTCGGCGACGTCGTTCAGCTTCTGCTCCACGCCGCTCAGCCACTCGAGGGCGCCCTCGCCGGTCACCGCCTCGACCCGGCGCACCCCCGCCGCGATGCCGGACTCCGAGGTCAGCTTGAACAGGCCGATGTCGCCGGCGCGCGCGACGTGCGTGCCGCCGCAGAGCTCGGTGGAGTGGTCTCCGATTGAGAGCACGCGAACCGGGTCTTCGTACTTCTCGCCGAACAGCGCCACCGCGCCGCTCTGCATGGCCTCGTCGAGAGGCATCACCCGGGTGAGCGCCTCGTCGTTACCCATGATCCATTCGTTGACGCGGCGCTCGATTTCCCGCAGCTGCTCGGGCCCCACCGGCTCGAAATGGGAGAAGTCGAAACGCAGGCGATCGGCGGCCACCAGCGATCCCTTCTGCTGCACGTGCTCTCCGAGAACCGCGCGCAACGCCGCGTGCAGCAGGTGCGTGGCGGAATGATTTCGCGCGATGGCGCGCCGCGAGTCGGCGTCGACCACGGCCCTCAATCGATCGCCCACGCGCAGCTCGCCGTCGGTCAGCACCCCGATATGCGCCGCGGCGCCGCCCTGACGTCGGGTGTCGTGAACCTCGAAGCGCACGCCGTCGTTCTCGAGCGTGCCGCGATCGCCGATCTGACCGCCGGCTTCGCAGTAGAAGGGCGTGCGGTCGAGAACGACGATTCCGTGGTCCTCGGGCTCCAGGGTCTCCACCGGCTTGCCTTCGCAGAAAAGTGCCAGAACCTCGGCCTCGTCCTGCATGAGGTCGTAACCGGTGAACGTCGACTCCGCCGAAACGTCGAGCTGCTCCGTCGCCGCGGCGCCGAACGTGCTCGCGTCCCGGGCGCGCTTGCGCTGGGCTTCCATGTGCTCGTCGAAGCCCTCGATGTCCACGCCGAGACCGCGCTCGCGCGCGACGTCGGCGGTCAAATCCACCGGAAACCCGAAGGTGTCATAGAGCTTGAAGGCCGTCTCGCCGGGTATGCGGTCGCCGCTCAGCTCATCGATGGCCTGGTCGAGCAGGCGCATGCCCTGGTCGAGCGTCTCGGCGAAGCGCTCCTCCTCCTGGGCGAGGACCTTTTCCACGAGCGCCCGGCGCTCACCGAGCTCGGGATACGCGCCGCCCATCTCCTTCTCGAGCGGCAGCACCAGCCGGTGGAAGAACGGCTCCCTCATGCCGAGCTTGTGGCCGTGGCGGATCGCGCGGCGGATGATCCGCCGCAGCACGTAACCGCGTCCCTCGTTGGAGGGCACCACGCCGTCGGCCACCAGAAAAGCGCAGGACCGGATGTGATCGGCGATCACGCGCAGTGACTTGTCGCCGAGGTCGCTCGACTCGGTGACCTGGGCAGCCGCCTCGATGAGCGTGCGAAACAGATCGATCTCGTAGTTGCTGTGCACGCCCTGGACGACGGCGGCCAGACGCTCGATACCCATGCCCGTGTCCACCGACGGCTTGGGCAGGGGCGTCATGTTGCCGTCGGCATCGCGATTGAACTGCATGAACACCAGATTCCAGAGCTCGATGTAGCGATCGCCGTCCTCGTCGGGGCTGCCCGGGGGACCGCCGGGAACCCCGGGGCCATGATCGTAGAAGACCTCCGAACAGGGCCCGCACGGACCCGTGTCTCCCATGGACCAGAAATTGTCCTTCATGCCGCAGCGGGAGAATCGCTTCGCGTCGACGCCGATCCCCTCGAGCCATATGTCGGCGGCCTCGTCGTCCTCTTCGTAGACGGTGACCCAGAGACGCTCGGGTGGAAAGGCGAATTTCTCCGTCAGCAGCTCCCAGCAGAACTCGATGGCTTCGCGCTTGAAGTAATCGCCGAAGCTGAAGTTGCCGAGCATCTCGAAGAACGTGTGATGGCGCGCGGTGTAACCGACGTTCTCCAGATCGTTGTGCTTGCCGCCCGCGCGCACGCATCGCTGCGCGGTCGTCGCGCGCTTGTAAGCGCGTTTGTCGGTGCCGAGAAACACGTCCTTGAACTGCACCATGCCGGCATTGGTGAACAGCAGCGTCGGATCGTTCGCCGGCACCAGCGAGCTGCTCGGCACGACCTCGTGACCGCGGTCACGAAAGTAGTCGAGGAAGATCCGGCGAAGTTCGTTTGTACTGATCATCTACTCACGCTCGTCCAGCGCGTATCTTATGTGCTCATGCTCGAAGCCGCGTTGCGCGAGAAAGCGCGTCTGCCGCGATCGATCGCGTATGTCCTGCGGCGGATCGGAGCCGAAACGCTTGTGCCGCACGACCGCCGCCCGCTCGCCCCAACGGGATCCATCGCCATCGATGTACTCGCACGCGAGCGCGCTGTCGATACCCCGTTGGCGCAGCTCGTGACGAATCCGCATCGGGCCGTGGCCGCGCGCGATGCGCTGCTCAACGAAAGTCTCCGTGAATCGCCGATCCGAGAGGAGATTCTCGGCCTCCAGCGCGTCCAACGCGTCGTCCACGGCCGGCTCGCCGAAGCCCCGCGCGAGAAGCTTGCGGGTAAGCTCGCCGCGCGAGTGCTCGCGGCGCGCCATCAGGGCAATCGCCTTGTTGCGGACCGATTGACTCGATTCGTTCAGGCCTCCGCTTCCTCGGCCGCTTCCATCTCCTCGGTCTCGTGCGCCGCCCGTGGGGCACGCGCCAGGAGCTTGTCGCGCAGGGCGCGATCGATCTCGGCGGCCGTCTCCGAGTTCTCTTTGAGGAATGCGCGCACGTTGTCGCGGCCCTGGCCGATGCGGTCGCCCTTGTAGCTGTACCAGGCGCCGGATTTCTCGATGAGCCCGTGCTGCACTCCCAGATCGATGAGCTCGCCCTCGCGGGAGATGCCCTCGCCGTAAAGAATGTCGAACTCGACCTTCTTGAACGGCGGTGCGAGCTTGTTCTTGACCACCTTGACGCGGGTCTCGTTGCCGACCACCTCGTCGCCGTGCTTGATGGCGCCGATGCGGCGGATGTCGAGCCGGACCGACGAGTAGAACTTCAGCGCATTGCCGCCGGTGGTGGTCTCGGGGCTGCCGAACATGACGCCGATCTTCATGCGGATCTGATTGATGAAGATCACCAGCGTGTTGGAGCGCTTGATGTTCGCTGTGAGCTTGCGCAGCGCCTGGGACATGAGGCGCGCCTGCAGTCCGACGTGGGAGTCACCCATTTCGCCTTCGAGCTCCGCCTTGGGCGTGAGCGCCGCCACCGAATCGATCACGACCACGTCGACGGCACCCGAACGCACGATCATGTCGGCGATCTCCAGCGCCTGCTCGCCGGTGTCGGGCTGCGACACCAGCAATTCGTCCACGTTGACGCCGATCTTCTCGGCGTACTGGGGATCGAGCGCGTGCTCGGCGTCGATGAAGGCCGCGCTTCCGCCCGCCTTCTGCGCCTGGGCCACGACCTCGAGCGTCAGCGTGGTCTTTCCTGAAGCTTCCGGACCGTAGATTTCCACCACGCGCCCGCGTGGCAAACCACCGACACCCAACGCGACGTCGAGCTGCAGTGAGCCGGTGGAGACGACGTCGATGTCGCGCACCACGCTCGCATCACCCATGCGCATAATGGCGCCCTTGCCGAACTGTCGCTCAATCTGCGATAACGCAGCGCCCAGTGCCTTTTTGCGGTTTTCGTCCACGGTTTCTCCTCGTCTGGCGAAGCGGATTGCGCCGAATAGCGAATTATCCCATAGATGCACCGGCCGGCATAGGAGCCTACTGCAACGGCCAGCTGCGCAAGCGCCGATATCGCGCCCCTTCCGGCCGGGTCTCCGACGCGATCAGGTGAAACGCGTCCACGCGCCAGTGCACGGCATCGTGCAGCGATGCCCGCGGCGCTTTCCTGACCTTGCGCGCGACGGTGATGTGGGCCCGGAACGGCCGCGACTCGGGCCGGTGGCCGCACTCCACGAGCGCTGCGGTCAGCGTCGATGCAAGCTCT
>JABAHS010148334.1_pt1 | contig 24491 bp, 20 predicted proteins | sample 7062111 | NCBI WGS metagenome assembly JABAHS01 (sample SAMN14534600, study PRJNA622989) | marine sediment metagenome | biome: marine biome [ENVO:00000428]; feature: marine pelagic biome [ENVO:01000023]; material: deep marine sediment [ENVO:00002113]; isolation source: pool of 4 deep marine... | reverse complement strand
GGTACGGTTGTGGCTGAAGAGGCAGGACGCTTCTTGAGCACGCGTTTCAAATATATCAAATTCTCGGGGGAGTATCGTAGGTTTCACAAGTTTGAACCGGGCAGAGTGTTTGCCTGGCGGTTTTTGATCGCCTCAATGGGGCCGATACGGGGAAGCAACGTCACGCCCGTAGAAGAGCGTTTTTTTTCCGGTGGCAGCTACTCGGTTCGCGGTTGGGGCCGGCAACTGCTGGGACCGTTAAACGTTGACACACGAATCGACACACTCGACAACATGGAAATCGATACCGTGAGGTCAGTTGTGCCGGTGGGCGGGAACAGCATCATCGAAGGCAGCTTTGAATTCCGCAGCACAATTTACAAAAAGCTTTCGGGGGCGCTTTTCCTGGACTACGGTAATGTTTGGGAGAATTCGGACGGTTACGATTTGTTTGACTTGAGGTACGCCCTGGGCGTGGGACTGCGCTACAATACGTTTATCGGTCCCATTCGAGTAGATTTCGCCTGGAAATTGAACCCGCAGCCGTTGGACGAAGATCGATTTCAATTGCATGTCAGCATCGGGCATGCATTTTGAGAATTTTTTGGGCAAAGAAAGTTTACATCGCCGGTGTTTCGCTTCGTGCAAGTTTGGCACGGTGCGGCGAAGCCGCAAATGCCAAATTTCAAAATGACAAATAACAAATAAATTCCAAGATCCAAAAACCAAATTTCAAATCGCTTCAGGAGTTGTATTGTTGTAACTGATTATTTTTGAAAAACTCAATGTTGCTGATGAGAAGTGTTTTGGCTTGAATCATAAATAGAATTGACGAATGAACTGGGCAGGTTATTAACGAGGGCAATTCTTAAAGCCCCCTCCGTGGCAAGAGAGTGGGAAATAGTTATTTTGGAAATCAAGATGAGTTTATTAAGAACAAGTCCCCCTCTCTTGGCCAAGAGAGAGGGATTTGGGGGGTGAGTTCGTCTTTGTTCGCGGTAAAGGAAACTATATAACTCGATCTCTCTAAGGGCGCAACATTCCAAACTTGGCATGGACTTTTCAGAATAGAAAACCTTCAGAAAGAACGTATTTTACGCTTAACCTAAAATGAAAAAACTCCTTAAATATTTTTCTTACTTTCTGTTAAGTCTCATCGTCATCCTTTTGGTGTTGGTCGCCCTCACCCAGACGCCGATGTTCAAAGGTTGGCTCAAAAATAAAATTGTCACCATCGCCAATGCCAGTCTAAACGGCACCGTTGAATTGAAAGATCTGTCGGGCAATCTGTTCACCAATTTTCAAATCGAAGAGCTAACCCTGACACTGGACGACCAGACTATCTTGCAGGTGGATCGTGGACGCGTGGAATTTAACCCGTTTGCACTTTTGGCCAGAAAAATTGCTGTCAGAGAAATTGTACTGGAGTCGCCGAAATTTCATTTGATTCAGCAAAACGCCATAACCTGGAATGCCAGTCAATTGTTGAAGACCCGCCGGACAAAGTCAAAACCGGAAAGTCAGCCAACCGGAACCGGCCCCAACTGGCGGATCGAAGCTCCGAATATTCAAATCTCCAAAGCACAGGCGGATATCCAAACTACAAAGCCATCGCAGGTTCGTGTGCCGAAAAAAGTCCGAAATTTGGATTTGAAACTGGGATTGTGGCTGGATGGCAAGCAAATCAAGTTTTCACTGGAGAGGCTCAATTTTGTTACCCAGGAGCCGGACCTGCAAGTACGCACCATTCGTTCCGATGTTCAATATCTTGGTGATGACTTGGAAGCCAAAAATGTAGAAGTGGAAACCGATTCATCCAGACTCAGCTCCAGATTTGAAGTCAAGAATTTCAAAGATCCTACCATCGACTTTCTGTTCAAAGGTCAGCCCATCGCTCTATCCGAAATACGTCGGGCTGTGCCGGTATTGGAACTGTATGGCAATCCGAGAATAGAAATTGAATTGGCAGGCTCGTTGCGTAATTTGAGCGTCAACGGCCGCATTCAAGTTGGCAAAGGTCGAATGAATGTTGCGGGCAGAGTTCAGGTCAAGGAGAAGCCGTATGGATATGACCTGGCTGGCGATATTAAGCATTTCAATCTCGCGGAAATCACCAACGAAAAGAGCTTGCAAAGCGATCTGAATGTGCGGTTCCGTGTGCAGGGTCAGGGAATGGAATGGGGGAGGATGACAAGCCACATGGTGGCGAGGTTGGATTCGAGCTTCATGTTTGGGAAGCAATTGGAAACCGCTCATCTTACCGGTCAGGTTAGGAAAGACTCAGTGGGCTTTAAGCTCGACGCGCTGGCAGAAGGTACAAAACTGGTGACCTCCGGTGAACTGATTTCATATGCGTTAACCTCTCAATATCGAGCCGTCGCGAAGATAGAGAATCTGGACTTGCAGCGGTTTATCCCCAATCAAGCCTTGTCGAGCCATCTGAATGTCGACCTGGAGCTGAGCGGTCAGGGTCTGCACCCGGAGACAATGGATGCCGAGCTTACGATGCGACTTTTCCCATCTACCTTCAATCAGGTTCAAATTGACTCCGCGTTTCTAAATCTGTCGCTACTGGACCAGGTTTATAAGTTGCAGGAGCTGGATGTTTCCTCTTCCTCCGGAAAAATTTCCGCCAGAGGCGAGCTTTCTTTCGAGAAAGAGAACGATCTGCAACTGGAAGCCAACCTCAGCGACTTTGCGGTGCTTTCGAATTTTCTGCCGGTGGATTCTCTTTACGGAAAAGGCCAGGTCGTCGGACGCGTCACCGGACCCGTAGACTCGCTGGCGATTTTGACAGACTTCAACCTTGCAGAGCTAGGTGCTGCGGATGCGCAAATTGAACAACTCGACGGCAACTTTTCCGGAATTTACACACAAAAAGGCAATGTCTTTCACCTTGATGGCAACGCCACCAATGCCTCGGCCTACGGGTTGGATAGTCTCAATTCGCGCTTTGTGATTGACCATGCAGACACAAGTTCTCGCTTTCAAATCGATCTGGATCGCGGTGCGGATTTCAAAGTCAACACTGGCGGCAGCGTGAGCATGAGCGACACCACAACAGAAATACAAGTTGACCAATTTGACGTCACAGTGGTCAATCAGAAGTGGCAGAAATTGAACCCAGACGCCCGCATTGGGATTACAGCGAACGAAATCAGTCTGAACCAGTTGGACCTTGGATTCGGTGACCAGATTGTGTCTCTTTTCGGGCGCTTTGATATTGAACGCGAGAGCGATGTCGGCCTTCGATTAAGTAACGTGGATATTTCGAAGTACACCCAATACTTAGCCAGGGACGTCCGGTTGGAGGGTCGACTGAATTTTGACCTGATTTTTACTGAAACACTAACTTCTCCCAAAATTCAGACCGAATTCGACGTTACAGATGGTCAGTATCTGCATGTTCCATTTGAGCGTTTTTCCGGCAGGGTAGAGCTTGACGAATCAACCATCAACTGGGAAGGCGCGCTTTCAAAATCTGCGAGTGATAGCCTTTTTGAGTCGAGTGGCACGTTGCCGGTTGACTTTTCGCTGTCGCCGTTTGCATTTCAGTTTCTAAGAAATGATTCTTTGGAAGTCAAATTCAACGCTCGAGGACTTGATCTGGCCATTCTGCAGGCTTTCGCCAAGAGTGTGCAAAACATCCAGGGCAAGCTTGTGGCAGACATCGTTCTGTCGAACACATTTGCGGATTTGAGAGGAGTGGGGCCGATCCGAGTTGTGGACGGCCACTTCGATGTTCCTGAGTTGGGCACAAAATATCGCGACGTAAATTTAGCGTTCATCCTGCAGGGCAAAGAGCTTATCATTCGAGATTTCAGACTGAAGTCCGGCGGCGGGAGGCTAAGTCTGGTCGAAGGCGGGCTATCGCTTTCCGAACAAGCCCTGAAGGATTTCAACGCCAAATTCAAGGCAAGCGGATTTCAGTTGATTAACAATAAGAAAATGCGCGCAACGGTGCGGGGAAACATCGATATTTCCGGCAGTGTCCAGGCCCCTTATTTTTCGGGTGAGTTGAATGTCACTGAATCCAGAATCTACTATCCCGCCTGGCTGGAAGAAGATGTGACCGTGGAGTTGAGCAAGAAGCCGTTTTTTGTCATCGATACCGATTCGGTCAGAAACGATACGCTGGGGGCCATTCGGTTCCAAAAAAGAGCCAAAGAACCGGAGGCCTCATTTACCGAAAGTCGCTTTTACCGCAATCTCAGGGGCGAATTGGCGCTTATTTTCCCGAGAAATACCTGGATTCGCAGTTCCGATACCAACATCGAGGTCCAGGGGGAACTGGTCTTTGTAAAAGAAGAAAATGCCATTCTGCTGTTTGGTTCCCTATCGACAATCCGCGGGTATTATGAGCTGCTGGGCAATCGCTTTCAGATCGAAAGCGGCGATCTGGTTTTCCACGGTGAACCGGAGCCGGACCCGGAGGTCGACATCGAAGCGGTTTACGAATTCAGAGACATGTCCGGAGCAGACCCGCAGAAGCGTGAATTCAGGGTTTTTGTAACGGGAACGTTTTCGACGCCTCAATTCAGGTTTACCCTGGATGGCCAGGTAGCCAAGCAGGAAGATGTCTTGTCGATTTTGATTTTCGGACAGAGTTCCGAGAGCTTGACGTTCAGTCAAAGGAGCAGCGTATCCGACGACGCGGGCTTGGGCGAACGCGCCCAGGGTTTGGTGACCGGGCAGCTCTTGAAACAGGTGACCGGAAAATTGGGCGAAGAATTAAGATTGGATGTGGTTCAAATTGAGAGTGGCCAGGATCTGGAGGAAACTCGGCTCCGCATTGGCAAATACATCACCCCGGACGTGTTCATTAGCATCAGCCAGGATTTTGGCGACGAAGGCAACCGCAAAGTGGAATTGGAATACGAAATCCCGAAAAAGCTTTTGTTCTTCAATCTCTTATTGCAGGCGTCTCAGGAGAGAAAGGGCGACTCCGGATTGGATGTGATTTGGAAGATTGAGTGGTGAGTCCATTCATGTACTTATTACGTGCACTCGTATTTTTTTCGTGTAAAATCTTTACGCACTCCAAGAGCTTGTTTGTATATTGGGGATAAGTTAAGTGAAAGAGGTTTTCTCTTGACATTGGATGCAACAAACATTATTTTAGGATGCAGCAGTTTGATTAATTTGAACTTACCCATAACCTCCACGATTTCGCTTCTTCGGTTTTCAATGCACAATTAGGGAAGTTTGGATGTTCGACATTTGAATAAAACAGCGCAAGGAGGTAGCCATGAGAAGGGGTGGAGAAAATCATTCTCAGGAAACGAAGCTTCAAGATCTGATTCATGAACTGCACAAGGTTGACAGCCGAATTGATGACAACACGTTAAAAGAAATCGTCGCGTTCGGCTCCCAAGCGGTTCCCTACCTGGAAAACATTTTAAGGCAAGCTCTCCAGAAAAGCTCAAACATTAATGTAAAAACGCCGCAGGGCGACAAAGATTGGTTTGTGGTCATTCACGCCCTGTACCTGTTGGCCGAGCTGCGTTCAGAGGATTCACTCGGACTTGTTCTTGAGTTCTTGTCTCAGAAACAAGATGTGCTCGATTACTGGCTGCATGAGTTGCTCGATGAGGACGTCTGGGAGACACTTTTCTTTCTCGGTCAGAATCGATTGGACGAATTGCAGACATTTGTCCTGGATCAGAGTAACAATGTGTTCTCGCGTCTGGCGGTGTGCACAGCTCTGGTTCAGATCGGCTTGCATGACTCATCGAAGATGTCTCAGATTACCGAGATTTTCAAACAGGTTCTGACTTTGAAAGACGAAGATTCCGATTTTTCCGGGTTGCTGGTGAGTGAGCTTCTGGATTTGAAAGATGAAGCGCTGAAGCCAGCCCTGCTCGAGGCCATTGAGCAAAATGACGTGTGGGAAGGAATCATCACTGTTGAAGAAGTCAACAGCATCTATGAAAACAAACGAACTCGCAAACTTGAGCCGCTGAACATTTTCGAGAGATATTGGCTGTTTCGCCAATACACGAATTTTACAGCGACTTCTCCCACTGAGTTGTCCAAAAAAGTAAAAAAGCAAAATTTTCAGAAGCAATTCTAACTGCTCAGCCAAGATCGTCGATTCATGTTCGGGATATCGATCTGCTTGATTGGCAACAACGGTGGTATTTTCACCATGTCAAACTGATTGAGATTCCGGAATCAACGGCTGAAGTTTATTGTTCTTGAGATAGTTCTATCAAGACTATAATGGGAAAGGAAAGGGGAACATGACTGTAGAAAACAAAGTCGCAATTATTACCGGAGCGACCGGAGGCTTAGGCAAAGCAGTCACTCACGCGTTTTTGGAGAACGGGGCCCGGGTCGCCACGCTCGCAAGCAGGGAGGCGTCCCTCAAAGGCTTGAAAGAGCAACTAAGTTCAAGCAAAGGTGATTACTTTGCCATCGCAACCAATCTTCTCGATGAATCCAGCGTCAAGTCCATGGTCGAACAGGTGCTCGACAAATATGATCGCATTGATTGCCTGATCAACCTCGTAGGCGGGTTTCTCGGAGGCGTCTCCATTTCGGAAACTTCTGGAGAGCAGTGGGACAACATGTTCAATTTAAATTTGAAATCGGCCTTTTTGTGCTGCAAACATGTCTTGCCGGTGATGAAGAAGCAGAAATCCGGCAGCATTGTGAACATCGGTTCGAAGGGCGGCATTAAGGCTGTGGCAGGCATGTCGGCCTATTCAGCTTCAAAGGCAGGGGTGATTAACTTAACCGAAGCATTGGCTGCCGAAGGTCGGGATGACAATATCACAGCGAACGTTGTGGTTCCTAGCATTATCGATACGCCCGCCAATCGGCAGGCCATGCCAAACGCAGATTTTGAAAATTGGGTCACACCGGAAACAATCGCCAGCACGATTTTGTTTTTCTGTTCAGATCATGCGCGTGACATCAGCGGTTCGGTTGTGCCGGTTTACGGGAAGGCTTGACTCATCGGAGATGTTTGTGGTTCAGCCTTCAGGCTGCTTTCGGCAAGCTAAAGCTTGATTTACGAACCCGAAAATTGCAGTAATTACCCAGAGCGATTATGTTCTTAACCAGAAATACAAAACCTGATCCAAAATTAGATATGCTGCTAAAAGATAGCAAAGCGGACGAGACGTTTAAAGATGCGGTTCGTCGCTTTGCAGACGGCGAGAAATCAGAGCTGATAAAACATGCTCCGGGGGCACCGCCTGTAAAAATCATGCGAGTTTTGATGAAATTGTTGGAGGAATATCCTGGGGAGCCCATCACAAATGTGACCATTGATGGCCAGTCGACGTGTTCGGCTTATCACGGCACGTTGACGTTTGGGCCAAAACAAACCAAAATTCGATTTAACTGGGATTGCAGTTGGAAAGCTCGAGAAGCAGGATTTACGACCTGGTATGGCGCTCCCGACCAAACAAAGGCGGCGCAGCAGTACGGGTATCAATGCTTCGAAACCTTCGAAGAAGTGAACTGAAGTAAAGCTTGCTTTTTACTCGCTCTTTTTGTAAACTTATTCTTTCCTCAGTTGAGGTATCGGCCGTTGGGAACGATTCGCCCCAAACTTGAGCTGTAATTTCCCTTGACAATATTTTCAGAACCTTTGCTGTTAGCAGCCATGAACGACCCTGGCAATGTATATTGAAAAAGCAACTACGGATAAGCAAAACTTAGAAGTTGGAGAAACCACACCCGGACTGACCCTTCGTGGCCTGACCGTTCACCTGCGTTTGGTTGACTACGCAACGATTTCTTACCTCGCTGTTATCGCCGGTTTGTTGGTTTTCTTTCACCCTGGTGTGCCGCAATGGCCCTATCTTGTTCTTGGTCATATTGTTGGAATCGGACTTCTGCTTGCGTATATAGACTTTGCCGAGAAACGTTCCTCCAAAGTGGTGACATTCTTTCGGGATGTGTACCCTTTTTTCCTGTACACCTTTTTCTTTATCGAGGTGAGTAAAATCGTCAACATACTTTTTCCCTTTTGGCTGGAACCGTATCTCATCAGCTTCGACCAATTCCTATTTGGTAATCATCCTACGGTTTGGTTACAGCGAATTTTCAGTCCCGGGCTGAGCGAACTCATGGCCTTTTCGTACTGGTCTTACTATATTCTCCTGCCCATGACAGGATTGATTCTCTATTCGCGAAAGGATCGATCACTCTACTTTTCATTTGTGTTTAATTTGTCGTTGACCTTGTATATTTGTTACTTCTCTTATTTATTCTTGACTGCGCGTGGACCTCACGAAACTCTGGAATTTTTACACATTGAGCGAGAAATGGCCGGTTTTTTTGACCACATGGTGAAAACTATCCAGAACAACGCCTCTGTTTCCGGAGCTGCGTTTCCGAGTTCGCACGTGGCCGCTGTGTGGGTTGCGTTGTTTTTTTTGTTTCGATTCAAAAAGTGGTTAGGGTTAATTGTCACGCCTCTGGTCTTAGCGCTTAGCTTTTCAGTGGTTTACATGCAGTACCACTACGCAGTTGATTCAATTGCGGGTATTTTATTAGTTTGTGGGACGTATCCATTGGGAACCTTTTTGGAAAGGCAGTTTCACCGCGTTCCAGCTTAGGCGCTTAGGAGTTGAATTTGTACTTTTTGGGCAAAGTGTTTTAAAGGTTGCATTTTGCTTTATATCAATGCTTCAGTTTGAACACGGAGTCGCCGCACGCCCGGAGGAACACGGAGTTTCCCTTGCATGACGGAGATGAGGATTTTCTCCGTGAGTCTCCGCGAACTCGGGCTCTCCGTGTTTAAAGGAGCTTTTGAACTTTCGCTCAATCTTTTTATTGGCCGGGTTAGGAATTTGGTATTTAGTTTGCAGCCGGTTTTGTATCATTTTGAGTCGAATGTTTGACGAAACGACAAAAACTTGTGATCTGTGTTGCTTAACGAACATATTTATTTGAGCTTATTTTTAATATGTTTTATGACTTAACAGCGGAAAACCACTTTTGCAGATAATTTATATTCTGGCACACATCTTGAGACTTTTATTGTGTAGTTTTTTCGCAAGGGCGGACGGAATTTGAACAAAAAAGGACTTTTGCCATTCATAGCTTAATGATTTAATTTTTTTGTTGTTTTCATAAAATTAGCAGTATGTTTGTCAGTTTGGGCCGAAAATTGCTAATCGACCTTTGACCGGACATAACGCTTTTCGAGTCATCTTCGCACGGTCGAAGTTTCCTGCGGAGGTGGCGGCGGAAATCGATTAGCGAACATTTTCTAAAGTGAAATTTAATTACATGAAAATATTCTCATTGTTTGTGACTACACTATTCAAATCAAATTCTCTCCCATTGTTCATGCGGATTCGGAATCGTCTCTTGCTGACGTCGTTATTTTCTTTCGTTCTGAGCTTTACATTGCTCTGGAATTCTCAAGCAGTTTTGGGACAGATTGAGAACGAAGGCCAAAGCAATGGCATTCGGCGAGATCGAATCCAGGCCGAAATCGATCGCGGTGGTGATATTTTGTTAAGCGACGCCAGAAAAAAATACGAGAACAAAGACTATTGGAAAAGTGCAATTGACCTGGTCGTGATCCTGGATTTTTATACCGACTACTCTAAATTAGACGAAGCCATTTATTTGTTAGGCAACTGTCTTTACGAGATGGGCATGTTTGAAGCCGCAAATCGGGTGTACCGTTATTTGTTGCAAACTTTCCCGAAGACACATTTGTTGCCAAGAGCCATGCTTGGAATGCAAAAGGTCTATTATCAGCAAAACAAATATCAACTGAGCTTAAAATTCTACAAAGCGCTCGAAGCTCACTATCCCGGTCAAGAAGGTATCGATGAGGCCCGGTATTATGCGGGACAAGCCTACTATCATCTCAAGAACTATCACCTTGTGCCCAATATCGTGACTCACATCCGGAAAGACAGTGAGTTTTATCCCTTCGGCATGTATACGGGCGCACTGGCTAACTTAAAAAAAAAAGTATAAAGAAGGCGATTGAGGCCCTCGTCGAAGTCACCAAAAAGTCTGAAAGTACCAAAGATCGTCTGGACATAATCAATGCATCGCGCTTAACTTTAGGATACATCTTTTTCGAATTATCCAATTATAAAACTGCAATCGAATATCTTATCCAGATTCCACCGGATTTTTATGATTACCCAGAAGTTTTGTTAACCATTGGGTGGTCTGCTTTTAAGCTTAGGGACTACGACACGGCTCTGTTGACCTTAAACAGTCTGGTTGAAGATTATCCGGACTTTTATAACCTGGAGGAGGCGTACTTCGTTTTAGGTCAGTGCCATATGAATTTAAAGAATTACGACGCTGCAATTGAGCAATATTCCAGCATCATTGAAAAGACACCGAAAGCAGATGACATGAGTGCAGCCATCGAGTTGACAAAAAGAGAATTGGCCCTTCAGGAGCAAACCGTAGAAGAATTGAAAACCCAACTGCTGGTGTTGGAATCCGATCTTTTGGATGCCATTCACTTGAAATCAGGGAATGGGGTTCCCGATTACGTGGACAATGAACGTGGAAAGATTCGGCAAGATCGGGAGACGCTCATCGAGCGCATCGTTGAAGAAAGACGACTTTTCGAAACCGTTGCCAGTACCATTGACGAGATCAAACGGCGAATCGAGAAAGCTGAGAGACAAAAGAATTGGCGATCATACGCTGAATATGGCAGAGGGAGAGCCCTCTTTCTTAAGGGCATGGCTGGAGAGTAAACATGAGAGGAAACAGCTTCGCACGGACAACGGCAATCTTAATACTTCCCCTTCTATTTGCAACCACATTACAGGGGCAAGAGGCGGAAGAAGGAAGCAGTAACCAATACCAGGAGTTGCTAAACGCCATTTCCGAAAATGAGGCACTGCTGGCAAAGTATCCGGACAGTGACTTCACGTCCAATCTGATGTTTCAACTCGGAGAACTCTATGTGAAGAAAGCCCGGTATGAGTTTCAGAAAGAGATGGCGAAATACGAGGAGGCCGAACGAAAATACGATCAGGGGCTTCTCGAACATGAACCGACGGTGCCTCGAGTCAACTTCAGCGAAGCGCTGAAAATGTGCTATGATTTGTTGGAAAAATATCCCAACGTTCCTTTCCGCGATAAGGTTATGTACCGAATCGCCATCTGTCATTTAGATGAAGGCAACAAAGAGAAATCGATTGAATATTTGGAGAATCTCTCAGCCGAGACCACCGAAAAACAATATCTTGAGGAAGCCTATTTTAGGCTCGGAGAATACTATTTTGAGCAACGCGATTATGCCACCGCCATCGACTATTACAAACGTTTGATAAACAGTTGGGACAGCCCCTATTTTGACATGGCTCTGTACAAGCTGGGGTGGTCCTATTACAATGTCGATGATTATGCACAGGCAATCAGTACGCTGATTTACTTAATCGACGATGTTAACCTGTTGGAAGAGGTTTCGGTTGAACATTTTGGCAAGACCAATGCCGACCTGAGAAGAGAAGCCATCGAGTATGTGGCCGTTTGCTTTGCCGATTACAGCGGTCCGCAAAAGGCGCGGGAGTTTTTGAGCGAACGGAAGGAGAAGGCCTACACGGAGCAAATTTTGCTCAACCTGGCCAGGGTTTATCAGGCGCGTAATTTCTATGACGAAGCCACAGAATCTCTGAAAATCTTGCTTGATTTTTACCCCAACAAACCGAATGCCCCGATTTTCCAAAAGAGAATTGTGGACAACTATCAGTTGGCAGGCGAAAAAGACAAAGCAGACGAAGCTCGGGTGAGATTTATCGCGAAATATGGCCCGGGCACCAAATGGTTTGATCAGAGCTCCGACGACAGCCTGCGCCAGAACGCTTTGGAGGTGGCTGAGGAATTTCTCTATACTCTCGGTACCGATGCTCAGGCCAAAGCCCAAAAGACCAAATCCAAATTGCAGTACGGATTAGCGGTCAATCGGTATCAATCCTACCTGCAAAAATTTCCTGACTCTGAACGGAGCAGCAAAGTCCGGCTTTATCGCTCCGAATGTTTGTTCGAGCTTGGCCGATACAAAGACGCTGCCGAGTCTTATGAGAAGGTGGTTGCGAACTATCCGGAATCGGAGTTTCGAGAGACGGCGGCTTATAACCGAATCTTGTCGTACAACGAGATGATGGAAAAGACAGGCGTGTCACGGTTTCCTGCCTTCGTCATGTTGAAGAACTTTCTTGGCAAGTATGAAGCGAGGGTGGATACCATCGAAGCGCGCGGTCAAGCCGAAGCGGATTTCATCAAAGCTTCAAATGATTTTGTGATGAATTTCAGCAGCAGTCCCAAGGTGCCCGAAGTTCTGATGAAATTTGGCGAGGTGCTTTACGAACTCGAAGCATTTCCTTTGGCCAAAGCGACCTATAAAGAAGTCATCAATCACCCGACTGCAGGTGAATTCATTCCGCAAGCCTATTCGATGATTGCACAAACAGCATTCAAACAGAATAATTACGAAGAGTCCGAGGAATGGTACAGGAAGCTTTCGCAACAGTATCCGGATTCCTCTCGCTATGTTGAGAAAGCCAACAAGATGATTGCGTCGTCAAGATTTAAAGTAGCCGAAACATATTTGGCACAAGGCGACAGTAGCCGCGCTGCGGAAGAATTTGAGCGTGTGGCAAATGTGGTCTCCGACCCGAACGTGTCGCAAAGAGCTTTATTTGAAGCGGCATTGCTTTATGAAGACATCGGCGAGCTCTACAAAGCCGTTCTGATCTACGAGTCCATGTATTCGAAATTTCCAAACTCCGACTTGGTGGACAAGTCTCTGTTCAAAGCCGGCGTCTTATGTCGGGATCTACAGGACTGGAGACGAGCGGCCAAAAATTTTGTGACTTTGTACAACTATGACAAGAATTCGCGATTTGCATCCAAAGGGTTATATTTTGCAGCGAAATCCTATGAGAATGTTGAGGATTACGAGACCGCAAGAAACTACTACAATGAGTATGTGAAATCATACAACCACGATCCAGATCGCTTTCTTGAGGCGGCATTCAGGAAGGGTGAGATCGCTTACAATCGAGGAAGATATCAAGAGGCGCTGCAGGATTTCAGGCTTGTGACCAACGCTTATCAAAAGTTTGCTGGACAGAATATAACTACCGAAAAATACCTCGTGGCAAATGCTCAATTTTTGATTGGAGAAATTCTGTATAACCATTTCCACAACATTGAACTTAGACAACCGTTGGAGCGCAGTCTAAAACGCAAACGTGCCAGGTTTGAGCAAGTTATCAAAGCTTATGCCGGGGCCGCGAAATATAAAGTGGCTGACTGGACCACCGCATCCTCCCACAAAATAGGGCAGACTTTTGAGGAATTTGCGAATACATTGTTGGATTCGCCCCGTCCGGCAAATTTGGATGAAAGCAAGTTAGCCGAATACAATCAGAAATTGTGGGAAAACGTGTTGCCCTTCAAAAAGAAGGCGTTGAGTACATATCAGGCCAATGTGAAACAAGCTATGGAAAACAATATTGAAAACAAATGGGTTATGGAAAGCAAAGAACGGATGGAAGCATTGACAGTCGAGTTAAGCTTGGGCAATTTTGAAACGGGAAAGCAAGCGGGGTCGTAGCTATGAAGTCACTGAAACCACTATTGTTTGTTTTTGGCTTCTATTTCTTTTTTGTCGGAACCGGACTTACACAGGAAACCACTCAACCAGCGCAAGAGGACAGCGTCCGCAAACAGCCTGATATGAACTTACAAGAAAAACAAGAGCGTCTAAAAATCTTTTTGGACAAAATCGAAATCCTGGGACGAATTGAAAAACCGCAAACCGTGTTTATCTTGCCGGGAAACGATCCGGCTGTGGACGATATCATGATCGACCGCTCATTTTTTAAAGAGATTTTTCGATCAGTTGAAAAAGATGATATTTCAAGGCGCAACAAGAAACTGCGGCGCCGCTGAGGCGCTGTGCTTAACCTCTAATTGACAAATGGATATGTTCATTACAAGCTTTGCGATCGGCAAGTGGGGTTGTTCTCAAAAATGCAGTTTTTCTTAGAAACCATAAAAGCTCTCACAAATGTAGGCAGTCCGTAAGGCATCAATTTTATAAACGATTTGAATAAAATGGGAGGATTTTTTGACTTTTGGGGAAAATCCACTTTGCGTACAATTAGGTTCAGTTTTAGTCTAGAACAGAAACCATAAATGGAGGTAGTACATTGGAGTACATCAATCTTGCATTCCAAAACGGGGGACCGTTCATGTATGTTATTTTTGCGACTCTGGTTATCGGAATCGCCATCATTGTAGAACGATTCATTTTCGTTACCGTGAAAAACCGCATTGATACCCCTAAGTTCGTAAATAAGGTGGTTGAGCTTATTCAGCAGGGGAGTGTATCTAGCGCGGTCGAATTGTGCAACATGTCTAGAGCGGCGCTGCCGGTCATTACCAAAGCTGGCTTAATAAAATACGGCAAAGATCCCAAAGAAGTGCAAAATGCCTTCGAATTGGCCGCCATGTCCGAGATACCCAAACTTGAAAAACGAACCCATTATCTTGCGATGATCGCAAATGTGGCTACCTTGTTAGGACTTCTGGGGACCATCATCGGCCTCATTCAATCCTTTGAAGCGGTGGCCTCTGCCGATTCATCACAAAAAGCAGCCTTGCTTTCTGCGGGGATTTCGGTGGCGATGAACACCACTGCGTTCGGCCTCGTTGTGGCCATCCCATGTATGGTGTTTCATTCTTACATTCAGTCAAAGACCAATGCCTTAGTCGATGAAATCAACGAGAATGTCACGCGCATCTATCAAAAAATAGTCAAGCCGAAAGGTTAAACATGGATCTAAGAAAGTCGCTTGGTCGCGAAGAGCGCTACCAGGAGAACAATTTAAACATTACCCCGGTCCTTAACATTTTTCTCATTCTGGTTCCATTCATGTTGTTGACTGCGGTGTTTGTAAGGATCTCGGTTCTGGAGTTTTCTTTACCGTCCGCAGACAACAAATCGCAGCAATCCACACAGCCTGAAGATGCGGTGGTCACACTTATCGCCATCAATGATAAAGGCTTTGATTTGAAGACTCAGGGTATGAAATTCTCCTTTATCAACAAAAAGCAGGATGACTTTGACTTTGCAACCCTGGTAGAAAAACTCAGAGAAGTCAAACGGTTGCACGCAAAGTCGGAAGAGATCATTATTGCGCCTCAGGCGTCAATAAAATACAACACCATCATCAAAGTTATGGACCGGTGTCGAGAAAACGGCTTTCCGGTTATTTCAATTTCCGGATGATTCGAGTTAAGAAGTAAACCTTAGTCGTAGGAATTATGTACTTCAATTTTTCAAAAGAAAACGAAGACAAAGCCACCTCTGTAATTAGGTCTCGAAAGCGCAAGATTTACAGCTCGTTTACCTTGCGTTTAACCTCAATGATAGACATGTTCACCATTTTGCTGGTCTTTTTGCTGCACAGTTTTTCGGCGGAAGGTGAGATTATCAGCGTATCTAAAGATTTGCGCTTACCAAAATCTACCGCCGAAACGCCGCCTAAAGCCACACCCATTCTGGTGGTCACCAATGAATGGATCATTCTGGATGGCAAACCGGTGGAAAAGATGTCCAGGATATTGGGACGAGACAAAATTATCATTGACAATTTGAAAAAACAACTGTCGCAAATCCGTTCATTCTCCGAAAGCTTGGGGTCGTTGGATGCCAAGATGGGGTTCAAGGGCCGGATCACCATTCAAGGGGATAGGGAGATTCCATTCGAGGTGTTAAAAAAGATCATGTATACATGTGGCCAGATGGGATTCAACAACATGCTGTTAGCCGTGCATAAGGAAGAGCGAATATAATGGCCAGACCCAAAAAAGAACTTCTTTTGACAATCGAGCAATCGGGCAAGGTGTTTCATCATCGTCTCGGGAATACAATCTTTACCGTTGGCAGGCATTCTGACAACGACATCACCATTCACAGCGAGCAGTATCCAAACAAGCACACCCTGTTCGCCAAGAAAAACAATCACTACCAACTGCGGCTCAAGAAATTCATGAAGGGCGAAGTGGTGGCCCGAAACTCCCGTTTGACCTTCCATGATATGATCGAGCACGAGCTGCTGCCCCATAAGAGGGACAGTTTCTGCTACCCAATCACAAACGATAAGAAGGGCTGCGTTCACATCGGTGACGCCAAGATTTCCTTTCAAATCGTCAAACCACAACCGAAACAGACGGATCCTGCAATACGGGATTTTAATGGTTATTCGTGGGCTCTGGCAAGTCTTAAAGACCTCGGGCGCGATCTGCCGTTCAAGGGCATCTTACTTGTATTCATCGTGCTGCATGGTTTCTTGTTGAGTTACATGAGCAAATTGCCCGTAGATATTCAGCCACAAACCAGGGCTCCCAAAGTGCCGGATCGGTTCGCTCGGATCATCGTCAAAAATCCATCAGCGGGGACCGGCGATATCAAGGGGGTTGCAGGAAAAAAGGCTGGCACGAAAGAGACCGCCAAAAAGGAAGCCAAGCGCGAGCGTTCCGAAAAAGGCTCTGAGAAGGTTCGACCCGAGAGTCAGGGCGTGCTGGGGTTGCTAACGGGTACCGGGAATACTGGCCAATCTAGTCAGTTGACGGATTTCCTTCTGGATAAAGGGCTGGCAAAAGAATTGGACGATATCATGGAGGTGTCCGACCTGCAAGTCGGAAAGGGCACCAATGATGGTGACATCGACTTCGAAGCTCTGGTCGCGACCAGCGAATTAGGCGGCGGTATCGATGATATCATCGAGGAAGCGGATGAAGTTGAATCGGTAGACTTGGGAGAGAAAGGTCAAATTCAGGTTGATCAAGTGGGCAGCATCACCGGTTCTGAGGAAGCTGTCGGCAAACGCTCGGAAGAGTCCGTGCGCAGCATCATGTCTTCCCATCAGGGCAGGCTCACCTACATTTACAATAAATATTTGAAACGCAATCCGGAACTGAGGGGAAAACTTGTGGTGGAAGTTGAGATTGCGGCCAACGGACGAGTTTCAAATGTTAAATTGGTTTCCTCAAGCATGGGCCATCCCGAGTTCGAAAGGGAGATTCTGAATTTCATCCGCAGATGGCGCTACGAACCGATCGACGCCGGCATGGTTACGGTTACCTACCCGCTGTTTTTCTCAAAAATGGAATGATTCGAAAAAGAACGCCCGTAAAGGGAAAGATGGCTGAAGCCATCTGCCTTTAGTACTTCGTTGCATTAATAATGTAGTTTCCATGAGCAGGGTCCAACACAGTCTCTGACTGTGTTTTGGCATTGCAGCCCACATGTTTCACCTCAAATACACGCTCAGAGACTATGTATGTAGAATCGTTTACTATTAGTTGATACGCCAATTTTTACAACTTAGTATGACTCGTCTCTGAACGACTTATATCTATTAGCCGCGGAATTTATACCGCCGAGGGTTTCTCAGACACCAAGTTCTTCGGAAGCGAGCTCAGTACCGGCCACACGAGCGCGGATTTTTGCAAACGCCGTCTCCCGGGCCGTGGACATGTCGTCGCCAAATGGCGAGAACCCGCAATCGTCGGTGGTACCCAAACGATTCGGTTCGATGAATTCAGCGGCTTCCAGAACGTGATCGCGTACTTCTTCCGCGGATTCGACTTTGGGATCGATGGGGTCGACCACACCAACAAAGATCCTTTGGTTCGGCTTCGAGTGTTCCTTGATGATATTCAACACCCGGCGCCGGTCCGGTTCGCTGGCTAACTGAATGTAGAAAATTCCGGCCTTAAGCTCAAACAAGCTTGGCAAAAGCTCGGCATAGTCAACATCAGCGCTGTGTGTCGAGTCTTTATCGCCGCCCGGACAGGTGTGAACGCCGATTTTTTTTCGTTCGTCTTCCGAGAACCGTTCGAGCACCTGGTTGTTTAGGTCGACAAACTTGTTGAGCAACATCTTACTCGGATCGAGCTTCACAGAAAGCCGGCCCTCTGTAAAATCCATTTGCACGTTGTAGGCACCTTTCTCCAAACACTGCCGGATGTCCTTTTCCGTTTCGTTCACGAGATCATCGAGAAATGCGTCCCTGGAATAGCCTTCGATGCCGTCCTGCGGATAGAGAATGCTCAAAGCCGAGGCTGCGATCACCGCTTGCTTCACCGGAACGTGTGCGTGCTTTTGGGCTTCTTCCAGATAGCGGACCGCATATGTCTGGTAACGGAACGGCCCCCCGGTGAGCCGCGGCAACTGCCGCGTGTGACCGTCGGAGAACGGGATTACAACTCCATCCGGCGCGAGCGTCTCCATTCCCTGAATGGGGTAAGTGGCGAAACTGGGTTTGGATTGCTCGCCGTCCGTAATCACCGGCGATCCTGTCTCCTCGAACTTTTGGATGGTATCGCGGACCGCATGTTCGTAAAGGTCATCAAGCTCGCTCTGGGAGATATGACCGTTCGCAAAAGCGTTCACCCCCTCAATCAACTCTTGTGGTCTCGGAATGCTGCCAATGGGTTCGGTAGGAATGGGCATCACGACCTCCTTGTGGCTATTTTTAAAAGTCACCAGTAAATAACTCTACTAAACTTTGGAAGTTTAGTAGAGTTTTGATTTCACAGCTCCACCAGGTTAGTTGGAAGCCGCCTCCTCCGATTGAATCGTCACAGGCTTGCTCCACGAAGCCATGTGCGAGGTCTCTTGCTGTGATTTGAGATACGCATAAGGATCGTGATGGAGCGCACCTTCCGGCAGCCACTCCCAAAACGGTCCTAAATCTTGCCGCACTTGCTCCACGAAAAACTGCGGAAGCTCAGTGGTTTCCTGCTCGAAGTAAGCCCGGAACGACCTGTCGGTCCGTAGCAGTCTGACTATCTCGGAGTAATAGTTGACGCGTCCGATGCCTTGTGCGGTCAAGCCACGCAGCACATTGAGCCAACGCCAGACAGGAGGCTTAATGGCTCGATAGCGGTTAAAGATGGCGCGTTTTGAAAACGTATATTTGGTAAGGTCGATCAGAAGCTCGAAAAACTCAGGCCATTCATAATCCTTGGGCCTTACGTTCATCGCCGCCTGTGTGTTCAAAAAGTGAAACGGAAACGGTAGAAGCCGACCGGCTTTCTGATACTCCAGGTTGAGCGGCGCGGCCTCCCCAAAAGCAGATAGCAGCGAATAGGCCGGATACGCGCCCGGAGACAAATCAACAAATTCTTTGGTGAGTTCAAAAGGCTCCGGTCCATGATCCACATCGAGACCAACGACGAAATTGGCCTGTAAATACGGGATGTAACTCATGATCATGTTGATATGCTCGGAAACCTTCCGAACCTTTTCCATGCCATCTCGTTTACCGGTTTTGGACTTATTGCCCAAATCGAACCAGGATTCGATTCCCGGCATCATGACTTTGAAACCACTTCTTTGAAGTCGTTTAAGGCGGGCCTCACCCAGCAACGCGAGACTGCTTTCCGCAAAGAAATCGATGCTGTCCGGTGGCACGGCCTCCTCGATGGCATCCAAATATTCGTCAAACCGGACGCCAAAGTTCGGATCCAGCCAACCCACGCGCGGTCGCTTAAATTTCCGCAACAGGAAACGCAGGTCCTCTTTCATCACCTCGAAACTGAGTTGCTGATACGGGACCACGGAATCCATGCAAAAACTGCAAGTGTAGGGACAGCCGAGGCTGCCGATCATCATGACCGCTTTCAGAAACGGCGCTTTTTGAATGGTCTCATCGATAAAGCGCCAGCGCTCACGGACTCCGGGGAGGTCCGCGGGTTGCTGTTTGGCCGACACATGAATTCCCGCCGGCCGATGTTGCGTGCAATCCTGCAGAACATCGCGGATAAGCGCCCGGTCGGTAAAGCCGAAGACGTAGTCAAAATATTGCACCGCATCCTGCGGATAAGCCCGGGCATGCGGCCCGCCGAGTGCTGTGATTGTGCCCCGCGACCGTAACAAGTTACTCAGCGCGTAGGACAGTTGCGCACATTGCGTAAAGCAACTGATAAAAACCAGATCGAGATCGTCGGGGATCTCCTTGGACAGATCTTCGAAACCGGTAAAGCAAAGGTAATACACGTCATGTCCCTCTTGCTCGCACCACGCTGCGGTCACTTGGGGCATGATGCTGGCAAAATTGGCGTTCATAACGCGCCCCCACAACGAGTGCGTCGATCCTTTGGTCAGTAGGTCAATGACTCCAATACGCATTTCGGATGACCTCCTCTCCTTTATGAATGGTTTGGGTTATCTAAGTTAAGTGCAGAGAAACATTTAAAGCTTGGTTCATTCCTTAGCGAATATCATCTGTCAACTCCTGACTCGCTCTCCGTTTTATTGATTCTCCACTACCGTTTTTAGTCCGTTAAGTACATGATCCCAGCCTGCAGCAGTATGATTGTATCGTGTTTCGTCTTCCCCAAAATCTCCTTGCGTGATGGATAATTGTGTCCGTCCCTCGTTCGAAGACAGTTCATAGGTTACGGTTGTATGCTTTGATGGGTCATCTTCAAATTCAGGGGTAAGGCACGTATGCTGCAATACTTTTTGAGGTTCGATATTTGTGATGACGCCCTTCACCTGAACGATGTCTTTGCCTTCCGCAACTTGTTTAAAAACGATGGGGCTTTCTGGCTTCCAATCGGACATAGCCTCACAGCCGAAGAAATATTGTTTCGTTAGTTCGGGATTGGTGAGCGCGTCCCAGACTTTTGAAATATGCGCGTCTAATTCAATATTCTTTTTCACTACTAATTTTTTGCTCATGTTTCTTCTCCGTTTGTTGGGAGCAATTCTTGCTCATCCGCTTAGTCAACTCGAGACCAACAAAGACATTGTCGTGGGATTATGACCATCCCCTGTCAGACTAACGATAGCTTCTCGGTCAACCTTGCTGTCAGAAAGAACCTGTGCAAGATGTGGAATTGTCGTCAGACAAGCCTTGTAAAATTTGGCAGGAGAGAAACCCTCCGTAAGAAAAATATGCTAAAAACTAGCTTCTCATGCAAGGAAAAATTCGGGGTTAGCGCATCTTTCTTTCCTGGACTGCGGTCCAACTTTCGCGAAAGGAATAAGTGAATGCCGGTCGTTCAGCATGTGTGTATGCTGAACGGGCAATCGATTGGGATGTCAATTCCCGATGAGCCATGATTAGGACAAATGTGCTGATTGATTTCCCGCTCATCGCTGAGTCGCTCTCCTGGCATCGCCTTTTTTTGAGACGATTCTTGACAATCTTGGTGAATCTTTCTAACTTGAATAACTTGAATTAATAGAATCAGCGTGTTAAACAAATCAAAGGAGGAAATCAGTCATGATAAAGATCAACAAGATCGATGATTCTACGTTTGAGGTGACGGTAGAAGAGCGCACGACAACGACACACCGGGTGACGGTCAAACCGGATTATTATGAAAAATTGACTGAGGGTCGAGTGCCGGCTGAGACATTGGTGGAAAAATCATTCGAGTTTCTGCTGGACCGAGAAAGCAACACCAGTATTTTGAGTTCGTTTGACTTGCCGGTCATCGGACAGTATTTCCCCGAGTATGAACGGGAAATCAAGAAAATGCTCAAGTGACAGCCGCCCTCGTTTTGTTTTGGGCTTCTGTTCCTGCGATGAGTTTCAAAGCAGCCGCTTTCTGCGCAAGACGTAATAAAACACACTGATGACCACGATTACCGCGAAGCTCAGGACAAGAATCAGATCGGTTGGGATTCTCGAAATCAACCCAAAAATATCGAGGGGACTTTCATCGCGAAACCCTAAGGTCGCATCCGCACTCAAAGTTCTGCCATATTGCGACAGGCCCACCAATAGGCTGATAATCGAAATGGCACCGATGCCGAGCAAGATGATGTCTGTGTACAATGTGCTCCTCTCCGTCGAAACCTTGTGCAGATTGTCTATCCGCTCTTTGCACAAAGCCATTTTATTTTTTGCATGCTCTGTCAAGTTGTCGAAATCCCATTTCTTCATGATTTGTTTCATCGCCTGCAGTTTGCTGCGTTTTAAATATTTCTGCATTTCATTGTAATTGATGATGAGCAGATTCGTGCTTGCCATAGTGCTTTTCAAGTGACGATTCAACTCTCTCAACTCTTGATCGGCCCTGGGCGAATAAGACAGCCCGATAACATGCTGGAGATTGTTGTTAAGGCACTCGAGTGCGGAATAGTAGTATTGTGACATGATCATACTGTTCCAGGCGTCATCGAATTCTGAGTCCGTCCGGTCGAGCTTCATGTCAGCTTCATTCGGAGCATTAACATTCTCACGAACCAGGTAGTGCAACCAGGCCAGCGAATAAGCATTGGGATCGGCTTTAACTTTGTCGATTTCTTTCTGATCTCCGATGTCTTTTAGCCAGTGATCCACAAGATCATTTACGAAGTCCTGCTGAGCGTCGTCAAGTATCAACATCCTCGTCACCCACAAAACCATGGCCGTGGGTTGGCTCTGTTTGGGTACCAATAGTCCTTTGTCGCCTCTCGACAGCTTCGAGCGTTTGTAAGGTTTGTACGACATATCGTTAAAATTTTCATATCTGCCAACACGTTTGATATAATCCGAGTCGGGATCAAACCCCTGCGATAACTCTTTGAGAAAGGGAAATATCGCCTGGTCGTAAAGTTTGGTGATGTAGTTGTAGGCATAAGCGATGCCGACATCCCGCAACGTGTCCAGGAAGGACTGATAATTCGACTGGTCGACGTGTTGCGAGAAGTTGTGCAGGTCTAAACTCACTTCAACCATGCTGATGGTGTTATCGAAAATCCTCAGGAAAACAGAGTCGGGGTCAGGTGTGCACGTCTTCCGGACTATATCGGTCATGTCTTCGCCGCCTTCTTTTTGCACGGCGCGTTCAAAGGATTCATGCATGATCTCATCCGTGCGTTTGGGGACCAATTCCAAAAGGTGAAGCGCGCACTTCAGGGAGTCTTCTTCAATGCTGGAATAAGGGATGGCCTCCTTTCTTACGTTGGAGTCGCTGTGCATGAATTTGATCTTCTTGAAATGCCGATGATTTTTGGCCTTTTGTTTTTCGACCGCATCCTCTATTCGCGTCCAGAATTCAATATAATCGTTGTCTATCTCTACGAAAGGCAGGATGCCGGCATTCAAACACAAATGTGAGCGAAAGGGCGCCATGAGTTTTAGTCGCATATTTACTCCTCTGATTTGAATGTTTACTCAAACTCGATGTGCAGGTTGTTCACCCAGAGTGTCTTGCCTTTAAGCGGGCCTTCCATGAGCTTCACCCGGGTTTTCTTAAACATCTCATCGTAGATTTTGAATTTGCCTTTCTCCAGGAATCTCGTGCTCCACTCAACCACGACGGCACGGGTTCCTTTGGGGATGAGATACGTCTCTTTGTCGTCGACGTTTTCCCGGCCTAAAATGAGAGGAAAGGAGTCCGAAGCGGTCAGTCTAACCAATCTGGTTTGGCTTTGCCCGACATATCTATCCAGGGCTTGATCGTAATAACTGTTCACGATGTCATTGTAGACGCCGTTTTGGCGGATTTTTCTTAAGGAACGATTGAACGCTTCGATAAAGCGCTTGTTTCTGGACTCGCTTTTTGAGACGATGAAGTAGACATATTCTTCGGAATAGAGATCGGGGATGATGCCGAATTCATACGGTGCGTCACCGAAATAGCGCCTGATCAAATCTTGCCCAACCTTTTCACTGGCTGGCAACAGATCGATTTCGCCTTTTTGCAGCATTCTGAAAGCGTTGATTTCGTTATAGGCGGAAACTCCGCGCATGTTTGCGAGGGCGGCGTCAATTTTCTTGCCGTAGCTGTATCCCTTGATAATTGCGACCTTGTAACCGGCCAGATCCGCGAGACGTTTAATTTTGCTTATGTCTTTAAATCGATCCTTTTGATAGAAAAACACATACCTGACAGCAAACAGGGAATCGGAGAAAAACATCTCGCGTTCACGTGGTTCTGTCTTGAAATAAGGGAACGTGCCCCGGATGCTTCCCTCTTTGACGAGTTCATATCCTTTGTAGAAATGCAGAAATGTGTACTCCGGCTTCAGCTCCATGTCATTTAATACAGCCGTTACAATTTTGGTCATGACGCCGAATCCGTCGATCCTTTGAGTGACGTATGGACTCCATTCACCGGTCACGATGTCAATGCTCTCCAATGGTTGGCTATGGAGATTGCCAACATTCAGAATGAGGGTGATCAGCGTAATATAGATTTTTTTCATGTGTTTGGCTATTCCGGTTTGGTTTTTTGACAGAATTTAGGTAGATTCTGATGTTTTGAAATAGAATTGACACTCTTCGGGCAGCACGAAAATTCAACCTTTTTTTTACACGGAGAAACGGAGCACACAGAGATCACAGCGCGCCAAAGCAACCAAAGCCCCAAGTTTGAGCCACGGATGCACACGGATTTTCACGGATATTTGATTTTTTGTTATGAAAGCAATTTGCGGAACACTTTCGAGCAGTTGCAAGCGAATTGTTTTCAAAAAAATTGAACCCCCAAATATATGCCCAACTAGATTGGGTGTCCGTGTTCCATCAGTGACAATCCGT
>JABAHS010127260.1_pt6 | contig 24554 bp, 20 predicted proteins | sample 7062111 | NCBI WGS metagenome assembly JABAHS01 (sample SAMN14534600, study PRJNA622989) | marine sediment metagenome | biome: marine biome [ENVO:00000428]; feature: marine pelagic biome [ENVO:01000023]; material: deep marine sediment [ENVO:00002113]; isolation source: pool of 4 deep marine... | reverse complement strand
TTTTTTTATCTGTGTTCACGGAATCGCTCATCTTTCTTTGGATTTAACCGCTTGGCACAGCTCCGCCATCTCAGTCCCAACCGGCGTCAACCCATCGGAACTGGATGGCTCAGAGCTGATTGCTCCACCCCTCATTTCCACGTATGAGGCGTCGATATGTCTTTCTCGGAAGCCCAGGTTCGAGCTGTCCGTTAATTTCGCTCCAAAGCACGTCTTTGAAGCCAGCACTACATCAGCGTGTTTTAGAAACTCACGCTAATTCACACAACTCAAGCTCATCAGGTGCGACTTCGAGTTTGTTCTCAGTCGCGACCCGTCGGAATGAGTCGTCATATTTGTGCATCAGTTCCTTCAAACTCGCAACGATATAGTCAATTTCGTCGTCCTCCAAATTGCTGTGGAACGACAGGGCGATGGTTCGCTGGGCAACGCTTTCCGTCACCGGAAAATCGCCTTTCTTGAACCCAAACCTGTCCACATAAAATGGCTGCAAATGAATCGGGGGAAAATAGTTGTTGCAGCCAATCCCCCGGTCGCCAAGTTCCTTTAGTATTTCGTCTCTGGTTTCCTGTGTGACACTTTCGGACAGGCAAATCACATAGGTAAACCAGCTCCGCTTACCCCTCGAATTCATTGCAGGAAGCCGGACAACATCGCGCAACCGCTGATTGTACCGCTTTGCGATTTTAGCGCGTTTACCCAGAATTTCGCCGATCCTCTCAAGCTGGGCGATCCCCAGGGCGCAGTTAATGTCACTGATGCGGTAGTTGTATCCCAGTTGACTGTGCGCCAGCCAGCCGCCCTGACCATCTCGCCCCTGGTTTCGCAGACTCCTGCACGTGAGGGCCACTTTTTCATCGTGGGTGACAATCATGCCGCCTTCTCCCGTGGTGATTTGCTTGTTGGGATAGAATGCGAACACCCCCACGTTTCCGAAGGTGCCGACTTTTTTGCCATCGAATTGGGCGCCAATGGCTTCACATGCGTCTTCGATGACGCGCAACTCATATTTCTCGGCAAGCGCCATTATGGCGTCCATTTCGCACGGCAGGCCAAACACATGCACCGGCAGGATGGCGCTCACCCGTTTGCCGGTCCTCCGGTCAAAGATGGCGCCGCCTTTGCGAGTACACCGCCGTTGGAGGTATCGCTCAATTTTCTCCGGATCGATGTTGAATGACTGCTCATCAATGTCCACAAAAATGGGCGTCGCGCGTTCGAACAAAATGCAGTTTGCCGATGCAATGAAACTGAACGGTGTCGTAATCACGGCATCGGCTTGCCCGATGTTCAGGCTTTTGATTGCCAGGTGCAGCCCCGAAGTCCCGCTGTTCACCGCGATGGCATGTCGCACCCCGACGTAATCCGAAAACTTCTCTTCGAATTCCACCAGTTTGGGACCAAGGCTCAAGTAAGGCGTCTGCATAACTTCCAGTATGCTCCTGATTTCTCGCTCCGTAATGTCCGGACGAGCTAAAGGTATTTGTTCGAATGAATGGTCTAAAGAAAACGTTGCTCTCATCAACATCCCCTCCAATCTATCTCGCAATGATAAACATGGCAAGCAAGGCTCCGACCGTGCCAAAGCCGCACATCAGTGCCATTGTCTGCCGCTCTGAAAGACCGAGCCCGAGTAATTGATCGTAAAGATGGCCGCGGTCTCCGCGTAATATGGATGTCCTTTTTTTTAGCCTGCGAATCACGGTTGCTGTGATATCCGCCAGGGGAACAATCAAAATCAGGACGGGCACAACTAATCCGGATTTTGACTCAATGCTCAGACAGAAGAGAAGCGCACAGAGTCCCAATAGAAATCCTAAAACCGTACTGCCGTTATCCCCCAAAAATATTTTTGCAGGCGGAAGATTATAAAGCAAGAATCCAGAGCAGGCTCCGATTAACGTCAACGATAAGAGAATGCCGAGACGGTTCTCCACGAATCCAAAGCCAACCATGAAACCAACCGTGGCCATGAGCGTGGTCCCGGTGGCCAAACCGTCCATCCCATCCAACAGATTTAGGGCGTTGACCAAGGTCACCAGACACACCACCGTTACCACGACATTGAATATGGCAAAAGGAAATAATGGAATCACCCATGAGTTCACCACAACCACCACTGAAGCGACGATCATCTGACCCAGCAACCTTGTCAAGGGATGCAAACCCGTATAGTCGTCGTACACTCCAATGAGCCATAGGCCTATGCTAGCCGTGATGATGCCAAACACCGTTTGCAAAGAGACGTTGAGTGCCCCTGCACCGACAAACAAGGTCGTGATAATGGCCAATGTGATGCCCAGCCCACCCAGCAGCGGGGTGGGCTTGGCGTGAATCTTTAACGGATCGCCGGTGGGCACGTCCAACAATCTGACTTTGAACGCAAGCTTGATCATCAGCGGCATCGTCATCACCGTGACGAAAAACGAAACAAGAAGAAGTTTCAGGTAATCCAATATCATGGTCAATTTTCAACAAACGTCATTTTTTTCTCAGTTGGTTTGTGAGTTGATTTTGTCCTCACTACTGAATGACCGTTTTTCTTGCCATTACTGAAAGTGGCTTCAGGAACGAGATCGTTCAACGTCTCGATCAACTCGTGGTCGTTCTGATCTCGTACGAAGCTCTGGAGTCGGTTCAATTGCATGAAAAACAAATCCTTGTTAAAGCCGTTGCTCTTAAGCCTGGTGATCTTTTTATTCTGCGTCGGCATGATATTTTCTCCTTTCCAAAAAAGTTCCTCGGTCAATTTCTCCCCCGGTCGCAATCCGATATATTTGATTTCGATATCTTTTCCAGGTGTCAGCCCCGAAGCCTCGATCAGCTTCCGAGCCAGGTCCGTGATTTTGATGGGCTCGCCCATGTCGAGCAGGTAAATTTCTCCACCCTGCCCCATAGCTCCGGCTGTCATCACCAATTGCACGGCTTCCGAGATGGACATGAAGTATCGGCTTGCTTCGGCGTGCGTCACCGTAACGGGTCCGCCATGAGCGATCTGCTTCTTGAACAGTTGCAAGACACTGCCGTTGCTGCCAATGACATTGCCAAAGCGAACGATGATAAACTTTGAACCATCCCCCGAATAACCCTGCAGGATCATTTCGCCGATGCGCTTGGTGGCTCCCATAATGCTGGTCGGCTTCACGGCTTTGTCTGTGGACAAGAACACACATTTTTCCACGTTATTGGCAAGCACAGCTTCCGCCACGATCTTTGTCACAAAAATATTGTTGCGCACAGCTTCAAACGGTTCTCTCTGCATCATCGGGACATGCTTATAAGCGGCCGCGTGGTAAATCAGATCAACATGATCGCGAGCAACAAGCTCGTTGAACTTTTGTCGATTTAAGATATCACCGACTACCGGCGTGATTTTACAGTCCGGGAAACGCTCTTTGAGTTCGAGTTCAACGAAATACAGTCCGTTCTCGTCGCGTTCGTACAGAATCAGTTCATGCGGTTTCAACGCTGCTGTCTGATAGGAAAGCTCGCGTCCGATGGAACCGGCGGCACCGGTCACCAAAACCGTCTTACCCCGGATTTCTTTTTTCAACAAGGTCAGATCCGTCTCTCGGCGAAACTTGACTATCGGGCGGCCCAGGAGTTCGTCGTACGGAACCTCTCGCAGTTGAGACCAAAGACCATCGTTCTCAATTAATTTCAACAAGCTGGGGAGAATTCTTACCTTGATGCCACAGCTCCTGGCCGTGCGCACAATCGAGGCAATTCTCTTTCGGCTTGCAGAGGGAATGGCAATGAGCGCTTCGTCCACGTCGTATTTCTTGACAATTTGTGGAATGTCCTTTCGAGAGCCAAGCACCTGAACCCCCTGAATGTAGGCGTTCCTTTTGCGTTCATCATCATCGATGAAGCCAACCACGCGAATCCCGAGGTGGGAATTGATCCTGATTTCATTAAGCAACTGAGTGCCAGCGTTTCCGGCACCCACGATGAGCGCGTAGGTGAATTGTTTAGGCTCTTTTTTAACCAGCGCCTCCCGAAACCAGCGCACGCCAAAACGCACGCCGCCCAGAAGCATGAAATTCAAAACCGCCTCCAGAACGATCACACTTCTCGGAAATCCCTCAAGTCCAAGCACAAAGCCCAATCCGATTAGGAAACATCCCGTGCCGGCAATGACGGCCTTGGTGAGATTTATCAGGTCCACCATGCTCACGAAACGCCACCAGCCGGAATTCAATTTGTAGTAGGTGTAGACGGCCATTCGGCAAACTAGCAACAGAGGTAGAGAAACGAGCATCATCTGCGTATATTCGGTCGGCAGCCGAAAGTCAAACCGCAAGCCAAACGCCAGGCCATAGCCACCAATGACCAACAAGATTTGAACCACGGCCGTTGGAAACCATCTGGTGTGTTTCAAAGCTGAAATCATAGGTTTTGTCAAGGTTTTCATGTCAGGTTGCTTCCTTGCAGCATCAAAATACTAATCGTTGGCCACTCGAATTAAGAAGTAGAGTTGAGCGAGCATCACACCTTTGCCAACGTAATCGAATATCTTGTTCACGGTCTTGGTCGTTGAGCCGCTGACAATAATCGTGTCGTCAGGCATCAGTTGGGGAATCTGTCTCGTGTCCCCCTTGTCAAAATATTTCTCGACGTCAACCTGGTATACACGCGTCTTTCCTCGTGTTCCGTTGCTGCCGTTTGTGCCAACATGTCGAACGATTTTTATGTTGGAAATCTTGGCATCCTCACGAAATCCGCCAGCAAAGGCGACCAGCGTGATCAAGTTTGTTCGATACGGTACCAGGTACTGCCCCGGTTTCTGTACCAGGCCCAGTATGTTCACCGGGAATTGAATGTTCTTATTGTCTCCCAGCACATACCGTGACGCTTGATTCTGTTTGGTGATATCTGTCTGATAGGCCTGGCCAAACAGGTTTCCCACCCAGAAAAGTATCACGATGCTCATCAAAAATTTGAGCTGAGTTCGTTTCTTCATTTTGATTTCCTCATTGATTGGGGTTGTTCATGTTGATGTTATTATTTGAGCTGTAAACGGCGATTAAGTGTTCGAGTTGATCCAGGTCCTGTTTGGTTTCTTCCAAAAGGCGCTCGAAATCCACTGGACATGGATAATTGTTACTCACTTCGGCGTTCATTGTCATGGTCATGTTATTTTTCATGATGTCTTCGGTATTCACCAGCTTTTCTCTGTCGATTGCGATGAGTTGAGCGAACAACGTGCTGCACAAGACAAGGCTCAGACAGATTACTGTGAATTTTTGCTGCGTGTTCATGTGGGTTCACCGCCTTTGCCAAGGCAACTCCGTCTGCCGGTTTGGGCTTACTTTTCTTGAGATTCATTCTGGTTTTCGGGGGATTTAATTTCATTTTCAAGAATTTTGACCTTGATGGGCCCACTAACTGCTGTCGACTCCTTCGAACCACTCCCCGGGATTCTGATCGGCTCTAGTTCTGATGCTTGTTCGGCATCTTCCATTTGAACACTCCAAACGACTTTGACTCCGGCGACATTTTCCCGAGTGATCCCGATGTTGCCGCGCCCATAACGTTTTTTGAGTGCCCGGGCTCGACTCAAGCGCCGCCGCGTGTTCAGTTTGTCCTTGTTTTCAATTTGATTGTCCGTGCAGTAGTTTTGCCACGCGAGGCTGTCATCCGCCCCGTAGAATGTCACCGAGACAGACGGAATCTGCATCAGGCTGTCCAGGCGAGCCAGAGCCTTTTGGTTTATCGACGAGTCGTTAAGGTCGGCGCTCTCCGGGCTAAAGGACTCGATCCAAAACGTCTCCTTCGTTTGGCCTGAGGCCACAGAACCGGAGAGAACCGTCAGCCACACGACCAACTGCGTTGTGAAAGATCTCATGCTATCACCTTCATTTTTTCATAATTAAGAGTTGATAATTTCATGGCCCGAGGTGTGTAGTTCTTAGCATAGTAACGATAATATTTGTATTTGCCATACTGACTGCTCACGTCGACTTTGTTTAGAATGGCCCCGACGATTTTGTCATTTGAATCTTTGACCGCATTACGGAACATCCCGAACGACCGCCGCAGCGTGAGTCTATCCACGGCTCCCGACTGGATGCAGTACAATATATGATCGACATGGGACGAAAGGATGGCAGCGTCCGGAATGCCGATAATCGGCGGAGCGTCGATGATGATGACGTCAGCGATTCGCTTTAACTGGGAAAACAACGACTGCCAGATTTTGGCAGACCAGGCCTTCATCGGATTGGCCGGAATGAAGCCGGCAGGAAGAAACAGCAGCTTCTTCTCAAAGGTCTGCATGATCGATTTTCGCAGCGATTTTCGCATGATCGGCTCTCGGATGATATCTGAGCTTCCATTGGCGTATCCGTTACATCTTACAGTCCGCATGAAATCCACGGCCAGGTTTGTCAATCCGGGCGTTTTCGAAATATGGAAAATGGAGTGCAGACCTGGTTTTCTGAGATCAGCATCTATCAATAACGTTTTTCGACCTCGCTGTGCGCTTGTAAACGCCAGCAAGGCGGCGATGGTGGATTTCCCCTCGTTCGGAATGGAACTCGTGATCATGATCGCGCAAGGAGTCTTAATTTTCTTCATCAAAGCAAAGTAGAGGAGATTGAATTCATCGCCCATGAACGCCTCATTGCGGTTCGATTCCACCAAATTGCCATTTCTTTCGGGATGAAAAAGCAATGAAAAATCGTGCTTCAGTCGCGGAATGGCAGAAATCACAGGCAGACCAAGCGCTTGCACAACTTCGTCCTCAGATTTGATCTTGTTGTTGAAGTGCTCAATGCCAACAACGAGCAGACTGCCGATGATGAGGCTCGAAATCACGCCCACCACAAGGTTGAGCAACGTTCTCGGTCGAATGGGTTCCGTGGGTCGAATGGCCGGTTCGATGATTCTGATGTTCCCGATCTCGGCGGCTTCATTCAGCCGGGCCGTTTCCCGTTCTTGCAGCAACTGCATGTACATCCGGTTCTGGGACTCAACGTCGCGCGTCAGTCGGGCCAGGGTCATTTCCTTTTCCGGGAGTTGCTTGAGCCTGTTTTCGTAATTGGCCAGCAACGCGCGCAAGTTTTCCTCTTTGGCTGCCTGCGCCTGCAACTCAGCCTCCAAACCGATGAGTTGCTCGGCAATTTTGCGCATTTGAGAAAACGGGTCCAAAAGATTTGCCAGGTTGTCGTCTTCGTTTATTTTTAGCGTTTCCTGCACCAAATTCTCTCTGATTTGTGAGATTTCGTTCTGAATCTCCTGCATTTTTGGGTTGCCGCTTGGAATCCCTTGCACCAGGAGATTCGAGTATTGAACCTCCAATTCTACGAGTCTTTCTCTTAGTCTGACCACAAAGGGATTGGTGGTTCGCAAGATGGTTCTGGAAAGATCGCGCTTCTCGGAATCCAATTTTGATCTGAGTGCGGTCACTTTTTCCTGAATCTCTTTGTTTTCGCTCACCACTTGATTGTAGAGTATTTCCGCCTCGCTCATTCGTTGCAAAATCTCTCGGGTTTGGGTCTCCAACGAAGTGATCTGATTCTTCTCCTTAAATTGCTCCAAAGCTTGTTCAGCCTCTCGGAGTCGATTCTTCACGACTTCAAACTGCCGTTCGACGAAGGCCTTCACCGAACTGTATTTCTTACGTCTCAGCTCCAGGTTCCTTCGAATCAAAGCATCTGCAGCCGTGGTGGTCACGGTTTGAGCAAGATCCGGATCTTTGGCTTCAAAACGGATCTCGACGACCTCGGTCCCTCGGGTTGGCTCCACTGAGAGGTTGTTGCTGATTTTCTTCGTTGCATAGCGCTCCGGCGTGAGGTCGCTAGAAGTTGGTCGTTCCGCCACAAATCTGTTTCTCATCTCTATTGGCAAACTTTGATAAACTTCCTTTGCAAACGATTCGGTTTTCATCTCTTTTATTTGGTTGAGGATGAAGCTTTCCTTATCCTTGGATGAAAGGGCCATCTGAGAGCCCATCAGTTTTTCGGAGTCTTCGAAAATCAGTTGGGTTGAGGCCTCGAAAACCGGCGGCGCGTTTTGGTTGTAAATAGTGATCGGCCCCAGCATGCCGATGGCACAGATGACCATGAGCCACCATTTCCGCCGGATCATTCCAAGGAAATCAAGAAATGAAATGGACCGATTAGAGCTGTTTGTCATGCCAGTTGAGTTTTCCATTTTTCCGCCCATTCTTAAATCACCCCAAAAATGTTAATTTGCCACGGCTGCAAACTTCTTTCGCAACAGGCCTTCGATCCGATCCCCCAGCAGCACAGGATCGTAGGGCTTCCGAAAAAAGTCTTTCGCTCCGAACTGAAACGCTCTCACCACAGCTTCGGTCTTGCGATCGCTGTCGATCACCACGATCAAAATCAAGGGCTGATGGCGCTTGAGAAATTTGATAACATTCAGTTCGGGATCGCTTCCGGAAGAGAGTTCTAAAGCCGCCAGATCGACGCTCTCCCATTCCGGCACTTTTTCCGCAAGGCTCAGCTTGTTGACAGCGATAACCTTGCAGTGTTCAATCAATCGAATCTTTAACTGCCTGTCACAAGAAATGCTTTCTCCGGCTAACAATACTGAAGGTTTTTTGAGATCCATCATCTTTCCGATTCGCGTTTTTTAACCGCATGTAACACAATTGTTATGCCACAATGGCTCCGGCGCGAACCAATGGAAACTAACTACTTGAAATACAGGAACTAAAAGACGGTCGATTTTTGGGAAAATAGAGTCGTGTGGGATTAAAGAATCAGGAATATTGGGGTGTTAGCACCCCATCAATGGGGTGTAAAGGGGTCAATATGTGTAGGTGCACGAATGATTCGGAGTGTCTGTAATATTTGAGAATAAACTGGAAATATTTTGATACTCCGAGACTTTCATGCCTTCAATCACTTGACCATTCGCAAGGCGATCTCCTAACCTCATCCCTTGTTGACATTTTTGAATTTTGAGACAGGGATTCTGGTTAAAGTCATAGCAGAAAGAGCGGTTCAATTTAGAGAGATCGTTCAAGAATATCCGGCGTTGCGACCCGGCATTTTTCGCTCTTGCCAAACCATTTGTAGCGATTTCTAGCGACAAATGTGTAAATTCGGTCGCGAATGAACGGAGGGATGATGATAAATATATAAAGCATTGGCCAAGGCCGCGGCAATTTTTTGGCAATCCGCAATACGGCAGTCGATTCAGTGAAGCAGGTATTCTCCTCTATTAGTATGATGGATGATAACGGATTAGCCGGGAGCTTGTATTTTTTTAGCATTTTTTTCCCGGCTTCGGACTGTAACGCAGCAAACTTAAAAGCCCTTCTTCTATCCCTATCCAACACTAAATTGATCGTCGAATTGCACAAGTTACAAACGCCATCGAAAAGAATGATTGGAGAGTGCATTTTCGCTATTTTTGAAACGAATGAATTAGTGCGAAAGGATAAAGCCGGAAAATCACTCTTCACATTTCCTTTCGAGAAAATGTATTTTTAAGGTAGAGGGCTTCATGCTTTCTCGTTGACCGTAAGCTTTCCAGACACCCGCTGGTCCCGTTTGAGATACGAACGACCAACCGGCTTTTGGTCGATCACAATCTCGACGAACTGAATAGGTAAACTAACGGAGGTGTAAAAATTGGCGCGATCTTGTATATGAAAGTGCAGATGTGGCTCGGTTAAATGACCGGAATTTCCGCAAAGTCCAATCAGTTGTCCTTGCCGTACGCGCTCTCCTTTTTTTACACAAATACTCTTTTTGAGTAAATGAGCGAGAAAGCTATATTCATCCTCGGCATGTTTAATGACTACAAAATTTCCTCTAAAATCCAGCGTCTTCCAATCAACGCGCCCCGAATCCGGTCTGGGATGGGGAAAATCGCGGACGTGATTTACAACTTGAACAACCATGCCATCCGCCGGCGCCGATATGGGTTTTCCAAAGGCATAATAATCGTCCGGTTTCTGACCCGTGGATTGGATACGTCTGTCCGTCCTCGTTTTTTATAACAAAATCGTACGCATGTCGCTGATTGATAATATGCCAGGAATGGGATGTCTTAGGATCAATACCGCCATTAGCAATATACCATTCTTCTTCGAAGGGCAATGAGAATGATGTTTTCTGCTGATACGTTGTTGCGTTCGGCAAATTTTTGCCATATCGGATGTACGCCACGAGTTGTCCCCAGCTATGTGCCACTGCTTGTAGAAAAACGAACGGGTTGAGTATGCTCAAGAACTGGGTCTTCAGGATAAAGCGTGCATAGCTTAGCGCACTCTTTTTATTCAACTCATGATTTTTGTAGGCCACCCAGAGGTGAGAAGCGTACAAAAACACAAAGCCTGCGAGCAATAGAGATGCCAAAACAATCCACCCCCTACGCATGACAATATTCCAAACCGCTCGCATGACCATTATTACGAGCACACTTCCTGCAAAGAACTGTAATATAATCGTGAGCTTGCTTGATACTGATACTGTAGTTCTAGTAGTCATTTTGACTTTGAGTTCTTAATGAAGTCAATATGAATTCTGTTTAGAATGCAACGAGCGTTTTTCTCGTAAGCGGCGAGCGAAAATAAAGTGAACTCACCAAAATGGTCGGGTATCACCTCCGTGGCTGCCTTCTTTTCAAACCTCTCTGTGCACTCTGGATGTATGCCCCTGACAACCCCGCGGTTAGATACGACAGAAACAGATGGTGCAGAATCACTGTGATCAATGAAACACGTAATAGTAGTGCTGTATGCGCACTCTCACCTTGAATCATCATGATGAAACCGACCACTGGGATGGCGGTCAATGCAATGACAACCAGAATCTGAATCATCTTTCGAGAAAGCACATAATGCAACAATAGCCGCAAGGAGCGTTCAAGCATTAGAAATACAATCACACCGGTAACTGACAAAAGAAAATCGGTAATTTCGTAATACGGACTGAAAAGTAGAATCGCAACAAAGACACCAACCAACCCAACAGGCGATGAGACCAAGTCGCAGACCATCGCAAACGACCAGCGTTGCCATTGTTTCATGGGATGACCGCCAATATATTTCGCCACATTACTCACTGCGATAAAATACTGACTTATCCCCTGATTGAACACATCCCTAAATTTTTGATACCGACTGCCCGGCTTCTCAAATTTCGGCTCAATTTTACTCCAAAGCTCTTGAGCCAAACTTACTCTGCCCCGATAATAAGGAATGGGGTCCGCACCCAAATCCCAGCGCGTGCAAGTAGGGTCAACACCACGTGGCCCAAAGAACGCGTCTTCATCTGTGCCGTAGGGCACCTTGGGATCGGCGACGCGCGAGGCAATCTCCTCCAAAATAGCTGCTTCACTCTTTTTACTGTCTTTTGGGATAGGCGTATAGGCATATTCAATCGCCCAATAGTCGTAAGGACCCAGTGTGGTCTGGTAGTACTGCCCCTGCTTCTGGCCTTCGGGTGCGATGTTTGGCGGTTGGTAATCCATCACCGAACTGGTGATGCCCTGCTCCATGGTTAGAGCTTTGTTATGAAGCTGAACAACAGGATGAATAGTGCTGGCTTTGAAGTTATGACGCAGCCCCAAGGTGTGTCCCACTTCGTGAGCTATGACATAGACTAAAAAGTCGTGAATATACTGCTCAGCGTTCACGTCATTACCAGCTAAACCCCGAGCCGAAATCAGGTTCCACCCGAAGGCGGCCTGTGGAACGGCTTCTTTTTGAAAGTCACAAAATCCCTGAGCAAAGTCTCCGTAGATGCCAAGCGTGGCCGCAATAGAGTCCCCGGTGGCTACGGGTCGAGCGAACCCTTCGTATGTCTGGAATACGCCTCGCACAATATCGGCGCTGACGCGAATGTCCGCATCGTAGATCTGACCGGTAAAAGGGTTGGTGCGAGAAGGCCCTACCGCGTAGCCGCCACCAGGCCGTACAATCCAGCGCACGGTGTTGTAACGCACATCGGCGGGATCCCAATCGGCGTCGTCTGGCTGCTGCTTAACCACAAGGGCGTCCTTGAAGCCGAGGCTCTCAAATGCCTTGTTCCACAGCAACACACCTTCTTTGACCGCTTCGCGATATTCCACCGGAATGGTGTTTTCCAGCCAAAAAACAATAGGTTGCTTTGGCGGTGAGAGTTTGAACTTTGGCTCAGCCTTCTCCAAATTCCAGCGGTTGAGGTAGCGATTGTACGGTGAATCTCGAAGCACAGAGGTGTAATCCTGATGCATGGTCAGGAAATGGCCCACACGGTCATCAGCTATTCTGGATTTGAAATCCGTCTCAGGCAAAGTGGAAAGGCTATAATGGTAGACATGCTGAAAGCTACGCTCATCAGGAACCGTGGGAATGGGTCTTGGGTTTGAGCTAGTAAAATTGAGTACCACCTGGATTTCGGTGTTTTCCAGAAAGGATTTTAACAATCCGAAATAACTGGTTTCTTTGTTAAAGCTGTACTTTGGCTTCTTAATGAATTCGCTGAAAATGTAGCCCACCATGCCGATGTCCTGAAGAAAGAATCCACCGGGGTCTACGAGCACACTGCCACGCTCAGGATGCGGTTCGCTTTCGATTTTGGCGAAACCCATGACCGAATTCGGCACACCACGTTCAACCGCACGATGAATGGCCGCATCTTTGTCTGCACGGAAATAGACATTTTTGTGGATGAACAGCACCTTTTGGCCTACACGTTTGAAAATGAAAGGAAATCGACCCATCATAGCGCCAGAATCGAAGTAATACCCGTCGCCGGCTTCACGGGTGATGGAACACAGATAAATTTCGTCAAACTGTTCAGGGTTAATTTCCAGGTAGACCTTGCCTTCGTCATCTTTTTTATAAAGGGCAAATAATCCCTCAATCACGTCAAAGTCTTCGATGACCTCTTTAAAGGCCTTGCCTTCTTTCTTCTTTTTATTTTTGTCTTCTTCTTTGGTGTCGACTTTAGCGGTGTCTTGTTGGGCTTTTTTCTTTTGTTTGTTCCTGGGCACTTAGATTTAGGCAAAAAAGCCCCCATACAAAAATAAATAAAAGGAAATGCATTTTACTCTTTTTCATGATTCCCTCCTAAAAAATTTTGTGATTAAATTTTATTTCTTCCGGGCATTCGGTTGGGAGATCGGGGCGTGGTGAATGGTTAATCTTACAAATGGTACGGTAAATAAAATCGGTCTAAATGTCAAGAAAAATCTACCACGAGGATCTGCGGAGTGTCACCTCTTCGGAAGCTTATGACCCTATTGCGTTGCCCGGCATTTGAGTAATTAAATGTCTCACCGAAAACGGCCTGAAGTGGTTATTCCCGAATGCTTTAATTGGGAATCTCCAGGCTAATTCAAGGAGATTCCGGCCCCTGCCTTCGCAGGGACAAGCTTAACACCATGCCGGAATGACATGCTCGGTTTAGGTTTTCGGTCAGACAACAAGTACTGGTTGCCCTTTTCGCTCCCGTTCTACACTCTCACCGTGCTTGCTTCTGCAGCAAATGCTTGGGAACGATCGCACGTTCCAGGGCCTCAAACATCAACTCCACCAGGATGGCCAAAACCGCAGCCGGGATGGCCCCCCACATGATCAAAATAGGGTCATTCAACGACAAGCCGGTGACAATGGGCTCTCCGAGTCCACCGGCGCCGATAAATGCCGCCAACGTTGCCGTGCCGATGCTGATGACCGCGGCGGTGCGAATGCCCGCCAAAATGTTCGGAACGGCCAGCGGAATTTCAATGTATCGCAGTCTCTGCCAGACGGTGAGTCCCATGCCCACGGAGACTTTTTTCAATTCCGGCTCAATAGTATTCAACGCGGCAAAGGTGTTCCTCAAGATGGGCAGCAAGGCATAAATAATGAGCGCGACGATGGCGGGCTTTACCCCAATGCCAAACAGAGGAATCATGAGGGCCAGCAGGGCAATCGAGGGGACGGTTTGCATCAGTCCGACAAAGTACATGACCGGTTGCGAGATGGCGCGCAGGCGATATATCCAGATGCCCAATGGAATGGCGACACCTGTCGCAACGAGCAAGGCAATGCCGGTTAGTTTAATGTGCGCGACGGTTCGACGGGCTAAATCCTGCCATTTAGTCTGGGTGGCAAATGTATTGTTTTGGGTAAGCAATCCCTCGTTTTGCAAGAACCGATGCGCGGTTTCAGCAAAACTCTTTTTTTCGATGGCGACTTGAGCATTGAGTGCCTGCATTCGTTCCTGGCCAATTTTGCCTGCGAGTTCCTCCAAAATCGACTTCACGTTTGGATCCAAATCCAAGCGGACGAGGGGCGCCGCCATATATTCGGGGAAGAAATCCTTGTTGTCTTCGAGCAAAGTTAGGTTGTATCTCTCAATTTCGGCATCGGTGGAATACACATCGATGACATTGAGAGTTTCCTCATTCAGTCCCTGGTAGGCCAAACCATGTTCCATGCCAGTCGGGTTAAACGGCAGGGAATACGCTTCGGCGAGGGCCTGCCAACCGTCGCCACGTTCCATAAATTCGTAACTAAAGCCGAGCCGCAGGTTTTTGTGATCGCGCAGGTCACTTATGGTCTCCAGGTTTCTTTTTTTTGCAGTCTCTTGACGAACTGCTAACGCATACGTGTTGTTAAAACCGAATGAGTCCAACAACTCAAGCCCGTGATTCTCTCGCAACAATGTCTGTAATTGGGTGTAATTCGTTCCCCGGTCGAGTTTCAGAATGGCCTGTTCGATGGTCCCTGAATATTCCGGATAGACATCGATTTCCTCGTTCACCAATGCCTGGTAGCAGATCATGGTGCCGCCGAGGCCGAAGTTTCGCTCAACTTTAAAGCCCCGGTCCTCGAGAAGTTGGCCTATGATTTCAGCCAAGATGTAGCTTTCATTGAAATGCTTGGAGCCGATTCGGATGGGTCGATTTGACTGTGATAGGGCAGTCAGAAAGACTAAGAGAAAAATGCCGGCAGCAATTTTGAGCCAGACACGTCTATTTTTGAAATTCAACCGGTTCCTCCTCCAATTGCATGTGTACAAATCTCTCGACGAATTCCGTCTCCGGGTTCTCCATAATATCCGTTCGCGAACCGACTTGTTCAATGTTTCCTTCGTTTAAAATGACGATCTGGTCAGCCAATTTTATGGCTTCCCGCAGATCGTGGGTAACCAGTACAATGGTGCGCGCCTCCATTTTCTGGAGTTTCAGAAATTCCTGGTGGATTTCGCTGCGAGTGAGAGCGTCGAGTGCGCCAAACGCTTCGTCGAGCAGAAAGATTTTTGGGTTGAGTATCATGGCCCGACAAAGCCCCACCCGCTGCTGCTCGCCGCCGCTTAACTCGTGGGGATAGCGGTCGGTGTACGATGATGGCAGGTCGACCAAGTCCATCAAGTCTCTCATGCGACGATTGATGGCTTCTTTGTCCCAGTCTTCCAGGGAGGCCAACAAGGTGATGTTCTTTTTCACGGTCATATGGGGAAACAGTCCGGTGCCCTGCACGGCGTAGCCGATCCGTCGTCTTAATTTGGCCAGGTTGTCGTAGTCAATTTCGTCTCCATAAACATAGACTTTGCCGCGATCAGGAACCACCAGTCCATTGATAAGCTGAAGCAATGTGGATTTGCCGCTGCCGCTTGGACCGATGACCGCCGTGGTTTGGTCCCGAAGAATGGATAAATTGATCTGTTCTAATGCAACTTTTCCATCATACGTCTTTCGGATATTTTCGAAAACAATGGGGTCCATACGTCTCCAATCGGTATTTGGCATTTATGTGACGACACAAGATCAGTCGTCAATCGGTCTGAGTAAATTCAAGCTAAACCATTTGTTGCCATCGAACCACGACGTTTTCAGTTCGAATCCGCCGCTTTCCGCAAGCGCTGTAAGCTTCTCCGGCGAGTATTTGTATGAGTTCTCCGTATGAATGGTTTCGCCTTGTTCGAATTCGAATTGTTGGTCAATCTTGCTTAGGCTGACGGTTTGGTTTTCGGTGCTTTCCAGGTGCAATTCGATGCGACCGTGTTCTCCATTAAAAACGATCTTGTGCCGAAACTTGGAAAGGTCGAAATCGCCATCCAATTCGCGATTCAGCCTGACGAGGAGATTTTGATTGAATTTGGCCGTCACGCCCTCAGCATCATCATAGGCGGGCTTGAGAATGGTTTCATCCTTCATGAGATCGACGCCCATGAGCAATCGGTCATCATCATTCATGGTTGCAAAGGTTTTCTTCAAAAAGTTCAGCGCTTGCTCCGGTTCAAAATTGCCAATATTTGAGCCTAAAAATAAGATGAGCTTTCCGCCCATTTCCTGATTTTTTAGCGCATGCAGCGCCGTGTGATAGTCCGAAACGTAGGCCGTGATTTTGAGGTTTGGATACTGTTCCAGCAGGTCGTTTGCGGTTTTGACCAGAATGCTCTTTGAAATATCGATAGGCATGTAATGCAGCGTTTCAAACCGCCGCAGAAATGCTTCAATCAGCACGCGGGTTTTGAACGAGTTGCCACTCCCTAATTCGATTAACCTAATCGGCTCGTCGAATTGGCGCGCAATGTCATCGGCGTAGTTTTCCAGTATGGCCAGTTCCGTTCGTGTGGGATAATATTCCGGCAGGTCACAAATTTCCTCGAAGATTCGAGATCCCACTTTATCGTAAAAGTACTTTGGGGGCAACGTTTTCGGATTGGCCGAAAGGCCGGCAACCACATCATCGGCAAGCGACTCCACCGATTTATCTTGCCGTGATATCTTGACTTTCAAGCGCTCCTCTGTTAAATTGGTCAATGTATCGAGTTCCACCGCACTTCTCCTTTCATAATGGCCACCTCGTCGAAAACTCGAGTGAGCAAACAAAGGTGGGGTTTTGACTGATGTGAATTTAACATCTCTAACCATTAAGTCTATTTATATTAGTAAAAATACTCATTTTTGCAACTTTTTTATAATTTTTGATTTTTTAGTGCTTTGCAGAAAGAATCTCGAAGAATATTTAATCGCCAAATTCGCATGCTTATGGCTATAGTTAATAGTATCTTAAGGAGCAAGGAACTTTACTAAACTTCCAAAGTTTAGTAAAGATTTTTCTGGTTACGGAATTTTGAGATAGACCATGAAGCTCACAAGACGGAGATTCTTAAAGTATGTTGCCTTGACCGCGAGTGCAGGAACGGCGGGCGCGTTCGTTTTCTTGCGCCGGGTGGACATCCGGAATGTTTACCGAAATATGACCAAGCCGGTGTTCGAGAAAGATGAAGTCGGTCAACTAAATTCCCAAACACTCGACGTCTTACTCTCGGCAACCACAGCGCTTGTGGACTACGACGTGGAACCCAACAATTACGAAATCTACTTCGAATGGCGCTCAGCAAATCTGCCGGGATATAAGGCATTGTATGAAAATTTCACGGCCGAACTGGAGCAATTAGCGCAGGACAAATTCGGGCAAGCGTTTGTCGAATGCCAACTTTCAAAACGTCAATCCATTTTGAATGAATTTGTCCCTTCGGGTTGGTTGTACCATCTTCGCAAGTCTCTAAGTCAGAAGAAACACCATATTGTCTACCACAGGCGCATCATTCAAGAAATCTTGAAATTGTTCAGCCGGACCGATGCGTGGACTTTGCTCGGCTACAGGTACTGGCCGGGACAGGCCAGAGGTCTGGAAGAATGTCGAAAATCGCCTTCCGCGAACGCTCTCCCAATGAACGATTAATATGGAATGCTAATGAACAACAAGTCAGTTGCGATTGTAGGTTCGGGTATCATCGGTGCAACCTTAGCCTATCTTTTTGTCAAGAAGGGCTACCGGGTGGACATTTTCGAAAAAGGCCCGGATTACCCCTATCCGCACACAGACCAATTCGCCGAACGAATATTTTACTTGTACGGCAATCCCGCTTACAAACTTCCCAAAGACATCAAAAATCATTCGATTACCGGCGATTACCAGCACAATGTTGAATTGGAGCGCGGGATGCTGGTCGGGGGGAGTTCCACCTATTGGGCAGCCATCACCCCGAGAATGCTTCCAAATGACTTCAGAACAAAAAGTCTGTACGGGTTTGGCGAAGATTGGCCCCTTTCCTACGATGATATCGAGCCTTACTACTGCAAAGCCGAGAGGTTGTTGGGCATCGCAGGCACAGATGACGATAACCCGTTCGCGCCACCGCGGTCGCAGCCTTTCCCTCTGCCGCCGTTTGAATTGAGTTATGACGACCTTCTGCTCGCGGAAAGACTTACGAAGCACGACATCGTACTCCACACCACGCCACAGGCGAGAACGAGTGAACTCTACGATGGGCGGGATGCCTGCGTCAACTTCGGCACGTGCGACGTCTGTCCCATCGGTTCGCGCTACTCCCCGAATCATCATATTTTACTCGCCATGGAAACCGGTCTCTGCAACGTGCACACAAATGTATCCGTTAGAAGGATTGCCCTCGATAGCTCCGGATCGGCCAAAACGCTTGTTTATCAACGTAATGATGAACGGCAGGAGAAAGAGCATTCGGCGAACCTGATTATGGTTGCCGCTGGCGCCATTGAATCCCCGAGGTTGCTTTTGCTTTCCAAAGACAGCCGCTTTCCGGACGGGATTGGCAATCAGGGCGGACACGTCGGCAAGCATTTTACGTTTCACCATCTGTGGCACGGCCGGCTGCAATACAAAAAGAAACTCTATCCAGGCCGGATTGGTCCGATCACCGGTCAAAGTCACCAATTTATGGATCCGCCCACTCGCGGAAAGCACGGCGGGACTAAAGTAGAATTTGCGTCCACGCCCGGTTTCAGAAAAATCCTCACCGAGCCCGGATCCGCGTCAGAGATTTTTGAGGAACTGAAGGCGAAGATCTATTCACGGGGGATCATCATGCACGCGGAATCGGCGCCGAGTCCCCAAAAGTACATCACCTTGTCTGAAAAACGGGACCGATTCGGCGACCCTTACGCCCATATCCATTACGAGTCCTCAGAGTTCGATTATGAAACGTACGGCTTTGCGACGGACCTTTATGACCGGTTTGCCGCGGCGACCGATGGAGAAAAAATGGAGTTCGATGAGGTCAATGAATTCGACAATGGCGCCCATCATATGGGTGGAACTCGCATGGGCACGGCTCCGGAAAATAGCGTCGTCGATGAGTATGGCAAAATTCACGAAATCCCAAATCTGTTTGTGCTGGGAGGAAGCAACTTCGGAGGGACGACGGGAGCGGTCAATCCGACCTTAACCATGGTGGCCCACGCCATCCGGACCGCCGAGTACATCATGGATCAGTTTGTCTGAGACTTTTTCCGGAAAGATCAATTTCAACCTTCACTTGCCCTGTACTTAAATTCTCTAATCAGTGAGCGTAGCGAACGTATTTTTACAGAAGCGTCCAGCGGCAAAAATAGGCTTCGCAGATTTTTGCACTCCAGTTTGAACTTAACTTTTGGTTAAACAAACGATTAACAAGAGGAGCAATATTGATGACCGATTTGAGGCTGTGCTGTAAAATGGACGATAAGAAGAGCGGGAAAGGAAACTTGTGGAGACGGTGGGAATCGAACCCACGTCCGGAGGACAGTCACTAAGAAATTCTACATGCTTAGTTTGTTGATTGAATCTCACTTTTGCAGGTTCAACAAACAAAACCCGCAGAAGCCAGCCTGAAATGGTTCATTATCAGTCCTCAGGCAAGACTGACAACATAGCCACATTCATCGACGTTCAATTTAGACCCCGTGGCCAGGTCTAAACGAACGGGCTACCTAATTTAATTAGGCAGCCAAAGCATACGCATAGTTATCTGCGTTTACATTTTGCTTTCAGTTGTTTTACGAGGACCTGAAAAAACCTCGACATGCTATTCCTAGCTCCTCGACCCCCGTCGAAGCCTGTCGTCCCCAAATAGCGTTTGTTTAAACGCACGTTTCTTGGAATGGTTCCTCTCTTCGATGCTGTTTTAATCGCCACATTTTAACGAAACTGTTGTGAAAGACGATAGGCCGTCTAAAAAGTCTAACTCTCTTTATCCTGAGAAGTCGAAGGATGATCAAGACAATTAAAAACATGTTTCGACTCCTCAGCATGACGTGCAGGGCTGGGTGCCGTACTTTTTGGACAGTCTTAAGTCTCCGGATTTGCGCNNCCCACAGAAGATGAAACAATGAAACCAGAATATTCGTAGAACTTCACAAATTTTTTCTGTTACAACTGTAACAGCCTAACGACCTCTGTCATCAAAATCAGCCGAAACAAAAACTCAAGGAAGTCACATGAAAGACCGTACTCTTCCTGAACTTTCCAAATCCGAACTCGACATTATGAAGATTCTTTGGAAAGATGGCCGACTCAGCGCCCGTGAAGTCCACGATCAGATTAGCCCTACTTACAACTGGGCTTATTCCACCACCAAAACCATCATGGATCGGATGGTCAATAAGAACTTGTTGTCGCGGAGGAATTTTCACGGTGTGTTTCTTTACGAACCATTGATTACCAAACCCATGGGATTGGCGAAGCTCGTTCGCAATTTTGCAGACCACGTGCTGGAGATGGATTACGGGTCGGTGGTTTCTCTGTTTGCCCGCAGCAAAGCGCTGACTCCCAAAGAGATTGAAGAGCTTTGCAAGCTTCTTGACTCCCAAAACAAATAAATCTCTAACGTTTGGAGGAGAGTTGACATGTTTTCCAATTGGTTCGCAGTGTTAGAGGGGGTAAGCTCCGCTTTCCTCGCGTTTGCACAGAAAGAAATTGTTTTTTCGACCATCTTGTTTGCAATCGTGTTTGTTTTGACCAAACTCCTGAGGCAGCGGTCCGCTTTTCTGCATTACGGGCTTTGGACGTTGGTGCTTCTCAGGTTGGTTTTGCCGACGGACCTGTCCTCGAATTTTAGCGCCAGGGCCTTGTTTACAAAAGTGGCCCCCATTCAATCGGAACAGACAGACAAAGCCATTGAAACAAAGAAGGACGAACCGAAGAACCTGATGGCTCAAAGTTTAACCTCAGAATCAACCTCATTGAGGGAGGAAAACCGGATCGAATCGACTGCGGCAACTCCGACGAGTCCATCAAAAGACACGTCGTCATTTCCCGTATTTTCCTGGGAAGTAATTTTGTTCCTAACCTGGCTTGCCGGTGCCTCTGTGTTTGCTGTCTTGTTTCTGCGAAGATATGTTTATTATCGTCGCATGATCCGGAAGTCAGAGGCCGTCACAGATGCGGAAATTGGTGACATCGTCGATTCGTGGAGTCATCGTTTCGAGATCAAGCGCAAGATCAAGATTGTCACTTCGGATGGTTGCCTCTCACCGTTCACACTCGGCATCTTCAAACCGGTTATTTACATGCCAAAGGTCATGTTTGAAAAGTCCGATTCCGCGACCGTAGAATCGGTGATTGCGCATGAATTGGCGCATGTCAAACATTGGGACGATCTGTGGGTTAAAATACAGAATCTTGTTCAGCTTGTTTACTTTTATCATCCGGTCGTGTGGTTGCTCAACAGTCAACTCAACGAAGTACGCGAACGCATTTGTGATGAACTGGTGCTTTCGGACGGCACGATTTCTCCCAAGGCGTACGGCAGCAGCATGTTGTCGGTGTTGAAGCTGAATCTCATGGGAACAGAAGGTGTGGAAATGCTTCCCAGCTTCGGAAATCATAAGAAGAAGTTCAGGGATCGCATCCAGGACATTACCAGAATATCAAAAATTAAGAAATCGAATCTTTTGCTTACATACACAACCATTGCATTTTGGGCGGTCTTTCTCCTGCCCATGGCCAAAAGCTCAAGTAGACTTTCTGACTCCGACGGTATTCAAACCATCAAACTCAAGAAACATTTGAATGGCGAAGGAGAGTTTGGCATCCATTCCGTGGCGGCAGGCTCACGGTTTCAAAAAGTGACCACAGCCAAGCAGGAAGAAAACGAGCTGTTTTGCGATAGTACGTTGCCCAAGCATCTCAGCAATTTGGAATATGCCGCAGTTGGTATATTTGATGTTTCCTACAAGAAGCGTTGGGTCATCAAAGGCAAGAACCCGAATGGGAAGCTTGAGTTTTACCTGGATACCGACGGAGACAAAGACTTCACAGATGAGAAGCCTTTGAAGATCACGAAGAAAACCGCCAAATATCACTACGAAGGCAGTTCGAAATGGGAATATGCCAAATACTTCAAGTCGCAGACCTTTGTTGACTACGAATTTAGCTCCGATGGCAAAACCCGGCAGGGCAAATTCGGGATATTCCTGGTTTACCATCCCGAGAAGAACTTCCTGGAGTTTTTCAACGAAAACTTCTGGGTCGGCAAGGCTAGATTCGGTGACGCGACATACCCGGTGGCACTGTATGGAGGCATTCAATCTGCCTGGTATCTTCGGCCCACGTTTGATGATCATCCCAACGTTCAGTCCAAAAATGAGCTCAGGATTGATTTGAATAAGAATAAGTACTTCGAAGACATGACAGTGTTTGACCCGGAAAGCAACCAGGTAGTTCAAGAGAAATATTTTGTCACCGAAGCGTTTCTGGTGGATGGCCAATATTATGAGATCAAATCAATCAAAACCGAGGATGATCATATTGAATTGACCATCGCTCCGCAACCGAACTCTTCGCAACTCAGTGGTACAAAAGACGAGTAATTGTGTTGATTCACAATTTGGTTTACGGAATAACTGACAGGGTTTTGCCTGTTTTTTGTGCCTGAAATATGTGTTCCCCAAACCCCTGTCAGTTAAGTCAGGGTTAAGTTAATTGAAAAGCAGGAGGCTCGCTATGAAAAGACTAACTTTCTTGTCGGCTGTCATCATTGCTGTGGTATTGGCAGGCGCGTTCGTGCAAAGCACATTTACCAATCCGTCCGGACTTACAAGCGGTTTCATGCCGGGCACACCGGACATCCAATCGATGAGTGTTCTAACATTTGGTCCGGATGGCGTTTTGTTCATCGGTGATTCCAAAGGCGGGGCGGTGTTTGCTATCGATCTGAATGATCAGGCGAGAAGCAACAACGCAGAGCCTCCGAAAATTTCGGATATCGAAGGGGAAATTGCCAGTCTGCTGGGTACGACGGTCAACCAGGTCTTGATTCACGATATGGCGGTCAATCCGATATCGCAAAATATCTATTTGGCGGTGTCGCGAGGGCGCAGCCAATGGAACAGCAAGTGGCAGTTGCCAAACGATCTTGACGACGCACGCATCCTTTTGCGCATTACCCCGGAGGGTGATATTGATGAGGCGAGTTTGCAAAGCGTCAAGTATGCAAAAGCAAGTTTACCGAATCCGGTTGATGAAAGCAAAGAGCATCGCTGGAAGAAAGGCCTGAGTCTTCGGGTGGACACCATCACCGACATCGCCTATTCCGATGGCAAGGTATTTGTCGCCGGACTTTCAAACGAGGAATTTGCCTCCACCATGTGGCAGATCCCGTTTCCGTTCAAAGACCACATTTCTGCCACTACTATCGAGATTTTCCACGGTGCGCACGGCAAGTACGAGACGCACGCGCCCATCCGGACGTTTTTGCCTTACGACTTTGACAATCAACTTCATTTGCTGGCGGCGTATCTGTGCACACCATTGGTGACGTTGCCCGTTGCCGATTTGAAAAACGGGCAACACCTCAAAGGGAGGACGGTTGCGGAATTTGGTTCCGGGAATTATCCTCTGGACATGATTTTATATAAAAAAGGTGAGGACGACTTTATCCTAATTGCCAACAGCAATCTGCCGTTTATGATTGTTGACCCGAAGGACGTTGAGAGCTATGATGGCTCCATTACCGAAGAAGTCGAGGGCTACCTTGCCGGTGTGAAATACGAACCTCGTGCTGGCACGGGCATTCAACAATTGGATAACTTTAACTCCGAATATGTCCTGGCTTTGCGACGTTTGCCCGGCGGCACTATGGATTTAGAGCCATTTTCAATTCAGAGATTCTAAGAAACGAGACGAAATGAAACGAAATGATCACTTTGTCCTACCTCTCCTCCTCCATTTTGCGGCGATAGGCTTTGTGCTAAGCTGTGGCCCGGGAGAAGTGCAAACCGAAGGGGCAATCCAATCTTCGACAGCGAAACCCTTTCGGACGGGCGAGGCGGCGCAAAGCCCGCCGCAAATCCATTTGAAGCACGATTCCGAAAGTCCCGATTTCGGCACTATTGAGGTGAGGAAATTGCCAAAAGATTTGCTTGCAGAATTGCGGAAACTCAAATTGAACGATAGGCAGTGGCGAACCCTTTTGCCGACCTTTACCGGCGATGCATTTCCGACAAATCAGGATGAAAAGCCGGCGATGCTGGGAAGGTATGAAATCGATGGCGACGTCATCCGCTTCCGGCCAAGATTTCAATTTGAGGCAGGGTTGACATACTTTACCCGATTGGATTTGACTTATCTGAACAAGTTGATCGACATTAGTGGGATCAGTTTAACAACCGATTTTGTCGACCACTCGTTTTCAATTCCCGAAAAAGAGGCAAACGCGACAACGTTTGTGAAAGCGGTCTATCCAACCAGCCATCAGTTGCCCGAAAATCTGCTGAAATTCTACCTTTACTTCTCGGCACCGATGAGCCAGGCGGATGTGCATCGTCACATCCGCCTGCTAAATTTCAAC
>JABAHS010026784.1_pt2 | contig 24580 bp, 27 predicted proteins | sample 7062111 | NCBI WGS metagenome assembly JABAHS01 (sample SAMN14534600, study PRJNA622989) | marine sediment metagenome | biome: marine biome [ENVO:00000428]; feature: marine pelagic biome [ENVO:01000023]; material: deep marine sediment [ENVO:00002113]; isolation source: pool of 4 deep marine... | reverse complement strand
CCTAGGCGTCGAACAGAAGGTCCAGTCGCTGAAGGCCCCGGGTGGCGTAGGTAGGCACGTACTCGAGCGCGCTGCCGGGTTTGAGTCGAATGCCCGACAGCCGGGTGAGCACGGTCTCGAAGGCTATCCTGGCTTCCGCACGAGCCAGCATCAAACCGACGCAGAGATGAGGCCCATAGCCGAAGCCGACGTGCTGGTTGACGTTTTCCCGTTCCAGATCGAACTCGTCAGGTCGCTCGAAGAAGTCCGGATCATGTCCGGCCGAGCCCCAGCCGAGCATGACGTTCGACCCCGCCGGGATCTTCACGCCCCCCAGCTCCGTGTCACGGGTGACCACGCGGTACAGGCACTGGACGGGCGCGTCGAAACGCATGACCTCTTCCAGAAATGCCGGTATCAGGCCGGTGTCTTCGCGAAGTCGCGCCATGACCTCGGGCTGTTCCAGCAGTATGCGCATGCCGTTGCCGATGAGGTTGGCCGTGGTCTCGTTCCCGGCAAGCAGCAGCGTGGAGATGATCGGCAGGATCTCGGAGACCTTGAGGCGCTCTCCGTCGATCTCCGCGGTGGCCAGCGAGATCGTCACGCGGGTTTTGCCGACGGGCCTCCACCGTATCGGCGAAGTATCTGGTTGCTGCCACCCAGGAAGTCGCCACCTCACGACGTCGCTCATGGGACAGGACGTCCAGGTTGCCGGCCAGAATATCGTCCGACCAGTGCCTGAACGTGGCGATGTCCTGCCGGGGCACACCGAGGGCATCAGCAATCACGATGAGCGGTATCTTGATGGCGAACTCGGACATGAACTCGATCTCGCCCCGCGGCGCCACCTCATCGATGAGGTCGTTGGCGATTTCCCGAATCGCGCGCTCCTGAGCCTCCACCCACCGCCGGGTGAAGGCCTTGTTCACCAGCTTCCGGTGCAGCGAGTGAACGGGCGGGTCCGTCGTCCACAGGGCGTTCTCCACCGGCGGCCCGCTGGCAAAGATCGCCTGCACGTCCTCCTGCAGCGGGTCGAGGTTCACGCCCGTCGGCAGCGGTCCCTCCTCCCCGAAGTAGCTGTTGGAGTAAACGAGCGTGTCGCGCGACACCTCGCGAACGTCCTTCATACGGCCGATCCAGTATCCGACTCCGGGCACGGGCACCACCCGGGCATCGGCCGCGTGGAGGGCCTGGTAGAAAGGATACGGGTCGCGCATCACTTCCGGGTCGGTCAGGGTGTAGCTTTCCAGAATATCCATGCGGCTTTCGTCCTATGGTCGTGGGGGCGGTGGTTCCAGGTCCGACCAGTGCAGATTGACGGGCCCGCCGCAACTCACGAGGATGAACTCCACCCCGTCCTCGCCGGGCTGCTCCGGACCGTAGCTGTGGCCACCCCGCACCCAGCGGACGTCACCGGGTTCGTACCAGCCCTCTTCGCCAAACCGCATTGACCCGGACGTGATGAAGTAGAGCGTATCGAAGTCGTGCCAGTGGTCGCCGGCCGTGTAATCCGGTGCGAAACGGGTCCGCAGCACGTAGGGATCGTCGTCCAGGAGAACTTGAACCGGTTGGGTGGGTCGTCCGGCAGGATCCTCGAAGTCCTGCCACGGCACGTCGCGAAGGCTCACCCGTCCCCACGGCCGGCCAACGGTTCCCAGCCGTTCGCGCAACCTTTCCGGCACCTCGACCAGGTCGGCCCAGTTCAGCTCGATATCGCCGCCCAGGCTGACGAGAAGAAACTCCACACCCTCCGCGCCAGCCGCCTCAGGCCCATAGACGTGCCCCGCGCGCACCCATCGAATGTCGCCGGGCCGATACACGCCTTCGTCGCCGATCTCCATCGATCCGCGGGTAATGATGTAGAGGGTGTCGTACGGATGCCAATGCAGCCCGGCGACGAAACCCGGTGGGAAACGGACCTCGAGAACGCCCGGGTCGCCCTCCTTCAGGACGCGAACCGGGGTCGTCGGTCGCCCATGCGGATCCTCAAACTGCTCCCAGGGTATCTCGGAAGGCCGCACGCGACCCCAATCAGAATGCGCCATGCCGACGATCTTACCATCCGGCCGGGTACCTCAAAGCGTTGGTTTTGGTGAATAATCCCCTGTCCGCAGCCGAAGGAACCGCGCTATGAGTCTAGCCAGCGCCGAGACTATCGACGTCCACGCGCACGCCGTGCTGGAAGAAACCATGGGAGCCGCGGGCGAGTACGGCCCGGAGCTCGGCCGCGAGGCTGCCCCGCGGTTCCGAGTGGGCAGCTACGAGCTGCACGGCGTGCGCTACCGGGGCAGCCCGTTCATGGACCCGGATCTGCGGCTCGACGCCATGGACGCAGCCGGACTCGACTACCAGGTCCTGTCGCCCAATCCGCTCACCTATTTCCACTTCATCGATGGCAGCGCCGCACGGGATTTCTGCAGAATCCACAACGACACCCTGTCCGCCATCGTCGGCGAGCGGGCAGACCGCCTCGGCGCGTTTGCCGCGCTGCCCATGCAGGACGTGGGTTTCGCCATCGAGGAGACGGAGCGGGCCGTGCGCGAGCTCGGCATGTACGGTCCATACATCGGCACCGACTTTGGGCGGCCGCTGAACGACCCCGCGCTCGATCCGTTCTACGAGAAGCTGGTCGAGCTGGACGTGCCCCTTTTCATTCACCCCGCCCCCGCCGGCATCGATGGCCCGCCGGGCGATGCCAACCTCAAGCAGTTCGATCTGGACATCATCATCGGCTTCGCCGCACAGGAGACGATCGCCACCTGCACGCTGATTTACGGTGGGGTGCTGGAGCGTCACCCGGAGCTGGACGTGTGCCTGAGTCATGGTGGCGGAGCCACCGGTTACGCCTTCGGGCGTATGGCGAGCGCCGCCAGAAAGCGCCCCTGGGCTTCCGAGTCATTGCGCCAGGACGGTGCCTTCGAGGCCCTGCTGCACCGCCTGTGGTTCGACGTGCACGTGCACGACCCGGACTCGCTGGCCCTGCTGCACAAGAAGGTGAACCCGGACCATCTGGTATTCGGCACCAACTTTGCGGGATGGGATCAGCAGCCGGGAGACATTCGCCAGGAGGCCGCACCCTACAGCGACAACGCACGACGCCTGCTCCGCGCGACATGAGTACAGATTCACCGGGAAACCCGCTGCGCAACGACGAGCACCGCTTCAAGCTCGCCGTGTTCGGCATCAACGTAAGCGGCGGCTGCACCATGACCAGCGCTCCCGGAACCCTTACGGTGAGCTGGCCGGAAACCCGCAAGGTCGCGCTCGCGGCTGAGCGCGCCGGGCTCGACGCGCTGATCCCCGTGGCGCGGTGGAAGGGAATGGGCGGAGCGGTGAACTTCAATCACCGCAGCTGGGAGCCGTTCACGCTGGCGAGCGCGCTGGCGGCGATCACCGAGCGGATCGCGCTCTTCTCCACCTGCCACGTGCCCACCGTGCACCCGGTCCGCCTGGCCAAGGAATCGGCAACCGTCGACCAGATCTCCGGTGGCAGGTTCTGCCTGAACATCGTGGCCGGCTGGAACGAGCGGGAGATCGCCATGTTCGGCGCGCCACAGAAACCCCACGACGAGCGCTACGACGTCGCCGACGACTGGATAACGCTGACCAAGCGGCTCTGGACCCAAGCCGATGAGTTTGATCATCACGGACCCTACTTCTCTTCGCCCGGGGCCTACTCGGAGCCCAAGCCGCTGCAGGAGCCGCATCCGCTGATCATGAGCGCCGGAAACAGTCCCAGAGGTTTGGCTTTTGCTGCCGAGCACGCGGATCTGAACTTCGTCGTGGCGCCGGATCTGAGCACGGCAGGCGCAAACGCCCGCGCGGTCCGAGAAAAAGCGGCCGAGCACGGGCGCACCATCCGGGTGTTCGGCCAGGGTTACGTCGTTTGTCGTTCTACCGAGGCCGAAGCGAAAGCCGCCAGGGACAGATACGTCCAGGAACTGGGGGACTGGGAGGGCGTCCGCAACCTGCTCGACGTCCTGATCCCCAACTCGCAGAGCGCTCTGGGTGACCAGTGGGAGTCCATGGCTGCGAACATGATCGCCGGCTACGGCGCCCTGCCTTTGGTTGGCACGCCGGATCAGGTCGTGGACGGGATGCAGGCGTTCAACGATGCCGGCCTGGACGGGATGACGCTCAGCTGGCTGGACTACCCCGCCGGCATTGAGCAATTCGAGAGAGACCTCCGACCCCGGCTCGTCGAGGCCGGATTGCGCGCTTACTGACCCAGCGCCGCAGCGATCTCCGCGATTGGCTCGAGCGCCACTGCCCGATGCGGTGGGGGCAGGTAGAAGATCAACAGTCCCAGGCCCGCATCGCGGAACGCGGCAACCCGCCGACGCAGGTCATCCAGGTCGTCTAGGTCTACGGGCTGATGCGCGGACGTCATAATCTCAGCGGGATCCCGACCCACCGCCCGACACTGATCCCACAGCACTTCCCGCTTGGCGACGAATCCTTCGACGTCGAAACCCGGGTAATTCCAGTGCTGCGCCCAGCGCACGACGTTGGGGAACGTCCGCCGTTCGCCGTTGCCGCCGATGCAGATGGGGGGGTGAGGCTGCTGGACGGGCGGCGGGTTGCAGCGAGCCGCGGTCAGCGTGAAGTAGCGCCCCGCAAAGTCGGTCGTGGGGGCTGTGAGCAAGCCGTGAATGACCGCGCACGCCTCGTCGAACCGGTCGAAACGCTCGGTCAGCGTTCCCAGCTCGATTCCGTAGGCATCACATTCCTCCTCGTTCCATCCGGCTCCCACCCCGATTTCCAGCCGCCCTTCGGAGATGATGTCCAAGGAGGCGATCATATTGGCCAGGACCGCCGGATGGCGGTAAACGACCCCGCTCACCATGCAGCCCACGCGAATCCGCTCGGTGGCCTGGGCCAAGGCCGTGAGCGTGGTCCACGCTTCCATGCACGGGCCCGAAGTGTCCGGGACGTTTATCGGGTAGAAATGGTCGAAGTTCCATGCCGAGTGGAATATCTCCATGGCGTCGGCCGCCTGCCAGACCTCGAGCATGTCATGCCAGGTGGTGAGCTGCGGGGAAGTCTTGATTCCGTAAAGCACCTTGGGGCCTCCTTCACAGTTGGGGCGCGACGACCCCGATGATAGACGCGACGACCCAGACAATAGAACCGCAGGTCCCGATGCGCAGCGGGCGCACCGACGCGGCACGAAAGCGAAGTTCGTCACAGGCTTTCACCCGCAAAAGCGCTACCCTTCGCGCTGACTACCTCGCCTGAACGTGCTGGGAAGCCACTATGTCATTCAAACGCGCGCTGGTCGTCGACGACTCGAAATCCGCGCGGCTTTCGCTGAAAAAGCTGCTGGAGCAGTACGAACTGGAGGTCGATGAGGCCGTTTCCGGGGAGGAAGCGCTCGACTTCATCAAGGACCAGTCGGTCGACGTCATCTTCATGGACCACACCATGCCCGGCATGGACGGCCTGGAGGCGGTGTCCGCTATCAAGAGCAACCCGAAGACGGCCACCATTCCCGTCATGATGTACACCACCCAGGAGGGCGAGGTTTACGTTGGACAGGCCCGCGCCCTCGGCGCGGTGGACGTCCTGCCCAAGCAGGTGCAACCCGGCGTGCTGTTCGAGATGCTCGAGAAGCTGGGCCTGGTCACGGACCGAAGAACAGAGGATCGGTCCGTCACCTTGGAGCGGCGGGGACAGCAGCCGGAACTGGAAAAGCTGGATGCCGATCTGGATCGGGAGTACGACCGCCAGGCTCTGGGCATGTCCGTGCAGGCGCTCGTTACCCGAATTCTGGAGGATCAGCATCTCAAGCTGCGCACCGACATCCTGCAGAGCCAACGACATTTCGCGAAGCAGGTCGCAGCGGAAATCACCAAAGCTCAGGCGCAATCGTCTTCCCGCTTTGCCGCCGGCGAGCAACCCGCCCGTTCCTTGTGGTCGTTTCTGCGCACCGCAGCCGTGATCGCGCTGTTTGCGGGCGCCGGGGCGCTGTATCACCAGACCCAGACCCACGTGCAGACCGCATTGGATCGCATCGACGCCAACGAAGCGCTGCTGATCGCTGCGACCGAGCAGATTACCAACCAGATGACGGATCGGTCGGATGCCGGACAGGGTCACGTGGCCCGGGGCAACCTGCTTGCCGCTCTGCAATGGGCGATGAATCTCGGTTCCCGCCACGCCTTCGAAGAGCCGGCTTTCAGCTCGCGCCGGGTGGAGGAGCTACGCGATCTGCTCACCAATCTCGCCACCGCCGGCTTCAGCGGTACCGTTCGGCTCGAATCCCACCTGGGAGAGTTTTGCCTGGTTCCCGACGGCGCCGGCGGCTTCACCCTGGCCAACCCCGCACTGCCGGTTCAGGCCTGCATGCTCATCGGCCACCCGCAGGAGGACTCGACGTTCGTTGCCGAGCGGCAATCGCTCGACTTCGTGACCTTCCTGCAAGGCACGCCCCTGCTGAGGGCGTCGGGCATCAAGGTAGAGCTGGTGGCAAAAGATCGCGACCAGTCTGCCCGTCGCTACGACTTTCCTCCGGTCGTCGCCAGCGCGGGCGAGTGGAACAGGATCGCCGAGCTCAACAATCGCGTGGAATACTCACTGATCACCACCGATTGATCGAAACGGTCTCCGAGGAAGTCTACAGCCCGAGCACCAGCTTGCTCATGATGTTGCGTTGAATCTCGTTTGACCCGGCGTAGATGCTGACCTTCCGCGTATTGAAATAGTCCTGCGCCACGCCGTTGGCATAGTCGGGACCGACGGGGGCAAAGTTGTCCCCCTCCACAGGCAACGACTGATCCAAGGGCAACGCGTAGTGACCGACCGCCTCCAGGGCCAGCTCGGTCACCGCCTGCTGCAGCTCCGTACCCCGGGTCTTCAGCATCGACGACTCCGGGCCCAAGTTCTGACCTGCGGCCAGGGCACCAAGAATGCGCAGCTCGGTGAACTCCATGGCGAGAATCTGGATTTCCACATCGCGGATGCGCGCCTGCAGGTCACCGTCTTCGCCTCCACCAGCGCTGGCCTCCCCGGCTGCCATGGCCTTGACGTAAGCGAGCGAGTGCTTGAGCCCCGGTGAGTAGGCGTTGCCGCGCTCGAACTCCAGGAGGTACTTCGCGCACGTCCACCCTTTACCTTGCTCGCCCACGAGGTTTTCCTTCGGCACGCGCACGTCCTCGAAGTAGACCATGTTGATCTCCTGAAACCCTTCTGCCGGCGTGTCCAGCGTGATGATCGGGTTCACGGAGATGCCGGGGCTGGACATGTCGATCAGCAGGAAGCTGATGCCCAGCTGCCGGATGTCCTCCTGGCTGGTCCGCACCAGGCAGAACATCATGTCCGCGTATTGAGCAAGAGTGGTCCAGGTTTTCACGCCGTTGACCAGATAGTGATCGCCCTTGTCCTCGGCCTTGGTCTTCAGCGAGGCGAGGTCCGAACCGGCCCCCGGCTCCGAGTATCCCTGGCACCACCAGACGTTGGACGCGAGTATGTCGGGCAGGTAGCGCTCTTTCTGTTCCGCAGTGCCGAATTTCATGATGACTGGCGCGACCATGGTGATGCCAAAAGGCACGACGCCTGGCGCCCCCACCCGAGCCCGCTCGAGATCGAATATGTAGTTCTGGGTCGGCGTAAAGCCAGCGCCGCCGTACTCCGCGGGCCAGTTGGTTGCCGCCCAGCCTCGTTCAGCCAGACGCTTCTGCCAGCGAACCAGATCGTCCTTCGCAAGCTTGCCCAGGGCGCTTTTAGCCTGGCGGGCCCGCATCTCCTTGGGCCAGGCCTGCTCGAGCCATTCCCGGACCTCCAGCTGAAAGCGGCGATCTTCCTCGGAGAACGAAAAATCCATGAGAACCTCTCTTCCTGACTGACAATCCACCCGCGCTGGCGGCGGCCGCATTCTAACGCAATGAGGCCCTCTGGGGGTCGTGCGCAGGAATTCTCTCCAGGTAAAATCCAAGGCTCTGCCGACGCCGGTCAACCGCGGTCACGCAGACGATCGTCGGCCAACAGGGAGCTGGATTCATGAAAGTAATGGTCGATCTGACCAGATGTGACGGCCAGGGGCGCTGCTACAACTTCGCCACCGACGTTTTCCGCTGCGGCGACGACGGAAAGTCCGTGGTCATGGTCGCGGAGATCAGCGAGGACGACTCGGACCTGGTCCTGCAGGCGCAATCTGCCGAGATGATGTGCCCGACGGGTGCGATCACCACGGAGGATTGATCAGTCCTTGTGGTAGTACGCCTCCCAGAGGGTCGACCTTCCTGGTCGGGTGTCGTTGGCAACCAGGGCGTTGATGGCGTAGCGGAAGAACGCAAACCCATCGACACCGGGGCGATCTCGATCGTCTTGCGATTCGTGCACGCCAGCCACATCGGCGGGTGAGGCTTCTGCAGCGGCTTGGGAAGTCGAAGCTCGTAAAACACCCCGAATCTCACGACACGTCTCCGCCTGCATGTTTCATCTGGCATTGTGACCCGTTGCGATGTTCCCGGGTACCTGTGGGAAACCGAAGAGGTCCGTCTTCAGCCTGCCTGAGCGGTGTAAAAGGCACCCCGCATCCGTGGTATAGTCCCGCCGCCGGAATTACTTCCCGATAGACATGCCGTACTTCACCTGCAAGGCCAGCGTGACGACGTACCGATGGGCCCTGGCCGCCGCGCTCATTGCGGCCGCTGCCGCAGTACCTGCGCCGGCGCGGGCCGGCGCCGTCCTGTTCATCCACCCCACCTTCGTACTCTTCGACAGGGATACTCGCAGCGCCAGGATCACCCTGACCAATCGCGGCGACGAGGCCGGCACGTTCGAGAGCGGCTGGATGGAGCTCACGATGAACCCGCAGGGCGCGCTCAGCAGGCTGGAAGGCCAACCCGGATGGTCCGTGGCGCCACATCTGCGCTTCTCGCCACGCCGGGTGACGCTGCAGCCTTCACAATCGCAGGTCATCAAGATCGCTCTGCGCCCGGATGCGGAGATCCCCGAGGGTGAGTACTACTCGCATTTCCGGATCCTGACGCTCAACAGCGAGGCACCAAGAGGACCCGACCGCGAGGCTCAGGACGAGTCATCGGAGAGTTCAGGCATCAGCGTCGAAGCTAGAACAGCCGTAGCGATACCGGTCGTGTGGCGCAAAGGAGACGCCATGATGGGTGCGAGGATCGAGTCCTTGAGCCTGAACCGCGAGAGCAATCAGCTCACGGTGGAGGTGGAACGCGAGGGTCCGCTTTCGACCCGAGGATTCATTCATGTGCTGGTGGCGCCAGACGGAAGCGAAGCCGAGCCCTTCGGCGACCCGTCGCCCCTCGTCATCTACCCGAACCTTGCGGGACGTTCGGTAACGGTCGATCTGCCGAACCTTCCGAAGGAAGCTCCATCGAGCCGACTGACCGTCGTCTATTCCACCGAGGGAAGTTCCGAGCGCAAGGGTCGAGTTCTGGCGACACGTTCCATGAAAATCTGAGAACGCGGGAGCTAGCATGGGAATCTTCCGCTCGGCGACCTTGCTGACCGTCTCGCTGGCCGGTCTTCTGCTGCCCCACTCCACCGCCCTTGCAGGGCCCGCACCGAGCCCGATCGAAATCCTGGAGGTCGTCTCGCCAAGCTTCGGGACGTGGCTTGCCGGACCGAGCGGAAGACAACTGGTGCTCTTCACGGACGACACCGTTGGCGGGGCAGACGCGGCCGACTACCTGTTCGGGGCACGATCCGGCGAGTTCGTGGTTTCCGGCTCCGCCAATCGGGCGATCAACATTCTGATCGACAACACGTTCACAACCGGCGGTATCGTCCTCAATCAGGTGATCTGCCAGTATCATCGAGATCTGCCCGCCCGCTGCGACGGAGCCGGAGTGGACGTCGGATCCGGAAACAACAGAACGCTGAAGCTCGGAATCGACATCACGACGTCTCAGGCCCACACGGGTGGCGATGCGCCAACCATCAGCCTGGACGTAGCCGTCATCTATCTTTGATCGCGCTCTGATCGATGGGCGCCCGCCTAAAGGTGGATGCCGTCCACCTGCGCGAACCCGACTCTCGCATCGAGGGCGACGGTCTCGACCACCGTTCTCCCCGACCCATCCTCGACGTGGACTTCATAATGCCCAGGCGGGATCCCGGTGAAACAGTAAAATCCGTCAAACTCCGTCCGTGCGGTCGCCACGATCTTCCCATCCGGCAGACGCAGCGAAACGGTGAGATCCCTCGCCGCCCGGGACACCTCCGACGCATCCACGGCGGTGAACACGTAGCCCTCCACGTCTCCGGTCGGCACCACGGCCACGTCGACGCTCAACTCGCTCCCTGCGTGGGTGTATATCTCGTATCCGCTCTCACGCGGAATCAGAAACGGATCATCAAACCTTAAATGACGCGTCTCGATTTTTACCGGCTGGTACCTGGGCATGGCGCGAAGGCGAAGCGTGCCCGGCGCCGAGTCGATGGTTTCCTGATCCCGGTAGGACGCCCACTGCACGGGCTCCTCGTCCTGATCCCGGATGCCGTTGTTGTTCTCATCGACAAAGAGGTTGAGCGAGGCTCGGCCCGAATGGGCAAGGCTGCGTTCGCTGGTAACGATGCTGCGGCTGTGACGGTCGTATCCGAAGCTCACGTTGAGCCCCAGACCCACTTTCCAGCACTCCTTGAGGTCGGTGCTCACGTTGAACGACAGATCGAGATGACCAAACCTGGCCGAGAACAGGCCGGAAAGCTGCGTCCCTCTCTCACCAGCCAGCACCTTCGACAATGACATGCTGGCGTAGGTGCGCGGTGAGATGTCCCACCCTAGGGTTCCCGACACCTGCCGCAGCGTATCGGCAAAACTCAGGTGATAGTCCGCCTGGCCTCGGAAGCTGAGAGATCCGAACCGACCCGCTGCCTTGAATTGTCCTGAAGTCGCCCGGGTGCCGCCGGCGACCACATGATCGAGGTCGTTTCTCAGACTGAGCGGGCCGAGGCGCGCACCCAGACGATGCTGGACGCGATACTCGTCGGACCCCTCGCTCAGCCGCGAGTGGCGAAAACGCAAGCTGTAACCCGTAAGCCCCAGGCGCCGAAGCGGTGCAGAGAGCGACATCTCGTTCTCGTGGCGCACGTCCTGGCGGCGCACGGACACCGGGCTCACGAAGTTTCGGTAGGAACGGCGAGACAGCGAAAGGCTGTGCCCCCACCCCCCTGTCAGATACTCGAAGCTTACGGCCCGCCCCGCATCGAGCTGGTCGACGACCTCCCCGATGAGAACTCCCCGCGTCATCCGGACACGGCTGCTCATCGCCAGGTAATCTTCGTCGGTGAAAGATCCGTCGCGAAAGCGGTTACCCACTCCGGCCCGGGTAAACGCGACCCCGACCTGCAGATCGGACGTCAACGCTCGAGTTGCCCGGAGATCCGTCGCGTACACGGCCGGCAGCCGGTCGACGTTGCTGTCGATATCTTCCAAGAGTCTCTGGTCGTAGTCGATGTGGCTGACGCTGAAGTCGTAGTCGCCTGCGTCCAGCTCCACGCCACCGCCCCACACCGTATGGGTCTGCTCGGCTATCTGGCCTTGGGGCCCGTAGAGACGCGCAACGAAGACGTTCTCCCCGAGCACCGTCTCCTGATCTTCGAACACGTAGCGGCCGTCCACGTTCACCGTGGCGAAGTCGAGCAGGATCCCGTTCCGGTACAGTTCCACTTCCCATCCGACCGGCGCGTCTCCGGCAATGGTGGCGGCGTTCATCCCGCTGGCGTACCCCGCGGGATGACGCTCGAGAATGAATCCACGCCCGCTGGTGCTGTCCAGCACGAGATTGCTGTGTCTTGGCATCACGTCGCCCAGGGCATATCGATTCGCCCCCATGAACAGGGTACCGCTCGCTGTCGGTGCCGCCCGCTCGATGGTCATCCGGTGAGAGTGCGAACGCCCTTGACCCGTACCGCCGGCGATGCTGCCGGAGTAAAGAACAGAGTGCTTGAGTAGGTCGAAGCTGTTCAGCATGGACAAAGTGGCGGACTCGCCCTTGCCGTGCCCGTTTGCGCTGGTGCTCACATGGCTTGACAGGTTGAAGGTTGGCACGGTCAACCAGCGGTACTGATCGGATACGAACACGCTGGATTCTGCCGTTTCAGCGGGCCGCACACGGTATTTCGCGAGCTTCTGATCCTCCCAGTTCTGGAACGGAAGCCGCTCGAGGCAGGTGAGCGTCAACCACTGCTGGGCGACGTCGACCTCCAGCTCAACGTCAAACCAGTCTTCGATCACGTCCAGCAGGACGTAGACATGGTCGTTCTCGAGGAACCACTCTCCGGGAGCAGGCGCTGCCTCTATCGAGCCATCGCGCTCGAGCTCGGGTGCGCCCATCTGCCAGGCAAACGTCCGGTGCTCCCGGCGAAACCAACCAGTCCACAGGGGGCCCGACCGCTGGATTGGAAAGTCCAGGGCTTGCGCGAACTGAGCCAAGTCCACGTAGAAACGGCCAGAGTCGTCGCTCAGAGTGCTCAGGCTCTCCGCTCGTAGGCGATCATCTACCCGCAGATCCAGGAGGTACAGGTCGCGGGTGCTTTCGACTTCAGCAATCGAGATCGCCTTCGCCTTGCCGGACCAGAGCAAGATTGCCAGCCAGGCGACCATCTGACCGAAGCGGAACGACGAGCAGAGCAGTCCTGTTCGAGAAAGGTGATCCATTTCCTTCCACAAATGGCCGCGCGTCGCTGCGCGGACGTCGAGCCCCGACGATCACGCCGGGCGATGGGTAACGATTGCTACTGGTATGAGACCGTTACGTTGAAGCTGCCGTTGGCAACGCCCGCAGCAGCGGAACCGTCTCCGGTCAGCGTCGCGCCGACGGCAAGCGACGCGCTCGCAACGGACGTTTCAGCGAAACCGCCGGCGTCGCAAGGCGTGTCCGGACCGCCGTCGTAGCTGCAGACGAACCCGTCCAGCGAGTAACCTGAACCGTTGGCCACGCTGTCGATGAGAATGGTGATGGCCTGTGCCTCAGAGGCGGTGACCGTCAGCTCGGCCGCGGCCTGGCCGCCACCAACGACCCGGTTGTTGACATCCGTCACGGTGCCATCGGGAGCAATGGTCACTTCCTCGCCATTGGCCAGGCCAGCGTCGAGCAGGCCAAACTGCAGCGCGTTGGTCTCGGTGATGGTGACCGGATCGACAAACGTGACCTCGGCGACGACGGGTTCCGGATTGGCGGCAATAGCCCCGGAGATGGGGGCGAGCGCGGCAGCCGCGGCCATGGCGACTGCGATCGCTCGATCGCTGTTGATTCTCTTATTCACGATGTCCTCCTCGTTACTGCTTTACGGGTCCTTCCGACGCGTCCTTCATTCGCGCGCAATCAGTACTTATCGTGCGCAGCGCCAGTATGCTCGCCGATTCGGGCCACTTCCGCGATGAAGGTCTCAGGTTGGGGTCGTGGCCGGCTGGGCGTCAGCAGCCGAACGGGTCAGTGATACGAGAACGTAACGATAAGATCTTCGGAGGGTCGCCCTGCGGGCAATGCGTTCTGCGCCTTGGCTCCTGCGCCGGGATTCGAACGGATGAGCAGCCCCAAGGGATCGTCAAGCCGCCCGGCGCATGCTGGACCAACGGGCTCATTCAGACCGCACTCGAGGAAGCCGGAAGGTCCGCGGGGTTCTCCGGGCGTTTCCACGACGATGCTGAGAAGCTTGGTTCCGGAGGACCTGAGCTGCAGGTCCGCCGATACTTGCGGAGAGGAAGCGTCCAGCCTGAAATCGCGCGAGACGGTCAATGTCTGCGACGCGCTATGACGCGCAACGTCTACGAAGGTCACCTGCACGGGGACCGTCCAGGATTGAGCCAGGACTTCGCTGAAAAGGGCCCACCCCAGAAGCAGCATGAGGGGAACCCGCCATCTAGATACCTTCGCCACGTTTTCAGCCTAGGACCTTAACCCACTCGTAACAGTCTAGCCGAGGCATCGCGACGATTTGTAAAGAAATGTGCACGAACGCCGCGGCTCTCTTCAGAATCGGTCAATAATTCCTCAACGACTCGTCCAACCTTTTTGTGCAGGATACGGCTGGGCACTTGAACAACCGGGGGACACCGGCAATGCATGTGGGCGAGGGGCAACGACACGACCAGGCCATGATCGCGCCAAGAGGGCTCGAGGAAGAAGCCCTGGTGAACATGATCCGAGGCGTCGAGGCATACAACACGGCACTTTCAAACAACCGCGCCAGCATCGACGATGGACGGCACGAATTACTGACTCGGGCCCTCGGCGAGATCATCGAATCGATCTCAGACCTGTCGGACGGGCCACGTGGCCGACTGGATGGCGGGCGGCTCAGGGAGAAGCTTGCCTCAATTGCCGGATACGAGCCGCAAAAGCAGGGCCGGGACGAGGCAGGGGCACCCCGGTCGGCCCAGGCGCATCTCACATTGCTTCAGAAGACGAGCGCCTGAGCGGCTCGCTTCAGGTAGACCCTTTTGCCGCATCCGCCGAAGCACCGAGCCCGAGCTCGGATTCGGCACGCAGCGCGTCCACCAGATCCCGGGCCACCGTGCCCGGCAGTCCGATTTCTTCCATCATGACGTGACCCATCTGCAGCCCGGACTCCAGGAGCTCGGGAACCACCCGGGTCGCCCCCAGCGCAAGCAACTCTGCGGCGTGAATGTTGTCGCGGGCACGCGCGATGATGGGCACATGCCCCATCGCGCCCCGAGCGCTGGCCAGGATCTTCTCGGTCGCTCCCGGATCATCGGTGCAGATTGCCAAGGCGGCCGCATGCTGCAGGCGTAACTTGTTCAACATCGCCGGACGGCAGGCGTCGCCCAGAAAAACCGGAGCCCCACGAGATCGCAGCCCGGCTACCCGGTCCGGATCCAGATCCAGAGCGGCGTGCGGGACCATCTGACGATCGAGCATCAGCGCCAGCAACTGCCCCGTGCGTCCATACCCGACAATGATGACATGACCGCTGAGATCGGCGGCCAGATCGACCTCGTCCTCATCGCCTTGGGACCGCGGTTTCCGGAGCAGGTCCCCAGCGCTTCGTGCAAGCTTGGCGACCATCGGTGACAGGAACATGGTCATGCCCACGACGATGAGCATGAACTGAGCCGTCGCGTCGGGCAGCAGGCCGAGCGCTAGCGCTGCCCCGACCACGACGAACGCGAACTCACCGCCCTGCCCCAGCAGCAGTCCCATTTCCACGGCGTGCCGCCAGGCAATCCCGAAAAAGCGCGCCACGTTGGCGGTGACGAGCGCTTTGATGGCAAAGAGGCCCAGCACCGACAGAACGATCCAGGCCGGCCGGGTGAAGATCTCGGCCAGATCAATGCCCATCCCCACCGACATGAAAAACAGCCCGAGCAGCAGCCCCTTGAATGGTTCCACGTTGATCTCGATTTCCTGCCGGTACTCACACTCCGCAAGCAGCAGACCCGCCAGAAAAGCGCCCAGGGCTGCCGAAAGCCCGGCCGCGTGGGTACCGGCAGCAGTAGCGATGATGGTCAAGAGGGTGACCGCCATGAACAGTTCCGGACTGTCCGTTCCCGCGACGAACCGGAACAGCGGCCGTACGATCATACGCCCTAGCCCGAGAATCAATAGAATCGCGAGCAGCGCTTCTCCAACCGCAAACGCGAAATCGACGCCCAGCGAACCCCCCTGGCTTGCCCCGAAAGCGCTGACCAGAAACAGAATGGGAACCACAGCGATGTCCTGGGCCAGCAGAATCGCAAAGCTGGCCCGGCCAACCTGCGTGCCGAACCTTCCCTGCTCCATCAGCAGCTGCATGACGATAGCCGTGGACGACAGAGCAAGGCACCCGCCAAGCAGGACCGACGCTTCTACAGAGTTGCCGAATCCCCACGCAATCGCGCCAATCACGATGCCCGTGATGACGATCTGGGCAGAGCCCATTCCAAACACGAGCCGACGCATGCCCCACAGCCGTTCGAGGGAGAGCTCCAGCCCGATCATGAAAAGCAGAAAGATCACCCCGAGCTCGGCCAGGGCGCGAACCCCGGCGACATCGGTAATCAGCAGAAAGCTCAACCACGGAAACTCGTCCGTGAGGCGCGCAAGGCCAAACGGCCCGATCACGAGCCCGATCAGGAGGAACCCCAGAACCGAGCTCATCCTCACCCGCTTCATGAGAGGGATGACCAACCCCGCAGCTGCGAGAAAGACCACCGCCTCGTGCAGCCGAAGACCTTCCATATCGTATTGCTCGCCTAGCCGTCGGGGTGCGAGTCTGCCCGATGCTCATCCAGGAAGCGACCGGCTCGGCGCATCAGAAGCTTAAGACGGAGATCAGCGCCCTCGCTTGCTGACCACCCAGGCTTCCTCGCACGGCCACTTGGTGGCCCACGCGGCATCCGCCCAGGTGTAGCGGGTCTGAGAACCCGGCGGCGCCCGAAGCTCGACGAGCCGCTCGATCGCGAGGTCGTTTCCAGTTAGCAGGGAAATCCACTCGCCATGGGGCAGGTGAAATTCCGTCTCTGCAGGCGCATCCGCCCATCGGGTAACGTGCATACCGAAATAGCTTCGCAGGAGCCGCTCTCCCATCGGCCCGTCGGCCTCATCGTCCGGCAAGCACATGACCGCCAGCGGCGAGTTGGTCAGAAAAACCAGGCTCCCGCCCGGCTTCAGAAGACGGGCGGCTTCTGGGATCCAGCGATACGGATCCGCCCACAAAGCGGCACCATACTCGGAGATAGCAAAGTCGAAAGTCGCGTCCGGGTATCCCACGTCCTCGGCAAACCCTTCCTCAATGACAAACTCGAGGCCATGGGCTTCCTGCAGCCGTCGCGCCGTGCGCAACTGATTCGGGGTCGGGTCGATGGCGACCACGTCACCGCCGCGTCGACACATCCACGCCGAGACGTAGGCCGTGCCGCAACCAAGTTCGATACAGCGCTTACCTGATAGGTCCTCGGGAAGCAGGCCTAGCTCCGCGTCAGGGAGTCCCCAGATGCCCCAGTACGGATCCAGGGAATTCCAGGCGCGCTCCGCCGCCGCAACGTATTCCGCCGCATGGGACTGCCAGGCCATCACGTTTCCGGCAAGATAGTCTGGTTCGCGCTCGCTCATTGCGACCCCTCATGTATTCACAGGGAACAGCCGCCTTCTCTTCAAGCCGCTACCCCGGCTGATGTTTCCGCCGCGGACTCAGAGCAACCCCCTCCCGCGAAGCGTCGCGAGCACCCGTTCGACGATGACGGGCTCAGCATACTCTGCCTCCACGCGCCGGCGACCGGCGGCGCCCATCTGCATTCGCAGGGCGCGGTCACTAAGCTTCTCGATCGCCTCGCGCCACTGCTCGGCAGATCCGGCAAGGATGCCCGTCTCGCCGTCGACGATCACATCCCGGTTGGCTCCGACCGGTGACGCGATCACCGGCAGCGAGGCGGCCATGTACTGCAACACCTTGAACGCGCATTTGCCCCGAGTCCACGGGTTGTCAGGAAGTGGAGCGATGCCGACATCGGCTTCGGCCAGCGCACCTACTTCCGCTTGAGCCGACCACGGAACGTTTTCCACCTTAACGTTGGACAGGCTGAACTCGAAGTCCGCAACGACCTTAAGACGAACGCCCGGACATGCTTCGCCTATCTGCTCCAGCACATCGCGATGACCTTCCAGATACCTGCCCGTGGATCGGCTGCCAACCCAGACCAGCACGAGGCCGTTGTTTCTCTTCGGTCCGAGAACGTACCTGTCCGCGTCGATGGCAGTCGGCACGACCACTCCGCCTTTGCTTGCACACTGCTCAGCAAGATAGCGGTTTCCTGCCAGCACCAGATCCGCCCTTGCGACCATTTTTCGGAATCTTTTCCGCCTGCGGCGCGATTCCTCACCATCAGACCGACAGAAGATGGCGTCATCAAAGTCGAAGACCATGGGCTTGCGAATGGCCCCGAGGAACCAACCGGGCAGGAGGCGTCTCTGCACGAAAATCAGATCGAACTCGTTCGCCCGCAACAACCTGAGCTTCGCGGGCAAAGTCGACCCCGAGCAGCCGGTAAAGCGGGTAGAACAGGTAACGCTTGGCGAGCCTCTTGATCAGGGCGTCCTGGTGCAGGCGGTAAACGTGCGTGACCTCGAAACCGCAGAGTTGCAGGAGACCGCCCAACTCGTCGTAGCAGAACGCCGTCCGATGGGTCGCGTCTCGAAGAAACGCGGGCGGGTAATAAACGTTGGGCGTGGTCAAGGCGATCATCCCGCCCGCTTCGACCAGCCCGTGGCACCGCTCGAGAATCCGTCCTGCTTCGTCAAGGGGTACGTGCTCGATCATCTCGAGCGCGCAGATGAGATCGTACTTTCCCTGCACCTCGTCGATCCCCAAAAAGTCATGTTCTCCGGAGGCGTCGACGTCGCAGGACCTGTACTCCGCTTCGGGCCACAAGACCGAAAGCCTGCTCCGCAGAGACCGATCGCCCGCGCCAAGATCGAGGACCGACCGGGGAGCCGGCAACTTGGCAAGTACCGTGTGATAGCGCTTGGCCAGGGGCAATGACCAGATCCCACCAAATCTGCGGGCAACTTCCCGGCGTTGCCGATACAGCCTGCTCCAGTCGAGATCGGTCATAAAAGCATCCACGCGTTCGGCAGCGCCAGCAAGCCGCTCAGGTCATAGAGAGCCCGCGGCCACCGGCTCCAGCACCCAGAAGCGATCAACGCCACCAGGGACGCGCTGAAAAGCCCGCTCGGCGCCCGCGGGGGCTGAGCCAAGCACGGCGCGTAGGTCCTCGGCAACCGCCGGATTGAAAATGTGATAGGTGTGTCCCGACATGCTCTTCAACCCTGCTTTCGTCACGTCGATGAGGTTCGCGTGTTGAAGATCGATCTCCTTCGTGACGCCGAGCCGCGCAGATCCGTTGACCGTCGTAGAGAGCCACAGAGCCATGTCGTTTTCCGAAGAGTAGACGGTGATCTCGGACGCCCTCTCCCGCAACATTCGGACGTCTTCAAGAAACGCTGCACGGCCGATGTCGGGCGCAACGAATATGATCTCGCTGAAGCGTGGCCGATCTGATCCCCGAGTTCTGAGGACATCCACGACGCCCCGCGCCCCCATGCTGTGAGCCATGAGAACGAGGTTTTCGGCACCAACTTGGTCGTCCGCCAGCGCGAGCGTGTCTCTCAGAGAGTCAAGGCTGTGGTCCAGAACGACCGCATCCTGAGCGTAAGTCAGGTAGTTGCTCGACGGCCACGAGAACAGCAGCATTCGTTTCTCTAGGCCTAGCCGATGCTGGAGAAGCGCAGCTCGTCGACAACTCTTGATCAACGACTCCCCGTAGCCGTGCNNTCTAGGTACCCGTTCGCCAAAACCGACGCGACACCGCCCGCCGGAAAGATCCCCTGCCTCATCTTCGAAGAACGCCCCGTCCGGAGCCGTGGCGACGAGCTTGCGATTGGTGACGAAAGGTAACTCGACCACGCTCTCATAATGACGCGTCTCCGCCCGGTACTCGGTGCCGACCGGAACCTGCGTCGCGCAGGAGGCAAGCAGCGCACTGAACGCTGCCCAGCCCGCAAGCAGCAACCCATGCAATGCTCGGCTGTTGGAAAGGATCTTCATCAATCTGTGTTCCCTGGATACAGAACCGCAACCGCTTCGAGGTGAGATTACGCGGCGAACGCCCGGCCCACAACGACCGCGCGTGCCGACAGATTCAGCAAGCTTGGCGGCAATCGCGTTTCGTGATCAGATATCCGAGCCACCGGCGAGGCTGCAGGGATGCTACCAACGGCACCAGAAGGAATCCGGCTCCAGATTGCCATTCCAATAACCGCGGCAGCCCACGAGCGCTCCCGCCCGGTACTCTTTCTCGAACCATAATTCTCCGCTTGGGCCCCAGCTACGTACCAGGCCATCCATGGACCCTCGAACATAACGGCCATCGATCCAGAGTTGCCCATTTGGGTGCCAAGACCTGAAGGTTCCATCCGCAAGCCCGGTCTTATAGCTCAGAACAGCTTTGACACTTCCGTCGTCAAACCGTTCGATGGTGCGTCCGGAAAACGGTTCCGGCTCGTCAGCCACAAAGGCGAGGCCGCCTCGCAACTCGATCGAGGACGCATCGACCTCGCGCTTATGAGCAAGCCAGAGAACGAGGACCACCACACACGCCAAAGCCACCAAAAGAGTGATGTTGCGCATCAGCGACGTACCGCGTTCGCTCACCAACGGATCACGACGGCGACGCGTCTTGACGGCTGCTGACAACGGCGAAGCGCCGACATCAGGACAATATCGACTGCCACTCCTGCAGGTCGGTGGCGGGGCTCGAGAGCAGTTGAACTCCCACTTGGTGGCCACCGTCAGGGTCTGAGATGGTGAACGACGGGACCGAACACCAGCAAACCTGTCCAGACAGGAACATCTTGCCTGGACGGGTACGCGTGTCGACCCAGATGTCTATCATTGCCCCAATCGGAATCGGTCGCTCTGCAACGAAGGCAATGCCTTCTTGCGAACAATCAGTCGTTGTGCAGCGCAGAGTCGCGCCACTGGTGCTCATCCCGTCGGCCTGCTCCGAGAGCACGACCTGCGCAAACAACCTTTCGGAACTCTGCTGCCTGGCAGATGCCCTGCGATTGTACAGCCCAGTTCTTGCCGCCGGATCGGCATAAGAATCCACGGCTTTTGTTTTCATGGCGTTTTTTTATTCTGCCAGTTTTATTTCGCGGCCATCCTAGCCTGGAAACTCATACGTCCTGCATGAGCGCAATCCCCCATCAGCACAAACGCTGTACTGACTTGGTTTATATGATACACCCGAAAATGATTTTGAAAACCATCAGGAAAACTACCTATGGTCGTCAAGATTTCGTCCGTTACAAATCTGTTGCGCTCCAACAAGGCGTCGAACGGGAACTCTCGTTCGCTTCAGATCGGAACCAACTTGAGAGAATGAAGCGCCCGTTGATGGCGCCAGAGCCTCGCCCCTATGAGCTCCACGGCCCGACTGTGGCGCATGGCATCGTTCCGTCGGGCGCGTCCAACGTTGCGCTGGTTACGCGTCTTTCCTTCCCGCAAACCAGCCTGATCGGAGCCACTGCACGATACAGGGGTAAGCGGTCTTGTCCTGAATCAGGAACATGTGGCCACCATCGAAAAACTCGAGCCGGCTTCCAGCGATCTGTCGGTGCAGCGCTTCCATGTTGGCGACCGGCGCGATGCCATCCCTCCTCCCGCCTGCAAGAAGGACGGGAACGTCGAGACCCACCAGACGGTCGTACGTGTCGTGCCCCCGGCGTGCCTGAAGCTGCTTGGCCGCGCCCTGCTCGTGTCTGTCCGGACGCCGCGCCGCCATCGTCAGGCTCACCAGCTGTTCCCAACGTTCCGGGTTGGCGGCAATCCACTCGTCGTCGTGGCGCAGGTCGGAGATCCGAAGGTGGGCTTCGGCTCTCTCCCGGGACGCTAGCGGCTGAAGCTCATGGAGCGGGTACGACGATCCTCCGGCTCCTCCCGACGACGTGCAGGCCAGAACCAGGCGATCAATGCGGCTGGGATGACGAAGCGCGAACTCCTGCGCGACCATGCCGCCGAACGAGACGCCGACGACGGGAACGGTATCGAGCCCGATCGCGTCGAGCAGCGCAGCGGCGTCGTCTGCGTACTGCGTCATGGTGTACTCGCCCGGTGGCTTGGCGGACTGTCCCAGCCCTCGCTGATCGTACGCGATCATTTCGAAGGCTTTGGCCAGGGGACTGTCAAACTGATTGGGACGCGCGCGCAGATCCCCATGGCTCCCACTGATGAAGAGCAGTGGCTCGCCATCGCCGCGCCGCTCGAAATAGATGTCGATCCCGTTAGCTTTAGTGACTGGCATGTCCGTCCTCGACACTTGCGAGTTCGTTTATATGCCAAGTACGGCATCGCGGCCACTGGCAAATCTGCCATGCGGCTGGTCGGGCATCGCGGCGACATCGGACGGGATGGGATCAGTTTCAATCAAGGTAGATACGCAGATGGAAACAATTGCGACGGGCTTCGTTGCACAGTTATCGTCTTGGGTTACCGGCCGGGCACTCAGCCGGCCCGAGTGTCGGTGAACGGTTGCCCGACTTTACTCTGCCCGACGCGAGTGGAGCGGAGATCAACTAGACCGTCATTCGAAAGTTCGGCATCCTCAACGAACAGGTGACCAAGAACGATGTGCTTCTTTCCGGGATTGGGAATCCGGGCGTTTACGTCACCGACGAAGACGGTACCGTCATCGCCAAGTTCTTCCACGATTCCTACAGAAAGCGTGACAGCGCTGAACGCTACATTGACGCAGCACTCGGCCGACCAGCGCTCGAAGACAGCGCACCTCAGGCTAGTGGCCGCGACCATGCCATCAAACTGACGCTGCCAAACGTTGCCGAGTTGAACGTCTGGCATGGTAAGGCCGAGATTCGGGACATCGAGCTCCACCGTGACCACGGCCAGCCGGCGGGAAACTACGACGGCACTCCTGCACTCAGGCGACTGCTTGCAAGGAAGGTCAAGCAGCATCCTCAGGGCGTGCCGATTTTGATCGGCAAGAACCTGTGGCTGCAACTGATGGCGCTGAAGCGGAGGCTTATTGGCTGACGCCTCGCTGTAGCCGCCCGGATGAACGAAGCGACGTATGCGGCAGACAACTCACTAGCTGAGTGGCATGCATGCGGACTGTCCGGGGCGGCGCCACGACCGCATCAACCCGGAACATAAACGACTCGATCGACAACCAGGGATTGTCCCAAACGTTGGTACAGATCTGGGCGGCCGAATTCATTGGTAGCGGACACGTGTAGTATTCGCTGCGTCTTCATAGCATCGCGGATAGAAGATATGACCGAGACAGCTGGCGCCTGGTACGAGGGTGGCTGCCATTGCGGGAAGGTTCGTTTCAAGGTTCGAATCGACGTGCCCGAAGCGCTTGAATGCAATTGCTCGATCTGCTCGAAAAAGGGGTTCGTCAACGTCATTGCAGCCCCGGAAGACTTCGTCCTTTTAAAGGGCGGCGACAACCTTTCTACCTATCGCTTCAATACGCAGACGGCCGAGCACCGATTCTGCCGGACGTGTGGGATTCATCCCTTCAGCAGGCCCCGTTCCCATCCTGGAAGTTATGATGTGAACGCCAGGTGCCTGGACGACGGTTTCGAGTTTCTAAAGGTCACACTATTTGACGGCCAGAACTGGGAAGAAAGCGTCGGCTCAATTACCTGAAGCTCGCCGCCCGGCGGCGTGCCCCAGTCCACTGTCGGCAGAGCGCCAAACAATCATTCGCTCCCGGCGAGTTCCATCAGTTCCACCAGGGTTTATCGCTGAAAGAGCGAAGATCTAGTTCAAACGTCCAGGTAGAGCGATGCTGACGCGCTAGATGGAGATACGTGTCAGCCACGCTTTCAGGCAGCACCAGCCCATCTTTGTCCAATCCGCGCTCTTCTCGCAGCGCTGCGTAACGCTCCTCACCAAGGATTTTTCCAACCGTGTCCGGCGCATCGACCAATCCATCCACCAATACGTGAGCAACGTGTATTCCTCGAGGCCCATATTCCGCATTCAGAGACTGGCAGAGCATACGGCGGGCAGACATGGCCGATGCGTGAGAGGACTGCCCGGCGTTACCGCGCATCGCTGCCGTTGCCGAAGTAACGATCATGGTTCCGTGTCCTCTTTGAGCCATACGCGGCAGCGTCGCTTTCGCCGTCCTGAACAGCGCAAAGGTAGCCATGCGCCAGCCCAACTCGAAGTCTTTGAGGCTTGTGTCTTCCAACGAATGAGTCCCGGTCTGCGCGCCCAGGTTGAACACAAGAACCTCGATGGGCCCAACCTCCGACTCGGTCTGCTCAACTACATGCTCTATGCTGCCCTCTTCTACCGCGTTCAATATGACCCCGGATGCCTCACCTCCCGCATCTCTGATCGCGCCCTTCAACTTGTTCAGACCTTCCTCGTTGGTGCGCCGACACAGCACCGCATGGTAGCCCTCCCGGGCAAACCGCAATCCGACAGTGCCGCCGATACCGGCACCAGCGCCGATTACTAAACACACCGGTCGCATTGATCACCTATTCGATTTCTCGACGAACCTGATCGGTCAACAAGCAACGTATGTGCGGCCGATGACCTGATATTTTGGCATATGGTAGCGAGGGCCATCGCGTTCTGCTAACTCGCATGCAATGAATGCTTTCGTTCGGCGCAGCAAGTGTGTGTTGTGTTGATAAGCGTCGGGACCCATGTCTCGCACCCAACGTTCTAGAATCCGCGCGTATCGCCGGCCGGCTGGCTCGTCTTGTGCTGCACTGCGGTGGCCGGCAAGAGAGAGCAGGTCACAAGCTCTAAGTTTACTGTCGGGGGCAAGGCTGAACAGCATAGCTTCGCGGGTGGACGAGTCGGAAGATCATGCGCCTTCCACCCAATCGCATGGAAAGCCACTAATCCCTCGGGATGTCTGATTCACGCGTGAAAGCGGACGTAACCATTGTGCAACGCGATAGGCCACCTCCTACCGCAATCGGCCGTTCGCTCACCTTGAGATTCTGCGGTAGCCTCCAGCTCGTTATCGGAGGAAAGAATCATGGATCTCATGCATACGGCTCAGTTATTGGGCGGCTTTGGGGAGTTCATTGGCGCCATTGCGGTGGTCGCAACCCTTTTCTACCTGGCCATGCAG
>JABAHS010007402.1_pt1 | contig 24606 bp, 24 predicted proteins | sample 7062111 | NCBI WGS metagenome assembly JABAHS01 (sample SAMN14534600, study PRJNA622989) | marine sediment metagenome | biome: marine biome [ENVO:00000428]; feature: marine pelagic biome [ENVO:01000023]; material: deep marine sediment [ENVO:00002113]; isolation source: pool of 4 deep marine... | reverse complement strand
CGGTCCGGAACGCTCGGTGAATTTGCGATCGCTTATGACGAGGGCAAGCTTATCGGCGTCCTTCAGGGGACGGGCGGCATTACCGACGAGATCGAACGAATCATAGACACCTTTGAAAAGGATACCGGCGCACAGCTCATTTACAGCCGTAATCCGGAAGAGCTCGTGACCCAGCTTTCCGATGAATACGAAACCAGACACTTCCGGCGTCCATCTTGTTTCTGCGATGCAGCCGCGATTGGGCCAGGCTAGTCAATTTCCATGGAACCCACCGGTATGCGAATTGCTCCCAAAACGCCCGACGAATGTCCGCTCTACCTTCGCCCATTCTTCTGGAACCAGCGTCGAAAATACGGGACTGTCTTGGAATCCGCGCTGGCTTGGGCACGATCACCCAAACTGTTTCTTGGTGTGGCGTTCTTGTACGGAATGATCGACAGAAAGTCGTCACCTCTTGATCCAGCGTTGCGATCCCTTGTTACGGTGCGTGTATCTCAGATCAATTTGTGCCGGTTCTGTGTTGACCTGAACACGGCCACCTTGCTGAAGCGGGGGGTCTCCTTGGAAAAGATCGAACGGCTTGAAGATTGGCGCGAAAGCGATCTTTTCGATCCGCGGGAGCGTGCCGCGCTGCATTACGCCGAAGCGGTGACACGCTCAGATCAAACGATGGAGGACGACGTATTCGACTGCCTGAAAGGCTTTTTTGATGAGGACGCTATTGTAGAACTCACCGGCCTGATCGCCTTCCAGAACATGTCGAGCAAGTTCAACAGCGCGCTTGGCATTCCAGCGCAGGGCTTCTGCCGGTTGCCTAACAGATAGCTATTTTGAAAGATAGACAAGACACAAGAGTATCCGTTGCAAGGAGCCAAACGAAATTGACGGGATAAAAATGCTTCACCGAAAGAAAATCAGCTGGTGACGAAGCCGACTTTTAGTGGCCTGCNNGTTGCCATAGCCGCGGGCTCGTACGGGCTGTACCTCTACCTCTCGCCCGAGCCGCTGCCCGAACAGGTTGTTTACGGGAACGGCCATATCGAGGCGACGGAGGTCCGGGTGGCGGCCGAGGTCACCGGTCGGGTGGTGACAAGCGTGCTCGTCGAAGGTGCTCTCGTTCGATCGGGCGACGTGCTGGTGCAACTCGACAGCACCGACCTGCGCCTGGAACGGGACCGAGCGGAGGCCGAGATCGCGGCGCTCGCCGCGGAGCGCCAGCGCGCCGCCAGCGAGCTCGAGATGTGGCATCACCACTTGCGAACGGCTCAACGCGACCTCAACCGGTACCGGGAACTGCGCGAGCGGAATACAGTCCCCCCGCAGCGAGTCGAACAAGCGGAGAACTCTTACCAAGAGGCGCGCGGCCGGGTCGCAGCCTTAAGATCACAGATCGAAGCGATCGAGAAGCGAGCCGTCGCGGCCGTGGCGGAGCGCAACCTCGCCGATAATCGGATCGGCAAGACGCGGATCACCGCGCCGCTCAACGGCACCGTGCTGGTGAAAGGTGTGGAGGAAGGCGAATTTCTGACAGCGGGTCAGACTGTAGCGGTGCTCGCCGACCTGTCGCAGATGGAATTGAAGGTCTACATCCCGGAGAAGGCGATCGGGAAGGTCAAGCTCGGCGATTCAGCCCGGCTCCGGGTTGACGCCTTTCCGGACCGGCTGTTCAAAGCGGTAATTGCCCGGGTCGATCAGCAAGCCCAGTTTACGCCCCGTGATATCCACATGCCGGAGGAACGCGTTCGCATGGTCTTCGGCGTGACGCTCTCGGTCGACAACGCGGACGGCGTGCTCAAGCCGGGCATGCCCGCCGACGCCTGGATCTTATGGGAAGCAGGCGCCGCATGGCCGGACGAACTGTTCGTTCCCCGGTGAGGACCGAGCAATGGGCGACGCGACTTCTGTGATCGACGCGAAGCAGCTCGGCCGACGGTTTGGCCGAACCCAGGCGATTCACGGAATCAACCTGAATGTTTCCGCCGGTGAGATCTTCGGGCTGGTCGGAGCGGACGGGGCGGGAAAGACTACATTCCTGCAACTCCTCGCCGCCATCCTCGATCCTAGTGACGGGCATTGCCGGGTTCTCGGCTTCGACACCGTCCGGGAGGCGCGTCAGGTGACGTCGCGGATCGGCTATATGGCCCAAGGCTTCACGCTCTACGACCGGCTGACCGTCGCGGAGAACTTGGCTTTCGCCGCCAAGGTGCGCGGGGTCTCCGCGGCGGACTTTACCCCGCGGCGCGAGCGGCTGCTGGCCATGGCCGGATTGTCGCGGTTCCTGCACCGCCGGGAAGGGGCGCTTTCGGGTGGCATGCGCAAGAAACTCGCCCTGTGTACCAATCTGATCCATGAGCCACGCCTTTTGTTGCTGGACGAACCGGGGCTGGGTGTCGACCCGCTGTCGCGCCGTGAGCTGTGGCGCATGCTTGAGGCGTTCCGGCGCGAAGGAAGCACAATCGTCTTTAGCACGTCATACATGGATGAAGCAGAGCGAGGGGACCGCGTGGTGCTGCTCGATCGCGGGGGCATTGTGGCGCTCGGAACGCCCAGCGAATTGCGTTCGCGCGCCTCAGGATCGGTCTTCCGGGTCTCGACGGAGAGGCTGAGCGAAGCCGAGGAGGTCCTGCGCCCGACGCCCGGTATTCTGGGGCTTCAGCGGCAGGCAGGCGCACTTCATGTCGTCGCCAGGCCGGACTCCGGCCTTGCCCCGGACATCAAAGACCAACTTGCCCGCCTAGGCCCTGTGGAATCCGTGCCGCCGTCGATGGAGGATGTGTTTTTGGTCCTTCGGGCCGGGTCTGGCGGCGGTGGACTCGAACGACCATCGGAACTCCGCGTCGCAGGTCCCGCACACCCGGCGCCAGACGGCCAAGCAATCCACACGGACCGCCTGACCCGGCGCTTCGATGGCTTCACCGCGGTCGATGCGGTCTCGATCGAGGTTCGTTCGGGCGAGATCTTCGGCCTGCTCGGGGCCAACGGCGCTGGCAAAACCACCCTGATCCGCATGCTTTGCGGGCTTCTGCCGCCGTCGGACGGACGCGGTCATGTAGCCGGGATCAACATCTCTTCCGAGCCGCATCGCCTGCGCGCCCGGATTGGTTACATGTCACAACGCTTCTCTCTCTATTCGGACCTGACCGCGGCCGAAAACCTGGCGTTCTTCGCGCATGCCTATGGCCTCGGTCGAAGTCGGCGGCGCGCGGCGATTGAATGGGCGCAGGACATGACCGGGCTCGCGGATGCGCCGGACCGGCCGGCCGGCCACTTGTCCAGCGCCTTGCGCCAGCGGCTAGCGCTCGCCTGCAGCATTTTACACCGCCCTGCGGTCCTGTTCCTGGACGAGCCGACGTCGGGTGTCGACCCCGAGGCCCGGTCCCGGTTCTGGCGGCTGATCGACTCCCTCGCCGACGCCGGAGCCACCGTACTGGTCACGACCCATTACCTCGCCGAGGCCGCTTTCTGTCACAGGCTGGCCCTCATGCACGACGGGCGCCTGATCGCCAGCGGAGACCTCGCCACCCTGCGCGCGGGCCTCGGCGCGGCGGCGCCCGAAACGGCCGAGGACATCTTCCTCGCCCATATCCAGCTCGCGCAGGAGCGGGCCAACCGATCAATCGAGGTGTCATGATGAAGATCATCGGCATCGCAGCGGTGTGCGAAAAAGAGGCGAAGGAGATCCTGCGCGATCCGATCACGCTCGGCGTCGCCCTGCTGATGCCGCTGGTGATGCTGTTCCTGTTCGGCTACGCGATTTCCCTCGACGTGAAGGAGGTGCCCTTGGGCGTGCTCGACCAGGACCGCTCGGCAGCGAGCCGCGCCCTGGTCGATCGCTTCGTGCGCAACGATTACTTCAGGCTTGCCGCCGCCTATGGCGCCACGATTGACGTCGATGAGGCCCTGACAGAAGGCACGGTCAAGCTCGCGCTGGTGATCCCGCCGGGCTTCGAGACGCGGATAGCGCGGGGCGAGCCCGCCCCGGTCCAGGTCCTTGTCGATGGCACCTATTCGGCAACCGCCAATCTCGTCGCGGCCTATGCCCAGGAAGTCGTGTCCGGCTATGGCGACGCCACGCGCCCGGGCATCCGGGTCGAGGTGCGGGTCTGGTACAACCCGGCGCTCAAGAGCGTAACCTACGTCGTCCCCGGACTGTTCGGCGTCATCCTCATGGCCTTTCCGCCCCTGCTCACCGCGTTGGCCATCACGCGCGAGAAGGAGACCGGGACGATCCAGCAGATCTTCGCCTCCCCTCTCTCCCCCGCCCAGTTCCTTGCCGGCAAGCTTATCCCTTACGGCCTGATCGCCTTCCTGCAGATCCTGATGGTGATTGCCATCGGCTTTCTGTGGTTCGACGTGCCGATGCGCGGCAGCCTGCCGCTGCTGCTCGCAGCCGGACTGATCTACGTCTTCTGCACGGTCGGCCTCGGGCTCCTGGTCTCGACCGTCACCAGCAGCCAGCTTGTCGCCATGCTGCTCGCGCTGATCCTGACGCTGATGCCCTCCTTCCTGTTTTCTGGCTTCCTGTTTCCGATCTTCACGATGCCGTACGTCCTGCAGCTCTATACCCGATTGTTCCCGGCGCAGTACTTCGTCGATCTCTCGCGCGGGGTGGTCCTCAAGGGCGCGGGGCTGCCGGACCTGTGGATCTCGGCCGCGCTTCTGCTTGCCTATACCGCGGCCATCTTTGTCCTGGCGGTCTGGCGGTTCCGCAAGAAGGTGGCGTGATGGGCGTGCGCTTGGCCGGACTGATCGTCAAGGAGTTGATCCAGTTTCTGCGCGACCGGGTGATGCTGATCCTGATCCTGTGGCTCTACACCGTCGAGGTCGTCATCTGCACGCTCGCCCTCTCCTTCGAGGTCAAGGACATGCCGCTCGCCGTCGTGGATATGGACCGCAGCCCGGCGAGCCGGGCGCTCGTGCAGAGCTTTCTCGTGACGGATGCGTTCACGCTGGCCGGATACCCAACCAGGGAATCCGCGGCGGCCGATTGGCTGCAACGCGGCCAGGCCCGGGTTGCTTTGGTGGTCCCGGAGGGATTTCAGCGCGACCTGACGCGCGGCCAGGCGCCGGCCATTCAGGTCTTGTTGGACGGAACCAACTCGAACATGGCGGCCCAGGCGCGCGGCTACGCAATCGAAATCGCGGGCCGCTTCATGACAACCTTTGTCTCGGATGGGCCGGTAGCACGAGCCGGCGCCGTTCCGGTCGTGCGCGTCTGGTACAATCCCGACCAGACCTATACCTCGTTCATGGTGCTCTCAATGGTCGCGCTCGCCGCCCTGATGGTGGGCGTAATCCATCCCGCGGCCACGATCGTACGCGAGAAGGAGACCGGCACGATCGAGCAGTTGCGCGTCACCCCTATCGGCACGGCGGAACTGTTCATGGCCAAGACCTTGCCGACGCTGGCGATCGGCCTGCTTTCGGTTTTTCCGAGCCTGCTGATCGTGTGGTGGTTCGGCGTGCCCCTGCGCGGCAGCCTGCCGCTCTTCCTCGCCCTGACCGCCGTCTTCCTGCTGAGCGCGATCGCCCTCGGCGTGCTCGTCGCGAGCATCAGCCGGACTCTGCAGCAGGCGCTCTTGCTGAGCTTCTTCGGGCTGTTCCCGCTCATGTTCCTGTCCGGGACCCTGGCCCCGGTCGAGAGCATGCCGGATGCGCTTCAGACTCTCTCGCTGGCCAGCCCCCTACGCCACTACATGGACGTGATCCTTGGGGTCTTCCTGAAGGGTGCCGGCGTGGCCGAGCTTTGGCCGCAGACCTTGGCCCTCGCCGCCATCGGCGCGCCGCTCTTCGCCCTCGCGGCCATCATCTTTCGGGTCAGGAAGGCATGAGTTCTGGCAACGCGGCATCGCCTTGCCAGTGGTCGGCGACGTCGATCAGCTTCCGTCCGTGGGGCTAGATTGCAGAGCTACATCACGATCCCCTAACCAAACCATGTTGACGGAGTAAAAATGCGCCGTCGAACGGAGAACAGCTTATGACGAATCCAAATGCGATCATGGGTCTCGGTGGTTTGGCAGCTTTCGGCGCATTCATGGGTATATTGGCCGATATTTTTCCCGCTAGGGCACTGAACACAAGTGAGATGGGGACAGCATTTTCGGTCAGCTTGGAGAGCATGAGAGGGCTTTTTGAGGATGAGCCCAGGTGGACCTATGTGCTGGGAAATTACCTCGGCGTGTTTTTTTGTCCCACTTCGTATTTTGGGATTTTTTCTAGTTTATCAGGCTTTGAAGCCTACCAGTACAAAGTGAGCCATGATTTTTCTGGTTATCTGCCTCTACTTAACGCCAATCGGTGTCGGCTTGCACGGCACGCTGGCTTTCGTCGGCGATGTCATCCAATCTCGAGACGCTGGTCTCATTGAAGGTATTCGGGATTACTGGGAGCCTTGGGCATACTCTCTGGTATTTTTTTATGCGATTGTTTTGGTCTTAATCTTAATGTTGATCCTCACGGGTAGAACCCTCTATCCGCGGTGGATCGCCCTTGTAAGCCCGATTGTACTTTTGGCGTTTACGGTAATTGTCATTGCCATTCTTCCTGACAGTGCCACCGGTCTGAAAATGTTTCTTTCGGTTACCGGCCTAATCCTGCCTTTTTTGATTTTCTTTGCCATTACCACATGGGCCTTAGTGAGGCGCCGGAAACTCTCGCTGTCGCTGTAATATCGAGAAACTTTTTTTGCAGGTGCTCTAATGCAAACAATGCCGAAAACTTTCGAGCAGGCGTTCCCCCAGTTGAATGCCGTCGTTACCGAGGCCTTCAACCGGGGCGACGTCAAGACCTGCGCCGGGTTCTATGCGGAGGACGCGACTCTGTTCCTGTCGGACCGGCCTCCGGTCAGAGGGCGGGCTGCGATCGAGGCCGCGCTCGGGGAATATGCCAGTACAGGCGCGAAACTCTCACCCGTGGAACCGATGGAGATCAAATCGAGCGGTGACATGGGCGTTNNGGCGTTTGCGCCGGAACCTATGTGTTCGAGGTACCGAACGAGAACGGCAAGCCCGTCAAGCAGCGCGGCAAGTTCGTCACCGTCTTCATGTGCCAGCCGGACGGGTCCTGGAAGGCCGTGATCGACTCGCTGCTTAGCGATGCGACGTGAAGATTTGTTGCCGGCATGGGAACGAGATCGTGCTGAACGTGAAGGGGCACCAAGCTTGGACTGAAGGTGATGAACGAGAGGGCCCGTCCTCTCGCGGCGCTTTGAAACATGTAGTTTTAGAGGAGGATTTGGTGCGCTGAATTTTCTGACCTGTGACGTAATGGAGATTTCGAATGGTCGAGGGTTTGCTTCCCGAGGGTATTGTCCAACTTGATGAATTGGAGATCCTCGTCATCATCGACAACGAGACCGATACCCTTTCAAGCGTTGACGCCGGTGTGCCGCAAATCCCCGAGGTCGTCCATGCTGCAGCACGTATGCCCCCGACACGATACTTCGAAGGACATGAGTGCAAAGAAGCATTCGACCAGCTTTGTTCGGCATGTCACGGACTCTCTGTATTAATTACCGGCCGCCGGGACGGCCAGGAACGCGTCCTGCTCTTCGATGTGGGGCCGTACCCGGATCTCTGGCTCGACAACGCCCGGCGCCTCAATGTGGATCTGTCAAAAATTGAGACCGTATTTCTGTCTCACTGGCATTTCGACCACAGTGGCGCTCTCCCTGAAGTCATTGCCGAAATCGCCGAAGCTAGGTCCGCGGCGGGATTGGCTCCGCCCGTTGTCGACCTCCATCCGGATCGACCGGATCAACGAGGCTTGCTGGCTCCGTCGGGCACGATGTTCTTGATTCCGAAGGAGCCCAGTTTCGAAGACATGAGACGCGCCGGCGGTGAGATTGTTACTCATGATGATCCGCACGCGCTCTGCAACGGTCTATTCTATGCCAGCGGGCCCATCGAGCGCCTTACGGAATACGAAACCGGCCTCGTCGGGCACTATAGTTTTCGTGGTGAGCAAGGCGTCGCCGATCCGCTGATCATGGACGAGCGATTCATTGCCGCCTGCGTCAAAGGACGCGGCGTAACCGTGTTTTCGGCTTGCTCCCATGCCGGTGTCATCAATGCCTGTCTGAGCGCGAAAGCCGCATTTCCGGACATGCCCGTCGACGCCGTTATCGGAGGATATCATCTTGCCGGGCGCGCGATGGAGCCACGTATTGAGCCGACGGTCCGCGACTTGGTGGAGCGCATTGATCCGCACGTCGTTGCGCCGGGCTATTGTACGGGATGGCGTGCCAAGGCACGGCTTGCCCAAACCTTTGCGCCCGGAAGGTATGGCCCAAGCGTTGTCGGGACCATGTATCGACTGAGCGCGAACGCGGGCTAAGGTGTGGCACCCGAGACGTATAAACGAACCCGGCGAATAGCTCGCGGATATTCGAGTTGAGGTGCCGCTTCACGGCTTGCAAAGTGTGACGCTGGAGTTGGTCCTTGAAAACCCAGAAGCCGCTGCTCAAGCCAATGAATACTTAAATTAGGAAAAATTTTTTGTGAGGTGCGTATTTTTTGTTGAAGGGGGCGGCATGGCAAAGCAGAGCTTTTTGACGCGGGACGCGGTCAGGGATGTCTACGATCGGAACGCGCGCTTTTACGATTTTGCCGTTTGGGGCTATTACCTTGCAGGCATGCCGATCCGCAAATGGCGCCGCATGGCGGTTGCGGCCTTGGAACTCCACCCCGGCGACACGGTCGTCGAGGTGGGGTGCGGCACCGGCCTCAACTTCGATCTTTTGCAAAGGGCGGTTGGCCCGAACGGCAGAATCATCGGGATCGATATCTCCGAGGGGATGCTTGAGCGGGCGCAAACCCTGGTGCGCGACCGGGGATGGCAGAACGTGGAGCTGGTTTGCGGCTCGGTGTCGGATTTCGAGTTCCCGGAAGGCGTCGGCGGCATCGTCGCGATTGGTGTGCTGACCTACGAGCCGGATTTCGACAAAGTGATCGAGCGCGGCGCGAAAGCGCTGTCACGCGGCCGCAGATGGGTCGTTCTCGACTACAAGATGCCAAGCGGCTGGCAACGTATATTTGCGCCGCTGTTTATTGCCCTTGGGAGCAGTTTTGGTGTCTCCAAGGACCTCATGAAACGCCATATTTGGGAAGCCGTGGAGCGGCACCTTCATAACACGCAGATGCGAGAGCTTTATGGAGGTTTTGTCTACATCGTCTCGGGTGAGGCACATTAATTTCTGCACAATGGAAGGTGAAGACGAACTCGCCGGTATATGCTTGATCGTTTAGACCGTGATAATTGCGTGCCGCAGCGTTGCCGCAGTTCACTACAGAATTGGGTAACCAAGTCGACGTGGCTCAATCGGAGGCTTAAGTGACCAATAATCGGAGCCGGCTCAAGCGAGCAGAGCTACTATCCACAGTCGGCGCCGCTGTCTTGGGTGGAGGTATCGCGCTGATCCTTCAAGAATGGCTGCTGGGATTTGCCATTCCCATCATGATCATAGGCCTGCTGGTGCATAGTTGGGGTATGTTTGACAAGCATCGCATCGAGCGTGATGCCGATGTCAGACGCGCTTCTTGGGAGAATTACCTTTACTGGCTGTGCTGGGTCGTTCTGGCCTTGCTGAGCGGATACGTGATTTTCCGCCCGGTCACCTGAAATCGCGCGGGGCGGGACTGGCGGACGAAACGTGACAATGGCCTACTAGCGCGGTTTTTGACTCTGGTGGACCTCGGCGGGTCGCATGACGCGATCCTGCCGAGGCCTTTCCTCAGCATAGGGCCGCTCACTGATCTAAGGCTCTTTACTTGAAAGAAGACATGCTCATTTAATGTATTCCTCGGCGACCCGCATCTCTATCACTGGGTGGCTAGACCCAAAAACCACGAGATATGGTTGAGGAGGCCGCTTTGCCGATATCGGTCTTGCGGTACTGGCAGACATGGAAAGCGATGATCTTGTAAAACGGCTCGCTCAGAGAACTGTTCTGACCTACGGTAACCAAACCTTGTGAGTCAATTCGTCCTTACGGCCTAGTCAGAAGACGCCTTAAAGCAGTCTGGCGATGCAATGAGAATGCAGAAGCTCAACTTCAGCGGTTTGATTGGCCTTGCTTTGGCATTGATGGCCACGCCCGTGTTTGCCGTGGAACCGCACGAGGTGGCGAGAGCTCTCGAGCCGAGTATCGTGCGGGTCCTCGTAATGGGACCAGGCGGTGCCGCATCAGGATCGGCCTTCCAGGTAAGTCACGCCGGCCACGTCGCCACCAACTACCACATTATCAAGCCGCACGTTGAATCCGGTTGGAAGATATTTGTTGTGCGCAGCGGCGCCGCTGCTGATGACGACCGGCTTGCTGCGACTGTAGTCAAAGGTTTCCCGAACGAGGATTTAGCGATTCTCCACGTTGAAGGACTGCGAGGGCCTGCTGTGACGTTGAGCGACGTCGATACTGCAGGATTGGCCAAGGGCATGCCCATTTACGCCATAGGTTTTCCAGCGGCGGGCGGCAGGCTGGGACTTGGCCGGGAGACCAGCTTTACTTCAGGTGCGCTAAGCCGCTCCATCGTCGGCTCTTGGACGAAAGATGGCCCGCAAATACGCATCATTCAACATTCCGCTCCGACGAACCCAGGCAATAGCGGTGGACCCGTCGCCAATGCGTGTGGCCAAGTGGTAGGAATCAATTCGCAAAGAGAATTAGCCATTGTGGTCGGGCCTGGCGGACTGGCAATTCCGACCGATTTCATCCAGGGCGTATTCTTTGCATCACACGTTTCTGTGCTTATTCAAAAACTCGACGAGTTAAGTATAGCATACACAGGGTCGCGGAAGGCGTGCCTGATTTTCATGGGCGTGGCATCGACGAACTGGTACCTTTATGGCAGTGCTCTCGCTTTCGTTGGCATCACGCTGTTTGTGCTGCTGCTGTTCAGACCACAGGCTTTGTTCCGGGTCATTGATAGATGCCGCTGCGCGGCGCAGGACGGCGCCGCGGCCATCGCGCGTGTAATGAAAGACCGGAAATGACGTCCCATTGATGTTTCGCTGACGGCTTGTCTCGGGATCTATGTGACGGAGATGTCCAAAGAGATAGAAAAAGCGGCGGGACCACAGCAAACTCAACGCAACGATTTAGTCTGTTTGTCTACAAGGTGGACCCGTTGGGCCCCTGGTCAAAAAGGGATCTTTTTGACCCCATCGAGTTGCTGCGCTCTTTCAGTTGGCATGGTGGCGCCATGTCAGTATTTTTGGCAGCAGGCCCTTCTTGGCAAAAGTAGATAACGTTAGCTGCGTGCCCAAGTAACGAAAAAATATAATTAACGCAATGACTTAGATTGCTTCGTCTTTTCGTGCGCAGCGATGTCTCGATCCCATGAAATCACTATGGAATCATGAGGGAGAGTAAATCTGAGTGAACGCCCGAAGTAGAGCGAACTCTTTAGATAGGGAAAGTGCCGATGCCGAGACTGTTTCAATGGGACGCCGTCATGTTAAGTCGGTCCACTCGGGAATGGCACGAGCGGACTGGCAAATTGGCGCTACTTTGAAGGATTGAAATACGCGCGACTGCCCTGTGCTTCGATCGCTTCGGCGATCCGTCGCAACGCAGTGACATACGCGGCGTCGCGAAGCGTTAATCCCTCACCGGAATGCAGCGTCCAGACATCGTTAAAGGCGGTTACGATCAACTGCTTCAATCGTTCGCGCACCTCGTCGAGGGTCCACGAATAGCCTTGCCTGTTTTGAACCCACTCGAAATAACTAACGATGACGCCGCCTGCGTTGACTAGAACATCCGGAAGGACAGTTATCTTGTGGCGGCGTAATTGGTCGTCGACACCCCCTTCAACCGGTCCGTTGGCAACCTCCGCGATTGACCGGGCGCGGACTTGATCGACATTCCTGGGATTGATCACTCGTTGCAAAGCGGCCGGAATTAGCAGGTCGACATCGAGCGCAAGCAACTCATCATTGGTGATGGGCCGCCCGGCGACATCGCACACACTGCAATCACAGTAAATATCGCCAAGCCCGAGCGTGGCCTGTTTCTTTGCAAATATATCTTCCACATCAAATCCAGCGTCATCGTAAATTCCGCCCTTTGAATCGCTTATGGCGACGATTTTGTACCCGTCTCGGGCAAGCAAGCGACTGACGTGGTAGCCGGCGTTGCCGAAACCTTGGAGCGCGACGCGCGTATTATGCGGCACCCATTCTTCTCGTTTCGCATATTCACGAATGACAAGGTAAGCGCCCCGTCCCGTCGCCTCCTCCCGGCCCAGGCTTCCCCCCAATTGTATTGGCTTGCCCGTTATCATCGACGGAGCGCTAACGCGTTTGATGGTTTGATATTCGTCTGCCATCCAACCCATGATGCGCGCGTTGGTATAGACATCGGGTGCCGGTATATCGGTATCGGGTCCAATGAAATCGGCCATGGCTCGTACATAGGCCCGAGATAAGCGTTCTACCTCGAGCCGCGATAGCGACTTCGGATCAACGACGACGCCCCCTTTTGCGCCGCCATAATGCAATCCCACGAGCGCGCATTTAATAGTCATCCATAGGGCTAAAGCTTGAACCTCGTCGGCCGTCACACCAGGGTGATAGCGAATGCCGCCTTTGGTTGGCCCTAAGACATCACTGTACCTACATCGATATCCCTGAAAGTACTTGGTCGACCCGTCATCCATGCGGACCGGTAAAGATGCGCTCAACAAAGCATGCGGTCGCCTGAGCCGGTCGATAACCTCCTCATCGATCCCCGCGTCACGCGAGAAGCGGTCTATCCGTGAGACGGCATCTTGAAAGACGTTCTGAGGCATACAGCGCTCCAGCGTTTCTTTCTGACAGTGTATCCGCCGATCGACACCGGCAAAAATTGCGACCAGCTTGGAAGGGAACCAGGCACTTCTCGTCTTGTTGAATATCCATTTAAACATATTGGCGCGCTGACATTTATCAATCCCGACGTGCCGCACAGCGCACCAATGAGGCCGCATGAACAAGCTCGGGTGGTGGCGGCCGGGCGTTCTTACCGCCATCATTTGTGATGCACCGGCTTGCTGCCATCACAGGCTCTCAACAGATTCTTGGAAGCTGTTCTCCGCTCAGCATGTCGAGGACGCGCTGCCCACCGATCGACGTCGTCGCCGTGACGATTGCGGATTCGCCTTCGGTCGCGGTTCCGATCGCGCAGGCGTCTCGACAGAGTGCATTCACACGCAAAATATCGAGCGCGCGGTCCTGTTCCGCCGCGGGTACAAAGGCGATGAACCGGCCCTCATTCGCCACATAGAGGGGGTCGAACCCCAGTATCTCGCAAGCGCCGCGTACTTCCTCGGAAACCGGCACGGCCATTTCATCAATATTCACCGCGACGTCGGCCGCTTGGGCAATCTCCACCAAGCACGTCGCCAGGCCACCGCGCGTCGGATCTCGCAGACAGTGGACGTCAACGCCTGCCTCGATCAAGGATAGCGCAGGTCCGCATAGCGACGCGGTGTCGCTTTCGATCGGGCTTTCGAACTCGAGGCCCTCGCGTGCCGCCATCACGGCCATGCCGTGCCGTCCGATATCGCCACTGAGGATGACGGCATCGCCGGGACGGACGGATGAGGGTGCAATCGGCGAGTCGCACTCGATGATGCCAATGCCGCTGGTGTTGATGAAGATCCCGTCGCCGCAGCCCTTATCGACGACCTTGGTGTCACCGGTTACCAATTTCACATCGGCCTGCGCTGCGGCGTCTTTCATCGACGAGACCACGCGCCGGAGGTCGCTCATGCCAAAGCCTTCTTCCAGGATAAGCCCAGCGCTGAGGTAAAGGGGCCGGGCACCGCACATGGCGAGGTCGTTGACCGTGCCGTTGACGGCGAGCGCGCCGATGTCGCCGCCGGGGAAAGACCAGGGGCGAACGACATAGGTGTCCGTCGTGAATGCCAGTCGGGCGCCACCGACTTCGACGGCTGCGCCGTCGTGGCGCAACCCCAGAATCGGGTTGGCGAACGCCGGCAGAAAAATCTGCTCGATCAGTTGATGTGTCAGCAAACCGCCGCCGCCATGGGCAAGCACGATTTCCGGATAGTCCGAGATCGGCACCGGGCAGCTCGGGGCGAAATCGTCGTCGCGGGTCATGATCGTGCTGTTTCGGCTCCCGTATGCATCTTTGCGACCTCCGCGCGTCCGCGGTGCTTGAAGTAGGCGGCACAAGCGCCCTCCGACGATACCATCGGCGCCCCCAAGGGATGTTCTGGGGTGCATTGTTTGCCGAAGGCGGGGCACTGGGCCGGTTTGGCAACGCCTTGCAGGATTTGTCCGCTGATACATTCACGGTTCGGGTCGAGACCTTCACCGGCCACACCGAACCGGTTTTCAGCATCGAACTCGGCATAGGCAGGGGCGAATCCAAGGCCGCTTTGCGGGATATTACCAACGCCACGCCAGTGGCGCGGGACGATCTGAAACACGTCCCGGATGATCGCCTGGGCGCCCGGATTTCCCGACGCCTGGACGGCGCGGGCGTACTGGTTTTCCACTTCCGCGCGGCCGTCTTCGAGTTGCCGCAGGCACATCTCGAGACCCTGCAATATGTCCAGCGGCTCGAACCCTGTGACGACGATGGGAACGTTATATTTCTTGGCGATCGGCAAATACTGCTGATAGCCCATCACCGTGCAAACGTGTCCGGCGGCGAGAAAGCCTTGAATTCTGTTAGTCGGCGAACCGAGGATGGCCTCCATGGCCGGCGGAACGAGGACGTGCGCGACCAACATGGAGAAGTTGCGCACGTTTTCCTGCTTCGCCTTAAAGGCGGCCATTGCGGTGGCGGGGGCCGTCGTCTCGAAACCGACGGCCAAGAATACCACCTGCTTGTCCGGGCTGGCCCGAGCAATCTCCAATGCGTCGAGGGGCGAATAGACCAGCCGAAGGTCGGCCCCCCGTGCCTTTGCGGTCAGCAGGTCTCTATTGGAACCCGGCACCCGCGCCATATCGCCAAACGAGGTGAAGATGATGTCAGGACGCGCAGCAATCTCGATCGCCTTGTCGATTATTCCAACAGGGGTAACGCAGACCGGGCAGCCGGGGCCATGGACCAGATTGACCTCGGGCGGCAACAATTGATCGATGCCAAATTTTACGATGGCGTGGGTCTGGCCGCCGCAGATCTCCATGACGGTCCAGGGGCGCGTCACCAGCGCTTTGATGGCGTCGAGGCAGCGCTGCGCTCTCGCCTCATCGCGGTATTCGTCGACGAATTTCATTCTTGGGCCTCCGACGACGCGGCAATCGCGCCCAGCGCCGCCAGTTCGTCGAGCGACCGTCGCGCCTCGGTCTCGTTGAGTAAAGTGATGGCGAAGCCGGCATGGACCAGCACGTAGTCGCCGATCGCCGCCTCGGGCACGAACGCCAAACTCGCTTCTTTCACGATCCCCGAAAAGGCCACCTTGCCGGTGCGCGTCAGCGGGTCGTCGCCGACAATCTCGAGAACTTGTCCGGGCACGGCAAGGCACATTAGGCGACCCCAGCGTCGAGAAGGCGCGCCGCCCAGACGGCTTGGCCTAGCGCAAGGCCGCCGTCATTGGGCGGCACATCTTGATGCCAGTAAGGCTCGAAACCGGCGCGACGAAGCCCAACGACAGCGCCTTCGGTCAGGAATCGATTCTGAAAGCAGCCACCGGTCAGAACGACCTGCATCTGGCCGGCGTACCGCGCGACGGCTACGATTGCCTCGATCAGCGCGTTGTGGAAAGCGGCAGCCATTTCCGCGATCGGTACATTATTCTCGATGTGCCTTAGCAGATCCTGGATCATCGGTCCCCAGTCGAGGACGATCGGGCCAATGTCGTCATCCCGGGGGGACTGCAAAGGAATACGGTAACGCGTCCGCGGCCGCGCGCTGCCGAGGGCGAACTCCAGCGCCATCGCCGCCTGCCCCTCGAAGCTGGTCTGTTGCTTGAGCCCGGTCAACGATGCAACGGCGTCGAACAGGCGGCCGATACTGGTGGTTCGCGGCGCATTGAGGTTTCGGTCCAGCATCTGGCCGAGCACTCGCCGTTCGCCGGCCGAGAAGCTCTGGATCGGTTTCAGTTGTTCGTTAGCCAGTGCGGCGCGGCCGAACATCTCATAGAAGAGCCCGACCGCCGCCCGCCGCGGCTCGCTCACTGCTGCTTCGCCGCCGGGAAGCGGAAACGGGCGAAGGTGCGCGACCCGGCGCGCGGCCGTTCCATCGATCACAAGAAATTCGCCGCCCCAAATGGTGCCGTCGTCGCCGTACCCCGTGCCGTCCCACGCCACGCCGAGCACCGGCCCTTCGACGCCGTTCTCCGCTATGCAGGCAACGATATGGGCGAGGTGATGTTGCACCGGTATGACTTTCATGGTCGATCGCCTGGCGACATCGCTGGTGTAATAGTCGGGGTGGCGGTCACAGGCGACAGCGGTCGGGCGAACCGCATGCAGCCCACGTAAATGCCCGGCGGCCTTGTTGTATGCCTGTCTGGCGGCTGCGGTGTCAAGGTCGCCAATGTGCGGCCCAACGAGCACTCGCGAACCGGACGTCGCGGCGGCGGCCGATTTGAGATGCCCGCCGAGCGCGAGCAGCGCCGGCGCAGGGCGCGGCAACGCAACCGGGAGTGGGGCGTAGCCACGCGCGCGCCGAAGCGTCAGCTTGCGGCCCGCCATGATGCGCACGACCGAGTCGTCGATGGCAGAGGCGATCGGACGATCGTGAGTGAGAAACAGATCGGCAATTCCCTTCAGCCGTTCAAGCGCCTCATCCTCTTCGGTCACCATCGGCTCGTCGGAAAGGTTTCCGCTCGTCGCGACCACGGGAAAGCCCAATTCTCGCAACAACAGGTGATGCAGCGGTGTGTAAGGCAACATCACGCCTAGCAGGGGGTTGCTGGGCGCGATCTGCGCTGCGAGTTCTCTTTCGCTGCCCCTGGGATGCGGTCGGCGGCGCAACAACACGATCGGTGCTTCCGGTGATGCCAACAGCTCTCGCTCGACGTCCGAGATCTCGCAAAAGGCTTCGGCAAGCGCCAAAGACGGGGCCATAATCGCAAAGGGCTTGTCCGGGCGCCCCTTGCGCCGCCGCAATTCCGTGACTGCGTCGGCGTCGCGGGCATCGGCAAGTAGCTGAAACCCGCCCAGACCCTTGAGCGCGACGACCTTGCCATCGCGTAGTCTATCGGCAGCGGCGACAATCGCCATGTGGCGGTGCGCTAACCTGACGCCGGCCGGGTCCAGCAGTGCCAACTGAGGGCCGCATTCCGGGCATGCGTTCGGTTGTGCGTGGAAGCGCCGGTCAAGCGGATTGGCGTACTCCGCTCGACATGCGGCGCACATCCTGAAATGCCGCATCGTCGTGTTCGAGCGGTCATATGGTAGCGCGTCAAGAATACTGTAGCGGGGGCCGCAATTGGTGCAGTTGGTGAAGGGGTATCGGTATCGCCGATCGGTCGGCTCGAATATTTCGCGCAAGCAGTCGTCGCAGGTGGCTATGTCGGGCAGGACGAGGGCGGTCGGCTCGTTGGCGCATATGCTGCGACGAATGGTGAATGAGGTATATCCATAGCGGACGAGCTCCGTCTCCCGAGATCGATCTAGCCGCGCCAGGGGTGGCAGGTCTGATGGTAAACGCCGGCGAAACGCCTCGATGGTATGCCTGGCGCCCTCGACTTCCACGGTCACGCCGTCGCCCGAATTGGCGACCCAGCCCGTTAGCCCCAAGCTCAGCGCCAAGCGATTGACGTAAGGACGGAAGCCGACACCCTGAACAAGACCTTCCAGCTCCAACCGGACCCGACATATTGCCGGCGCTGTCTCCCGTAGTGCGATATGGTGTGCTCCGGTTGCCGTCATGTCTCGACCTCGATCTTTCGCAGCAACAGGTCTTGCGCATTTGGATCGCGAACGTCGGCTGATTCCTCTACTTCGAGCCTTGCACCGTCGGCGATCGTTCCCTTCGACGCCTGTTCGAAATGTTCTCGAAAATGCTCCGCCGACATGTGGCTGAGCGCACCCAGCCAGATATGGACGGCCGTCACTCGATTGGCGTGCTCGGCTTCAGCCAGCGAATCGATCTTGCGCATCAAATTACGGATCAGCGAGGCTTCATGCATGGCGCGATTCTCTCACATGCCAACGAGCGAAGCGATCTCCGTTTCGATCGCACGTGCGGCGTCTTCGGCCACCATTGAAACTTCCCTGGATAGACCGGTGCCCAACTCGAACGTTGCGCCTTCGATCGCGTAGATAACGAGCTTGTCCGGAAAGCGCCCTAGCACTTTGCCAAGTTCGACCGCTTCGGCAAGACCCAGACCATGACTCNNAGCCGCATCGATCACCACGGCGAGTGCTGCACCCTCCCACTCGCAGACGATCGCCATGGCATCGTCCTGTTGTTCGACAAAGGAGCAACCGTCGATCCGACCCTTAAGCCGTTCCGCGACCACGGGGCCGATCCCGTCGTCCCCACGGAAGCGGTTTCCCAAGGCAATGACGACTACTTTTCCTGCGCCCGGCATGATCCCGTTCGCGTCAATCACGCGTGACGTCGAGATTTAGAAAATGCGTGGCGCAGGAGATACACGGATCGTAGTTGCGGATCGATTGTTCGCACTTCCACTGTAATTGGCGATCGGCCAACTGAATGTTCTGCTCAACCAGATCCCTCAGGTCTTCCTCGATCATGGCCTGGTTCTGGGAAGTCGGCGGCACGATCTTGGCCTCTAGTATCGTCCCATCCGGATCCAGACGATAGCGATGAAACAGGATACCGCGCGGCGCTTCGGTACAGCCGTAGCCGATCCCTTCTCTGGGAGTAAGGTCAATGGAGGGTGCCTCGGCAGGCTCGTACGACTCGATCAATCGGAGCGCCTCGTCGCAGGCGTGCAATACCTCGATCGCCCGCACCACGATACTCTTGAAGGTGTTTCGGCACGGTGCCGAGAGTCCAACCTCGTGCGCTAGGTCCCGCGCAATCGGGGCGAGGAGCTCGTGATTCTGGTTAAAGCGGGCGAGGGGCCCAACAAGGTACGAGCCCCGTTCTTTGATAGCTGAATGTAGAGCGGTTGAATGGGGCACCTGCCTTTCTACGAAATGCGCTTCGTAGTCTTTCGCGTCGATGTCGAGGCCGACGCTGGAGACGATGCGGCCCTCGTTCATTGGATATTCGTCGCCATGGCGCAGCGCCACGAACTCGTAATCACGAACAAAGTCGGGAAATTCGAAGGCGGCGGCCCAGCGGACGGTTTCGATCGCGGCTTCGCGCGCCCATTTCAATGGCTCGATGAGATTTTCGAGATCGCGACGCGGCGGCACCTTATAAAAGCCGCCAACTTTGACGTTGATCGGATGCACCTCCCGACCGCCCAGAACGCTGACGATCGCGTTGCCCGCTTTTTTGAGCTGAAGGCCGCGCTCTACGACACTGCGATGGTCCTTCGCCATCTCTATCGCGCTTTCGTAACCGAGAAAGTCCGGCGCATGCAGCATGTAGATGTGCAGGACGTGGCTCTCGATCCACTCGCCGCAGTACAACAGGCGGCGCAGATCGCGCAGTGACCGCGAAACCTTCACGCCCAATGCATCCTCTAATGCATGTACCGCACTCATCTGGTACGCCACCGGACAAATGCCGCAAATCCGCGCCACGATGTCGGGGGTTTCGGTAAACGCCCGCCCTCGAAGGAACGCCTCGAAGAAGCGCGGCGGCTCGAAGATCTCGAGCCGCACATCTTTGACTTGCGAATCCTTGATGCTGACATGGAGAGCGCCTTCGCCCTCCACTCGGGCGAGGTAGTCGACCTTTATGGTCTTACGAGCCATGGGATTGGCCTTCCTCGCGGAACGGTTCGGCCCACGTATTGAAGGTGTGGTATGCCTGCTGAACAGCGCGGGGCTCGACCCCCAGACGGAGCCACTGGCGGCTCAGGGCTGGCGTATTCGGGCTCTCCATCGGTCCGAAACAGCCATAGCAGCCTCGGTTATAAGCCGGACAAATCGCGCCACAGCCGGCGTGGGTTACAGGGCCCATGCAGGGCGTTCCGTGAGCCACCATGACACAGGCGTTGCCACGCAGTTTGCATTCCACGCAGACGCTGTGGGCGGGTGTGTTGGGCTTGCGTCCGTGCAGGAACGCACCAATGACCTCTAGAAGTTGCGCTTTGTTGATCGGGCACCCGCGCAACTCGAAATCGACCGGTACGTGGTGGGAAATCGGTGTCGAAGTGGCCAGCGTATCAATGTAATCGGGCTCGGCGTAGACAGTGGTCATGAAATCGCGCACGTCCTTGAAATTGCGCAGCGCCTGGATACCGCCGGCGGTGGCGCAGGCGCCGATGGTCACAAGGAACCGCGAGTTGCGGCGCACCCGCTTGATCCGCTCCGTATCGTGGGCAGTGGTGATCGACCCCTCGACCAGGGACAGATCGTAAGGCCCCTTCGCAACCGCGCGGGAGGCTTCAAGGAAGTACGAGACCTCGATGGCTTCTGCGACCGCGAGCAGCTCGTCTTCGCAGTCAAGCAGGCTCAGCTGACAGCCGTCGCAGGACGCGAACTTCCAAACAGCGAGTTTCGGGCGGCGCCTTTTTTGCACGCTAGACCTCCCGTAGACCCAAAATATCCTTGATCCGATCGAAGCGGAAGATCGGGCCGTCCTTGCATACGAAGTGCGGCCCGAACTGGCAGTGCCCGCAAAACCCGATGGCGCATTTCATATTGCGTTCCAACGAGACAAATATGCGCTCGGCCGTCACACCCATGTCCTCCAACGCGGTGGCTGTTAACCGGATCATCACTTCCGGCCCGCAAATCAATGCCACGGTATCGACCGGATCGACCCGAACCTTGGACAACATCTTGGTGACGACGCCGACGTCACCGACCCAGTCGTGGCCGGCGCGGTCGACGGTAACGCGAACCTGCAACTCGGGCATGCGCCGCCAGCTTTCGAGTTCGCGCCGATAAAGCAGGTCTTCCGGACTGCGTGCGCCGTAGAGCAGTGCGATGCGGCCATAGCGTTCACGGTCCTCGATGAGTTGATATAGGGCGGGCCGCAGCGGCGCCAGACCGATGCCGCCGGCGATGACAAGTACATCGCATCCGCTCGACTCCTGGATGGGCCAGGCGCTGCCGAAAGGACCGCGCACACCGACCGGGTCGCCGCGCTTCGCTTTGGCGAGACCTTCGCTCACCGACCCGACGGCGCGAATTGTATGTACGATCCGATCCGTCGCCACCGGATCGCCGCTAATGCTGATCGGTACCTCGCCAACGCCAAAGACATAAAGCATATTGAACTGGCCAGGTTTGAACCTTGCCGGTGCTGTCTCAAATCGTTCGACGGGAATATCAATGGTTACAACGTCCGCTGTTTCGCGGACGCGGCGCTCAATCGGCACAAATGCTGGCGTCATGGATTGCGGACCGGCGCCAGCATGAGACCTCCCGCTACCCTTTGCCGTCGCCATACACGTCCATGCTCTGTACACGAGCCGTTTGAAGACGTTCGAGAAGGGGTGGAATAAACCGCTTCAACATCTCATAGCCGACATGGTGGTCGGCTTCGCATTTATCGCGCAAGCAATCGCATTCAAACGCAATCGCACGCGTCAACTCGACGGCTCTCGCGTCGTATCTCCACCGGTAGGGAGGAAGCAGCCAGGAGGCGCCGAGAATCTCGCCGCTCTTGACCGTCAAAAATGTTACCGGCCCACGACCCGGAATAAACATCTCAAGCGCCACCGTTCCATGTCGGATCAGGCAAAAAAATTCGGCCTTCTCGCCCTCTCGAAAGGCATACTCGTTGGGTTGGAAGACCACATTCTTCGCGCATCCCGCAATCAGGTCGACGATCTCGTCTTCCAATCCCTCGGTAAAAGGGTGCTCACGAAGAATATCCGCGATGCTCTTCATGCTACCCTTCGTTTCCTGACAGTGTCCGATCGAATTGCGGCCACCTCCTCCGTGATGTCGATTCCCACCGGGCACCACGTAATACACCGTCCGCACCCGACACAGCCCGAGGACCCGAATTGATCGATCCAATGGGCGAGCTTGTGGGTCATCCATTGCCGGTAGCGCGACTTCGGTGAGCTTCTGACATTACCCCCGTGTACGTACGAAAAATCCAACGTGAAACAGGAATCCCAACGCCGCCAGCGTTCCGCATTATCGCCGCCAAGGTCGGTAACATCTTCAACGGTTGTGCAGAAACAGGTCGGACAGACCATCGTACAATTGGCGCAAGTTAGGCAGCGCGACGCCACGTCATCCCACCGGGGATGCTCGAGATTGCCTTGCAGGAGCTCCTTTATGTTTGTGGTATCCAAGGTCCGGCCCATTTGACTCTTGGCGGCCGCGACAGCCGCATGGGCGGCCGCGCGGTCCGTTTCGGTAGCCTCTTCGTGGCCGATCTCGTCCAACAGGTCGGCGCCGATTTCGCTTCCCGCTTCGACGAGGAAGCGATGTGCGCCGTCGTCCAGAATCTCGGTCAACACGATGTCGAAGCCGGATGTTACCTCGGGACCCGTCTCCATCGACACGCAGAAACAGGTCCCACCTGCCTGGCCGCAGTTGACAGCAATGATCAAAACGTTCTCTCGACGTAGCGAATAGTCTTCGTACCGATGGTCAGAGTTTATGAATACCCTGTCTTGGATCGCGATGGCATGAAGTTCGCAGCTTCGCGCGCCAAGAAAGGCGTATTTGGGAACGGGTTCGGTATTTTCGATTACGCCAATATCGTCGCCCTTCCGCTCGGCTCGCCACAACCGCTGTCGCTCCGGGTGAAGGAACTTTTTCCAGCTGTGCGGTCCAACGGCGTAACCGAACAGGGCCTGGTCATCTCTGCGGGACAGCCGGTACTCGCCGCCGTCCTGATGATCGGTCCAGCCGGCGGGCAGATCATCGAGACTGGCAACCTCGTCATAGACGATTGCGCTGTCGCGAACCGTCGGTCCTACGACGCAATAATCTTTTCGACGCAATAGCTCGATCAGGCCCCGGAGACGTTCTTTGGTGATGATGGACGCGCCGCTTGTGGTATCTGCCATCCGTTGATCTACCAAAATGATGACCAGGAAACTTCAATAGCCGTTGTTTCCAACGAACTGTAGGTTAAGGGCATTCAACCCAAAAGGCGAAATAATTGAGCACGAGCCATCGGGCATGACAGGATCCTTCAGCGACGAAAGGCAGTACGGGACATACCGGCTAGCGGGTATGGTCGTTGGACCCCTGGGATCTCTGGCCGTTTTGGCGTTCCCCGCACCGGCCGGTCTCGATCCCGCCGCGTGGTCGACCGCTGCGGTCGCCGTTTGGATGGCTGTTTGGTGGGCGAGCGAGGCGGTGCCTCTCGCCGCAACCGCATTGCTCCCTTTAGTCTTGTTTCCCCTTCTGGGTGTTGAAAACATCCAACATGCCGCCGCGCCATTCGCCAACCCTTTGATATTCTTGTTTCTGGGAGGTTTCTTGATCGCGTTGGCCATGCAGCGTTGGAACCTTCACCGAAGGATTGCACTTCACATTGTTGCCTTCGCCGGGACGCGCCCCACAGCGCTCGTCGGCGGCATCATGTTAGCCACAGCATTCCTCAGCATGTGGATCAGCAATACCGCAACGGCAATGATGATGATGCCCATAGCCGCGTCACTGGTAACCATCACTCGGCCGAACGGAAATACGCAACTAGGCCGGGAAGAATCCCGGTTCGCCACCGCCTTAATGCTGGCGACGGCCTATGGCGCATCGATCGGCGGCCTCGCTACTTTGGTCGGGTCGCCACCGAACGCACTGCTTGCAGCCTTTATGGCACAAACCTATGGAATCGAAGTCGGATTCGCTCGCTGGATGCTGATAGGGCTGCCCGTGACAGCGATCATGCTACCGCTCAGCTGGCTCATTTTGACCCGGGTCGCGTTCCGGTTTCGTCTCGCAGATCAGGTTGGAGGCGGCCCGGTGATTGCCGAAGCCCTTCACGATTTGGGGTCGATGACGCGCCCGGAAAGGCGCGTCGCGGCGGTTTTTGCCCTCGTAGCAGGCCTATGGATGACAAATCCATTGTTGGCCGTTTGGATTGGTCCCGACACCTTGTCCGATGCGGGAATCGCGATCTTCGGCGCCGTTTTGCTGTTTGTCATTCCGGCGGATTGGAAGAAGCGGGTCTTCCTTCTCGACTGGCCGTGGGCAAAACGCGCTCCTTGGGAAATTTTGCTTCTTTTCGGCGGCGGCTTGAGCCTCGCGCATGCCGTCGACGAGACGGGCCTCGCAACCTGGATCGGCGGCGGATTGGGCGTACTCGAAAATTGGCCCCAGATCCTGCTCGTCGTGGCGGCGGCCTCTCTAATAATTCTTCTTACAGAGTTGACCAGCAATACCGCCACAACCGCTGCCTTTCTCCCCGTGCTGGGAGCTGTGGCAGTTCTGGCGCAGCTTGATCCTCTATTGCTGACAGTACCGGCAGCGCTCGCGGCGTCCTGCGCCTTCATGCTGCCGGTAGCGACCCCGCCAAATGCGATCGTGTTCGGTTCCGGTTACGTGACCATCGCGCAGATGATGCGCGCCGGCCTTGTGCTGAACCTACTCGGTATTCTGGTGATAACGGTTACCACCCCCTTCGTCGTAAAGTTCATCTTT
>JABAHS010128503.1_pt3 | contig 24626 bp, 34 predicted proteins | sample 7062111 | NCBI WGS metagenome assembly JABAHS01 (sample SAMN14534600, study PRJNA622989) | marine sediment metagenome | biome: marine biome [ENVO:00000428]; feature: marine pelagic biome [ENVO:01000023]; material: deep marine sediment [ENVO:00002113]; isolation source: pool of 4 deep marine... | reverse complement strand
CCTCCTCGTCCGATTGGGGAAGCACGTCCTGGGGCCAGGAGCTTCAAAGTCTCACGAATAACTATGTTTTCTCGCCACGGAATCGGATGATGAGCTGATGGCCAAAGTGGAAGACATCGACCGCGGCTGGAAGCGCATTCAAAAGCAACTGATGAAAGCAGGAGGTGCTTTCACGAAGGTAGGAGTGCAGGAAGGCGAACGTCGCGAGGACGGCACTGATCTTGTGACGGTCGCTGCCGCAAACGAGTTCGGAACAAAGCGGATACCGGAACGCTCTTTCATTCGCTCCACGACAGACGAGCAGCGCGGCAAAGTGGAGCAAATGAAACAGCGCATCCTGACGGGAATCGCGGACGGAACAGAGACAATTGACAACGGTCTGGCGAAGCTCGGCGAGTTCATGGAGACGAAGATTCGAGACAAGATCGTGAAACTCGCGGAACCTCCTAACGCGGAATTCACCATTGCCAGGAAAGGGAGCAGCAATCCGCTGGTGGACAAAGGCCAGTTGCTTCAGAGCATCCGGCATGTGGAGGTAGTACCGAAGTGAGCAGCTTCAGGCAAGCTCTGACGGTCAAGCGCCAGACCGGCAGCTATATCAACGGGCAATGGTCGCCTGGAACGCCTGACGATGTGGCGATTCTGGCCAGCATCCAGCCGGCCACGTCGAAAGACATGCAGAATCTTCCCGAAGGCCGGAGGACTCGAAGCACGTTCGCGCTATTCACTGACACGGAGTTGCTGACATCGGACGATGGCGCGAGTCCTAAGAAGGCCGATCAGGTCACGATTGCCGGAGATGTCTTCGAGGTCATGGCTGTGGAGCGATGGCAGAATAACGTCATCAACCACTATCGGGCAGTGGTGTCCAAGGTGGAATAGACATGATGCAGAAACCGGTACTGCCACCGAATATCGTGGAGCGCGAAGATCAAGGATCGATCTGTTCCGATATTCTGCTAATCGCGCTCGCGGTCATCGGCGTAGTCGCCTTATGCATATCCATGATATGGATGATTAGGGTAACGCTCGCATGAAATACAAGATACTTTACCAGGCGTGCCCGATCTGGAAGGTCGGTGAGCGCGATTGTGACGCGGAATCGCGCCGCAGTCGGCTGGAAGACCTCAGTGTCTCTGACCGCTATCCGAACGACTACGCNNGCGATGTCGATGCGGAATCGCGCCGCAGTCGGCTTGAAGACGTTGGCGCCTCTGACCGCTATCCGAACGACTACGCTGGCCGCGTGATTTCCGTCATCCCCGATAGCAAGGAGTTCGCGAAAGCCGATCTGGCCGATCCATCCAGGGCAGTGATGGCGCGCGATCTGACCGGCATTGAGGCGGAAGCCTTGCGCGATCATCGGATGAAGGTAGTTCCGTATCGGGACGGATTCGCTTTCTCCGATGTCGTCTTCGATGATCGCTGGGGCGCGGTTGCCAAGACGCTTCGAGACAATATCGCGGACGCGGAATTGTGTGAACTCTCCGACCGCGAAAGCGACGTTGATGCATTGCGATTTGACGAGCTGTCGATTCTCGCCACTCGCATGCTGCCAAAGACCGAAGTCCACACCGGGGCAGGGCTGTATGAAGTAGGTCCAGGCAAGACCTATTCCACGATTCAATCGGCCTTGGATCAGTTGTATACCGATCAGGGCTCTGCAACGTTCACAGCAATCCAATACATCCGCGTCTTTCCAGACACTTACGATGAAAACTTGGCCCCTAGCTCCAGCCTGGAACCGCGACGCGGTTACGCTTTGATCATCGAAGGTGATCCGGCCAGCAACAGAGATTCTATCCTCGTCCAGCCTAGCGGTGGAACATGGGGATTTCTTTGCATGAATGATGGGCCGACAGTCATACGCCATATGAAGATAGACGGTAGCAGTGTCACAAGCACTGCCATTCAATCGACCGGAGCTTCCGAGTTCACCGGCATAGTCGATGTAGCAGCTATCGGCAATAGCAGCTACACGATTATTGATCAGGCAGAAGCGATGGACGTGCTTGACTGCGAGGTCACATCAGGGGATGCCGGGGGGATATTTGGCAGCACAAGCGGACTGCTTCATGTCGCGCGCACCGTGGTAAAGCGCATCGGCTCAAAAGGATCGAGTCTTGGGATCACAATCCAAGGCGGAACGATATCGGGATCGGTCATTTACAACTTCGATGAAGCCATCCGGTATCGCGTGGACCGGCAATTCCTGACGCTGAGAAACAATACCATCTACGACTGCACGGATGCAGTCTCAATACAAGGCTCGCCTTCGACACTACACTTCTTCAACAACATCATCAGCACTGTCACCAATGTCATTCTGTATCCTTTCACAGATAGCTGGCCGGACGAAGGAACGATTGGCACGGCAGGCAATCGCATGCTCATGCGGAACAACATCTATTACAGCTACACGAATTGGGCCAATGACGGATCGACCCAGAGGACTCATGCGCAGTTCATTCTTCTAGATCGCGTAGATCAATCCGGCGATCTGGATCAGACGAATCCTCTTCTGACCGATCCGGGCAACGAAGATTTCAGCTTGGGGACAGGCTCTCCAGCTATCAACGCGGGTCACGGAATCGAAGCCTCTGTTGACTATCTCGGAACGTCTTTTGACTCCAATGAACCGGACATAGGCGCGTGGTCATCCGGAGTGCTTCCGCCGCCGACAATTCCCGACGCTCCTACCATCACAGCCATTGCGAATGACGGTGATGGCTCGAGCGCCACGGCAAGCGTGCTGACAGAATCGGGGTCAAAGGTCTTCCTGCTCTCCAGGGAGAGGAACAGCGCGGAAGCCTGGACAGTCAGAGGTTCACGGACAGGCTCTGGCGACATTGCGGCGACCGGCTATACCAACAATACCAATTACGAATCCATTGCCATAGCGACGTTCGGAACTCTCGTGACAGAGAATCCGTCACTGCCGAGCATTCCTGTGGGAGTCTATGTCACGGACTCTGCTGGATTCTTTGCCGCGATCCGTCAGGCCATCTATGATTGGGTCAGCGGCGAACTCGGAATCCCTACAATCTGGTATCAGCCAAACGCGCCGCAACCGACGAGACCATATGCGGCTCTGAATAAAGGGCCTACCCAAAGCCCGAGATGGGATTTCAAGAGTCCGCCGGATTCCGTGAACGGCGTTTCGACTCTTCGCGGCGATCGAGAGTTTCCTGTCGAGATACAGATTCACGGCAGGAAGCTGCCAGATAACGAGAATGAGGCCATGACTCTTGCCGAGCAGCTTGGAACATCCCTTCAGAAAGGCAGCATCGTGGCCCTATTCACTGCGGCCAACTTCGCATTCGTGGAGCGAATCGCCTTGACGGACATATCCGCAATCGGCGGAACGGAATTCGAGTCGCGTGTGTCTCTGGAACTGATGTTCCGCATGGCGCACGAGGATACGGATACGGTTGGTGTCATCGAGACCGTTGACCCGGTCGGTGCCACCTATCAATAGGAAGGACTGACCGATGCCTGACATCAGCGAAATCGTGGATGTATCAATCACGAGAGAGACGCGGGCCGTGAGTCGAGGGGCTTTCGGCACTCTGCTTGTGGCAGGGGATTCGGAGAAGCTTCCGAAGAATGACGTGACCGTGCTGACCTTCGATGCCGATTTGGTCACTGGCAACAACTTCGACGCCAAAATCAACGGCTCGGCCATCACGCAGGTGCCGTTCAACACGACCTCAGATCAGACGATGGACGATATCGCCACAGAGTTCCAGAGCGATGCATTGATCGCGACGGCCGTTGCAACGGGGACTCCCAAGAGAGTCATCACGATCACCGCCGCCGGCGACGAGACAGCGCCTGTCGTGATCACTGACGAAGCGGTCACTGGCGGGGCATCGCAAGCAGGGATCACGAAAGCCAGGACGCCGGCTGTCAGGACTCGGGAGTATGCGAACATTGAAGCCGTTGCGGTCGATTTCGCGACAACCGATCCAGAGTACATCGCGGCCAAGGCCCTCTTCGACCAGAATCCCAATCCTGGGGTCATCAAGATCGGCCGCGTCGATTCGGGCGAGGACTGGTCTGACGCGATGGATGCCATCGAGGCATTCGACCCGGATTGGTACGCCCTGGCCATCACGGAGCGGACTCAGTCAGACGTTCTCGACGTTGCAGCCTGGGTCGAGGCAGGGGAGCGCCATCTATTCGCCACGGCTGACAGCGATGTCAACATCCTTGATAGCGGCGTGAGCTCCGATCTGGCCTCGCAGCTTCAGACACTCGACTATGACCGGACGCTGCTGGTATTCCACGAGGACGCGGCCACGACCTACCCCGAGGCTGCTTGGATCGGTGACGGCTTCGCCAAAGACCCTGGCAGCGTGACGATGAAGTTCCGGGAACTGACGAACGTCGCTGCCAATATCCTCACAGTGGCGCAGAGCCTGGCTGCCCGGAACAAGAATGCGAACGTCTACGAAACGATAGGCGGTCGCACGATCACGCGAGAAGGCGTCGTCGCCAGCGGTGAGTTCATCGACATCATGCGCGACAGCGACTGGCTGCAAACGCAACTGGAGGAAGGCATCTTCGCTCTTCTGGCCGATGCGGACAAGATTCCTTACGACGACGGCGGTATTGCGGCCGTGGAATCCGTAGTGCGCCAGAAGCTTGACGCAGCGATCACGGCAGGCTTCCTCACGCCGAGGCCTGACCTCTACGGAGGTCAGCCCTACAACGTGACCGTGCCTGCTTCCGCAGATGTCTCGCAGGCAGACAAAGCGGCGCGCATTCTTCGTGACGTAGAATTCACGGCGACAATCGCCGGAGCGGTCCACAAGGTCATCGTCGAGGGTCGCGTGGCCGTCTAAGGCACGCTGAGAAGAAAGGGCGGTCACAATGGGAGTCAAGACATACGATCCGCAGCAGGTGTCGTTGTCCATTGGAGGACAGATCGCAAGCGGTTTCGCTGACGGCACGTTCATCAGCGTAGAGAGGGATGAGGACACTTTCAACAAAGTGACCGGCGCGGACGGTCAGGTGTCGAGATCGAAGACGGCAAACAAGGCCGCCACTCTGACGCTGACTCTCGCGCAGACATCACCCTTCAATGACATCCTGAGCGCGCTGGCTGCCGCAGATGAAGTCGATAGCGCGGGAGTCTTTCCCGTCATCCTGAAGGACAACAGCGGTACGACAGTCGTCAGCAGCGGCGCCGGATGGATTCGGAAGCCGCCTACAGCAGCCTTCGGCAAGGAGATCGAGAACCGGGAATGGATCATCGACTTGGCAAGCACGGTCTTCTTCCCGGGCGGGAACACGGATAGCGATGCCGCATAGGTCCACTGAAGGAGGGTCGAGATCATGGAGGCGAAGAGCAAGGAGATCAACGGGCATACGTATACGGTGACGCCATTTCCCGGGCGCCGGGCCTTCAAGGTTAAGGCGAAGCTACTCAAGAAGCTTGGGCCCGGTCTTGCCTCCATGCTTGGAGCGGCGAAGGGCGATTCCCTGATCGATACGGACATTGACGGTGCCGCATTGGGCAAGGGAGTCGAGACGCTTTTCGCCAATCTGGGCAGTCCTGAAGAGATGATGCAACTCGTCGAAGAGTTGCTTGCCATGACGCGCAGAGACGGCAAAGAGATCACGCCTGCCGTCATCGATTTGGAATATCAGGGCAATCTCTCCGAGATGTATAGGGGCTTGGCTTTTGTGCTGGAGGTCAACTTCGCCGATTTTTTCGGCGAGGGAGGTATTGGCGGTCTTGGAGACCTGATCAAGACAAAGATGTCCAGCTTGGGCAGCGAATCAAGCGCGGACTCGATCCAAGCCTCGCCGAAGAGCTCCCCATCTGGCAACTAGTCTCTCGGGGAATGGCGAGTCTTCACGAACTGGAAACATCGTGGTCTTTCGATGACGTCATGCGCGGCCTGGCTATCATCCGCATGAAGGATGATATCGAAGCCCAACAGGCCGAAGATGCGAGGACAGACTGATGGCCATCACGGTACGCGAACTAGTCACCAAGCTAGGTTTTGTGGTGGACGACAAGAAGCTCGCGGTATTCGATAGGCGAGTCGCGGCACTCAAGAAAAGTCTGGGCCTACTCATCAAGACGACTGCAGTAGTCGGCGGCGCCATTACGGCCATAGCGGTGCGGACTGCCAACGCGGGAGACGAACTTGCCAAGACAAGTCGCCGTCTTGGCCTGAACGTCGAAGCTCTCCAGGAATGGAGGTTCGCTGCCACACGCGCCGGCGTCGATATCCGCACCTTCGATATGGCTGTCCAGCGGTTCGGTCGGCGAGTAGCCGAAGCCGCTAGAGGACAGGGGGAAGCGCGAGATGCGCTTGCCGAAATGGGCATCGAGCTAACGGATGTCAACGGCAAGCTGCGTGATTCCGATGTCTTGCTCACCGAAAGCCTGATCGCTCTTTCCAAGCAGGAGAATGAATTCCGGCGCAACGCGCTTGCCATGAAGCTCTTCGACAGCGAAGGCGTCAGGCTGGTTCAGCTTGCGGCTGAAGGCGCGGAAGGCATTGAAACTCTTCGCAAGGAGTTCCGGGCTCTGGGGGCCGGCATCACCGAAGAGGGCACGAAAGCCGGAGAAGCATTCATCGACGCGTGGACGGACCTCAAGGCCGTGCTCAACGGAGTGGTCTTCGCCATTGGCGAGGAACTTCTGCCGCTCTTCACGGAGATCTTCAAAGCAGTCACGAAGTGGATTGCCGACAACCGCAAGCTGGCTATTGTGCTTGCGAAGGTTGCTGGCGCTATTGGGCTGATCACAGTAGTAGCAACCGGCGCAGTTGCTGTCATCACCGCTCTTGGTGTGGCGTGGGTTTTCCTGAACTCGCAGATTGCCTTCATACCATTCGTGATCGCTGTGGCCGTTGTGGCCTTACTGGCACTCGTAGCCACTCTTGTGTTGATAGCGGAAGACATAATTGCCTTTACGAAGGGCAAGGATTCCGTCTTCGGTCGGTTCATCCAAGGACTGCAGACACTTGGCGCCATTCTGAAAGAGAATCTGATCAGGATGTTCCGCGAAGCCTGGATGACTATCCAGAATGAAACGATTGCGATCTGGACGGACATCGTCAATCGCCTGACCGCCATATGGGATAACTTCGTCGCGACTCGTCTGGACCCTATCCTGCAGCGATTGGAAAGCATTCGCGGGCTTCTGCGCTTTACGCCAAGCGGATTGCTGGGCGAGCAGGCGGCAAGGCTGATCGCGCCTCGAGGGGAGGCGTCCGGCGGCAGCACGTCGATGAACGTGAATGTCAACGTCACGCCGCCGGCCGGAACTAGCGTTGTCGGAGTAGGTCAAGCTGTCGTGAGTGCCTTCAAGGCTAGCCTCAATCAGTTGACGATGGGCCGGACAGGACTTGGCCGATGAGCGTGGAAATCCAGAGAGTCATTGACGGCAATACCATTGCCGTCATCAGTCTCGACGCCACTATCGCGGCAGGTCTCTCCTGGCCTTCAATGATCACAGAGCATCCTGTCGAGGATGGATCGGTGATCTCCGATCATCAAAGGCTGGACCCCGAAACGGTGACACTGACCGGCTTTGTGACCAATACTCCTGTCGTCGTCTTGGGTATAGGCGCTGACGACAGTCTGGCCAGAGGCGCATTGGATTCGCTTCTGGAATTGAGGGACAACAAGGAGCTTGTCCAAATCGTCACCGATCTGCATCTGTTCTCGGACATGATGCTGATGAATCTCGACGTTCCGAGAGATGCCACGAATCCTAACGCCATCGAATTCACTGCCGTATTCACGAAGGTGAAGAAAGTGTCTACGGCTGTGATCGATTTCCCTGAAGACGAGACTGCAAGACGAGCGGAACCGGCTGCCGAACTTGGCCGCCAGACGCCTGAAGAGGTTACCCCGGAGGCGGACGCGCAAGCATCGTACCTCGTGAGAATCCTAAAGGGAGTGGGCCTCGCAGAATGATCCAAATCCCGACACAAGCTATCGCGGCCTACACTATCAGTATAACGCTTGAGGGCGTGCCGTATCTGTTCACCTTCAAATGGAATGTTCGCGGTGCGTACTACACGCTCGACATACTGACCCGAGATGCCGTGCTATTGGTCGGCGGCATAAAGGTAGTTGTGAATCGTGGCCTGATTCGGAAGCTGCCGCGAACCGGGATGCCTCCAGGGGAATTGCTTGTCATCGACTCAAGCGGGGACAATGCGCCAATCACTTTCGATGATCTATCTGAGCGCATTGAACTCGTCTACATGACAGAGGCCGAATATGCCGCTATTTGATCGGGTCGCATCAGTCGAGATAGGCACTCCAGGCCAGGAAGGCTTTCTGGCAGAAAGCTTCACTGTCGGGCCCCAGAGCCGACTTCGCGAGGGCTTCCGAATCGCATTCGAGATAGTGAAGACGCCTACTCCCACGCCCAATGCGATAACGATTCGGCTCTACAATCTGAAAGAAGAGAATCGCGACCGTTTACGTAGGACAACGGATCGCGTCATTTTGAGGGCCGGCTATGCTGAAGAAGTCGGGCCAGTCATTGTTGCAATTGGCGACGTAGTTGACGCCGTTCACAAGCGCGAAGCTCCTGACGTAATCACGATCATTACCGCCGGCGACGGGTCGCGTCTGCTCAGGACGAATAAGCAAACCCTGTCCTTCGTCGAAGGCATTTCGGCCAAGGAAGTCATATCACAAGTGGCGAACTCTGCGGGCGTGGCTTTGCGGGATATCGGAGCGCTTGCGGATGCTCAGTTTGCGAACGGCTTTGCAGAGAGCGGGCCCTTTTCGGATATCATGGACAAGCTGTCTGGCAAGCTCAATGCGGAGTGGTCTGTCCAGAATAACGAGCTACAAGTAACGTTGCTGGACACTCCTACGAACGATGTGGCGATACTCATATCGCCGGACTCTGGATTGCTCGGAGCTCCTGAACGACGCACAGATCAGGGAACGCCAAGGTCTCCTTCGCAAAAGGACGGTTGGATCATCCGGTCACTACTGCAGCCGACCATTGAACCACGCTCACGGATCGTTGTGGAAAGCGAAACAGTGTCCGGCACGTTTCAGGTGAAGGAACTCCAGCACGTTGGCGATACGCATAGCCAGGACTGGACTACCATCATGGCTATTGAGGAAATCTGATGCCGACCGAAGCTGACGAAGTCGTGGCGTTCGTGGAAGACGCTTTGCGGAAAGTGAATACCGCTCTGCCTGGTCGGATCGAAAGCTATGATGCTAGCACGGGGAAGGCCAGCGTGCAGCCGTTGCTTCAAGAGAAGTACGCGGACGGAGACGTGTTGACTCTGCCCGTCATTCCGAACGTGCCTCTGGTCTTTCCACGAACGGCTGCAGCCAGCATCACCTTGCCCGTCGCGCGAGGTGACGGCGTGCTTCTGCTCTTCTGTCAACGGTCGCTGGACACCTGGCTGTCAGTTGGAGGCATTGCGAAGCCGGATGATATCCGCATGCATAGCCTGTCTGACGCCATCGCCATTCCTGGGCTAGTGCCTTTCAGCACTGGCGGAACAGGCTTCACCGATCTTGTCATCCAGAGAGGAACCGCGCAGTTCAAGATTCAGAGCGGCGGCAAGATCGCGTTCGGTACGTCGTCAGCCGAGTTGCTTGATCTTCTGGATCAGGTCATTGACGCGCTCATAGCGTCTACGTGCGTCAATGGCGCGCCGCTGACCGAAGTCACTGCCGGAACGTTTGCGGCCATCAAGGCAAGTCTTGCGACCATAAAGGGATCGATCTAGTGAGGTACGAAGTCCTTTACCAGAAGCGTGCAGCCTGGCTTGTGGGCGAGACGAAGGAAGAGGCTGCGTCTCGGCGTGCGAATGCCTTGTCAACCTCCATGCCGTCCAGACAGTACCCGAACGACTATGCGGGTCGAGTCATCGCGATCCGCAAGAGCGGAGTCAAGCCAAGTCTCCGAGACATGGAAGGCGACCTCCTTCAGGTCGCCGAACTGGAACTGACGCGGGAGGACGTAGAGAGTCTGTGCAGCCGTTCCCAGAAGATCGGTGCCGGCGTGCTTGCTCCGGTGCGTTTCGAGGACCGGTGGGGGAAAGTCGCCGAGACACTGCATGCCAACTTCGCCGACGCGGAAGCTGCCGAGAAACAAGTGGAAGACGAGACATCGCTTGACGGGCGACGGTTCGCAGAATTGTCGGCATTGGCAAAGAAGATGCTGCCAAAGACCGTGACGCATACCGGAACAGGCAACTACTTCACGAAGGCAAGCCCTACCAAGAATGACGATACTCAGAGCGGGGCTCCTTCCGGCCAAGTGATCACGCTTGTCACCGGCGGCCTCGGCACTGACGATGCGTTCATAGGCGGATATGTCACGAACGTCACGCGCTCTGAAACACGAGCAATTGTCTCGCATACCGACGACACTGTTACCCTGGAAGGCTCCCTTGCATCGTGGGCCGATACCGATGACTTGGATATCTATGACGCATGGAGCACGATCCAAGGAGCTCTGGATCAACTCTGGACGGATCAGGGATCGGCCACTTTCACGGCAAGTCAATACGTCCGTGTCTTTGCCGGGACATACGATGAGACAGTGACTCCCAATGCCTCATTCGATCCAGACGAGGCCAACGGATTCGCGCTCGTACTGGAAGGCGACAGCACGGACAGTCGCGCGAATATCGACATCAATCCCACGAGTGGGTCTCCATCATATGGCATCTATTGGGATTGCGATAGCGGTATCATCCGGCACCTGACAGTGGATGGGTCGTCAGTCTCAGTCATGGCGATCCGGGCGCACACAGGATGCACTGCCGCCTTCCATGTGCGGGATTGCGAGATCAGCGGGCCGAGCGGTGTCTTCGCTCAATCTTCCCATCCGATTGGCGAGGACTGCAAGATCACGTTCACGTCCGGTGCGGCATTCTATGGGAATAGGGCCGTCACTGTCAGGCGATGCGAGATCATCGGCCCGGGCAAGACCTCGGGAAGCTATGCCGTGAAGTCCTACGGCAACTTGCTTGCCGAAGCATGCACTATCCGGTCATGCGATGTCGGCATTCAGGTCTATGATGCTGGAGCGGCGGTTATAGCACATTGCTCGATCTACAACTGCAATTTCGGCATCGACAATGGGAGTGGATTGGGCTCTATTGTACGTGTCGTGAATGCGATCATCTCCTCCTGCAATTACGTCTTCTACAGCGAAGCCTTCCCAAGTGACGTGGCAGAGTCGTCACGGTTCACGCAGAGGAACAACGTCTATTACGACTATGCCACGGCCTTCGCTTATGATGGATCGACGACAAAGACCTATGCCGAATGGATCGCGCTAGGTGGAGTCGATGCGGTTGACGAATTGGATCAGACGAATCCTCTCCTGACCGATCCGGCAAATGGCGACTTCAGTCTCCAGGACTCTTCGCCATGCATCAACACAGGTCATGGATCGGGAGTCGTGACGGGCCAGAATGACGTTGCCTTCGATGCACACCATCCTGACATCGGCGCGTGGTCGAGCGGCGAAGCGGCCGGACATCTGACGCCGGTCCTGGATTCGTGGGTGAATGTAGGCGATGGCGAGAGCGTGACCCTGACTGTCTCGAATGTCGAAGGATCGAGGACAGTCCATCTCTTCTACAGACTGTTCGGAAGCGCGACAGCCTTTGTCGAATCGCCGACTACTCGGGTAGGACCCGGGACATTGACTCTCGGAAGTCTCCAGGATGGCGCGACATACGAGGTTTACGCCATCTCGTCTGACGGCGTCTCGTCAGATATGCCGAGTCTTCCGAGCAACATTCTCACAGTCACGCCAAGCCTTGTCGGCACGACGACCACGACGGTACGAGAGGATCAGGGCAACCTGGACCTTGAACTCGATGAAGACTGCGAAGACATAATAGTGCCCAACCTGGACCTTTCCCTGATCGACGGCACTGTCCAGGTCAAGCAAGCTCTCTGCATCGCATTGCGAACCTTCCGCGGCGAATGGTTTCTCGACAATGATGCAGGAGTGCCGTACTTCGAGAGCGTACTTGTCAAGACACCGGATATCAGCGAAATCAACTCGATCCTGAAAGCGGAAATCCTGAAGGTGACGAACGTGAATAAGATCCTCGAATTCTCGTCAACCTTCGACGCGCCGAATAGAGAGTTGTCCGTCAGCTTCAGAGTCGATACAACCTTCGGTCCCGTGACGGTGGAGGAGACGCTATGACATTCGGACTCACCGCAGACGGTTTTGTCAGGAAGCGTCTTGAAGACATCAAGGCAGACATCGAAGCGTCGATCACTTCGACTTTCGGACCCGTCGATCTGAGTGACGACAGCGCCTTCGGACTGCTCATAGGCATTCTGGCCGAACGGGAATCGCTTCTGTGGGAACTGGCGGAAGGTGTCTATCTGGGCCTGTATCCTGCCAGCGCTGAAGGCGTGCAACTTGACAACGTCGCACAGTTGACAGGGCTGACCCGGATAGCTGCTGCGAAATCCACTGCCGTCATTGCTGCCACAGGGGATCAGGGAACGACTGTGCCTCTCGGCACGCAGGTATCCGTGACAGAGACTGGCGAAATCCTCGAAACGGATGTCGCGCAGACCATCGACAAGGCAGATGCTGTCAGAGTCGATATCTCTGTTGATACTGCGGTCGATGGCGACACCTATACTGTCACCATTGATTCCGTGGACCACGACTATGTTGCGCCAGGCTCTTCCACTCCTATCATAATCGCGGCCGGCCTCGTGTCCGCCATCAACGGCGGATCGTCTGGAATGACTGCAACAGACAACTTCGATGGCACGTTCTACGTGCAATCGGACGACGGCGAGACTGGCCACGATGTTGACGTGAGCGTCACCGGCACTGGAACGATGTCTATCACGAGTCGTGCGTCCCCGATTCCTGTGACGGCACTCAATGCTGGTGCTGTCTTGGTCTTGGCAGAAACGATCACGACCATCGTCACACCGGTTGCGGGCCTTGACTCTGTGACAAACATCGATGACGGAATCCAGGGCCGTGACATCGAGACGGATGCGGAGCTCCGGCTACGGATCGAAGGCGCGCGACTTGGGGCAGGGACGGTCGAAGCAATCAAGTCCCGCATTCAGGATGAGGTTGACGGCGTTACTCGAGCAATCGTGATCGAGAATCGGACGGATGAGGTAGTCGATGGCCAGCCCGCCCATTCCATTCATGTCATAGTGCAAGGCGGGGCCGATCAGGACATTGCCGACAAAATCTGGGAAGTGAAGCCAGCCGGCATAGAGACCTACGGCAATGAAACGGAAACCGTCATCGATTCGGAAGGCAACAGCCAGACGATCTACTTCTCGAGGCCGACCCTCAAATATGGATGGGTCAAGGTGCGCTACACCAAGACGTCGGAAGAGACGTTCCCCGCAGGCGGCGAAGACGCCATCAAGCAAGCTCTGGTAGATTTCGGAGACACTTTCGAAATCGGCCAAGATATGTACTTGCAAAGATGGTATGGCCCGATGTTTGACGCGACGACCGGCATTGCCAGCGCAGTCATAGAGCATGACGCGACACCGACATCCGGCGGCCCGCCGACCTACGTTTCGACCGACGAGCCGATAGCAGTAGACGAGCTTGCCGTCTTCGATCTGGCCAGGATGGACGTGGACGAGGCCCCCTAATGCCTGAGATGACGAAGATCACGACTCACGTTGCCGACGCGCAAGGCAGGTTGCCAGAGCAGTTCAAGACTGCGGGCAACTTCAAGAATCTGATAGCGGCTTTCGCCGAATCCACGCAGGACTTCGAGGACTTGGTCTATCCGCTTTTCACTCTCCTCGACATTGACGCAATGGAGGGCGTGCAGCTTGACGGCATTGGCAGCATTGTCGGCGAAGACCGTCTGGGCCGAAGCGATGCAGAATACCGCGCGGCCATCCGGATACGGATCACGCTGAACGTGTCCAGCGGAGAGCCCGAGACAGTCATCTCTCTTTTCAAGAGCCTCACCAATCCCACTGGCGCGATAGACTACTTCGAGGACTATCCGGCCGGATATGTGATCTTCGGCGATGGAGATCAGTACGCCGAGCTCCTTGCCGCGATGGAAGCCGCATCGCCGGCCGGCGTCTATGTGGGTCTGCTTGACTTGTTTCTCCTGGAGGATGGGGATGACTTTCTCCTGGAGGATGGAGATACGTTCTACGTGACCTATGAATCCAGCGGGAGGTAAGCGATGCCGAAGAAGCTAACACAGTTGACAGCCGCAACGGCAGTGGCCGACGCGGATCAACTCCTCATAGAGCAGAGCGGCACGAGTAAGAGAGCGACGCGCGATCTCGTGGCGCCGCTGCCCTTGAACTACATAGCTGGACTCATCACGTCCAACAACGGCACGGACAGCGATCACGATATCGACATCGCTGCCGGTGTCGCGCGTGACGATACCGACGTGGACAATATGCGGCTCACGAGTCCGATAACAAAGCAGATCGACGCTGCATGGGCGGTCGGCACCGATCAAGGAGGACTGGATACAGGGTCGGTCGCAGCAAGTACGATGTATGCTATCTGGCTGATCAAGCGAAGCGATACCGGCGTGGTGGACGTGCTATTCTCTACGTCCTTCACATCACCGACGATGCCGACGAACTATGATCGGAAGCGATTGATTGCCGCAATCGCGACCGACTCAGGAGCAGATATTGAAGGATACATCCAACGTGGTGACGACTTTGTCTATGATGGCCATATCGCTGATGTCACAGATAATACTCTGACCACACTGACATTCGAGACAGGCACGCTCAGTGTGCCTCCGAACTCAATAGCCAAGGCGATTCTCTACATGGACAACTCTGGAGGCACAGATAATGACTTACGCGCCACAGTGCGCCACGTTGGGAGCGCTCAGGTTGGAAGCGGTTTCAACTACCAGCTCTATCTGAATAGCACAGCCACATGGGATAGGGCTTCCCAGAATATCGAAATCCAGGTTGACGCCAGTAGACAGATGGAATATGGGGCGGTATTCTCTACTGGCACGCCGACACTACGGATCACGACGATGGGCTTCAAGATGATTACACGACGGGACCCGTGATGCGCGTTTGTGCGATTCTCATCTGTAGCATCCTAATCGCATCATGTGAAGACCGTCAGGAATCACCATACAAGTGGCATGATGATCAGACCGGATGCGATTTCCTTCTCGACAAGCCGTCTGACAATCATCATGCCATGTGGCTACAGACATACGAGACAGCCCGGACTCTCTGGCCTGAGACTCCATGCCCGATCTCTGTCACGATTCTTGAAGAGCCGAACGATCTAATCTACTTCGATGGTCGATGGAGGTCATGGCCAAGTGGGCGTGCGGGATTCGCACGGATCAGAGGTAAGAGACCCGCACTCTTCGTCGCTGGCTACTATCCCGACGAATTCATTCCTCTCATCATGGCGCATGAACTCGTCCATATTGTCTGGCATCTTGATAACCATTCGGATATATTCTGGCAACGCAATGAGGAGTTGCTTGCTGCAATGGGCATCTTGTGAAAGGGGTCGAAGATGAAGAGATGGGCAATCGCCGCACTCGTCGCCGCAGTCGTGCTTGTCGTCCTCGGTCGGTGGGCTCACGCCCAAGAAGCAAGGCCGGTCGCGGAAGTCGTGGCAGAAGCGACGGCAGAGTCAGAGACTCCGGCCTCCGTCGCAGTCGATGATGGCAAGATCGTCATCGACATCCCGGTATGGTGGAATGCGATGGTCGAAGGCGTCCATGCGCTCGCCGGTCTGGCGTGGAAGTTCGCCTTCACCTTCCTGGCCGGTCTGCTCCTGACACGCATCCAAGACACGAAGGCCCGAGCCGACGCGAAGGAAGCCCTGGAGATCGGCGTCAACCAGACCTGGGAGACTCTTGGCAAGAGTTGGAAGAAAGCGGCGAGTGACGGGAAATTCTCGCCCGAAGAGCGCGAGAAGCTGAAGGCGGAGGCAATCAAAGGCGCGAAGCAGATCGCCACGGGCCCGGGACTGAAGATTCTCAAGACGTGGGGCCAGGAACAGCTTGCGGCCCTCATAGCCAACATCGTCGAGAAGCGCAAGGCCGTCGCAAAGAAGTCGTAAGGGAGCTCACATGCAGTGGGTCAGAATGATCCTGGAGGTCATAACCAATGCGCTCGTCAAACTGCTTGACAGGGAGGATACCGTCCTCACTGATCCCGCGCCCGTCCTGGACTCGATCGAGAGTCCTGATCTTGATGACCTGCTTGGTCGCTATGACGGGCTGCTTGACTAGGACGCAAGTCCTCTACGCCAGAGCGACCCGTCTTCCAGAGGAGTTGACTGGAACCATGCGGCTGGCGCAGAAAGAGGTCAAGGTCAACGTCATCGGCACGGATCAGGTAGCGGAGTTCACGACCGTGGACCCAGGGGGCTATGTCCTGATTCACGAACAGGACTTGGCCAAGCTCATCCAGACCATCAAGGAGCTTCGAGAGTGAGCGCCATCGAGGTCAGTGCGGATACGGTCATTGCCGTGATCATCACGGCAGTGGTAACCGGCGTCGTTCCTGCCATCCTCCTGGTGATCAAGATCATCAATGAGCGCGAAGCCCGGATTGCCGACAGGATGAATGCCGTGGCCGAGAGAGCAGCGGCTATCGAAGTCCTCGAGCGCGAGAGCCGTGCGAACGTCAAGGAACTGTGGGAAGAGCGCGACTCCTTGAAGGAAACGATGGTCGAGCTTCGCAAGGAGATCGCGAATCACTCCCGCCAGATGAAGGCTGCCCGCCCGCCGGATTCGGCTTGACACAGCTTGAGATGAGGCTATCCTAGTACGTGCTGAAGGATTCTCATCGGTACGCGGACCACATACGAGGAGGTGCGTCATGTGGAAGAGGGATGCGTAAAGGCATCCGCTGAAGATGTGACAACTCCGGGATTCGGGCAGCTGACGATGGCTGCCCGTTTCTTTGGCCGAATCCCGCCAGACAGAATCCGCAGAAATTTCCAGAATTCCCCTTGACTGTACTATCCTGCATAGTAGGATTTGGACGGTTAGGGAGATGAATGCACAATCCTCCATCAGCCATCGGACGAGCGGGCGCGGTCCCTGCCTTCACCTCCCTAACCAGAGTGATCGCATCCGCGCCCGCTCTCCGGCCAGAGGGGAAGCCATGACAAGAGATGAACTCGCACAGGTGTTGAAGACACACGCGACGATGTACCAAGAGATATGCGAAGTCAGCGACAAGGTCTGCAATGAATGGGAGATCGACTTCCTTGACAGCATCGAATGTCGAGTCCTGAACGACAATCTGAGCGACAAGCAGAAGGCTGTCTTGGAGCGCATTTACGACAAGGTATGCAGGAGTCCATATTAGGAGACTGAATGACGACGCTCGCCCGAGACCAATGGCGTGAAGTCCGCCGTCAGTATCTAGGCGGTTCGGATGCAGCTCCCGCAATCGGCCGTTCCAAATACCGCACGCCAGCAGACGTCTACTTCGACAAGGCGGAAGGCGTCAGGACCGAAGAGACAGAGCCGATGCGCCGCGGCCTGGAATTGGAACCGCTGGTCGCGCATCTCTACAAGCAACGCTATCCGCATGATCTGGGGCCGTCTGTCTTCATAGCCTCGCAAGACCATCCCTGGATGGCGGCGACTCCCGACATAACCGACAAGACCGACGCCTGCCTCGTACAGTTGAAGACATCGTCCACCTATAACAGAGACACCTTCGGCGATCCCGAGCGTGGCGACCTGACGATTCCCGGCGACTACATGATCCAGGTGCAGCACGAAATGGCTGTCTGCAAGGCGCCCGAGAATCGTCTGGCCGTCCTGTTCGCGTCAGAAGAGGTCTTCCGAGCGATGCGGATTCTCATCAAAGCCGGCAGGCCATTCGATGATGTCCTGAAGGCAGCGGATGGCGCCTACGAATTCCAGGTCTTCCCGATCATGCGGAATGACACGATGATTCAGGACATCATCGAGTCAGAGCGGCGCTTCTGGGAAGATCACGTCCAGGCCAAGGTGCCTCCGCCCGATGCCTCCCATCCCCAACGGACGGACGATATCCGCGAAGCGGCTGACGCAGAAGTCGCATTGTGCGAGAAAGCACGGCAGGCTTACCGCCAACTGAAGCTGGCGGAAGCCAGATGGCAGGAGTACAAGTCCGCATTGACTCAAGCCATCGGAGACGATACAGGAATCGCATTGCCTGACGGCGACAAGGTCACATGGAAAGCGCCGGCCGAGAAGCGCATCACCGAAGAAGTGACCGACTATCAAGGCATTGCATATGATCTCTACATCACGAAGCAGATTCCTGACGACGAATGGAATGCGATGGTGGAGAAGAATACGACGAAGACAGAGAAGACGAAGCAAGGTCCGCGCGTGTTGCGCGTTCCGCGAATATGGGGAAAGGAATAGGATCATGGCGAAGACGAAGAAGGCGGCGAAGACGAGCGACGTAGATGGGCCGCTGTCGTTGACATCCCTGGAGGTCGCGAATGTCCTGCGACTCAAAGCCGTGAAGTTGAAGATGTCCGGCAACGCGCTCGTCATTGAGGGCGGCAACGAGCAGGGCAAGTCATCGGTTCTTCGCTCCCTCGAAATCCTGCTTGGCGGGAAGGACGCCAAGTCAGCAGACGAACCGCTGCACGGGGACGCCAAGAAAGGCTACATCGTCGGCACGTTCGGTGATCTAGTTGTCCGCAAGGCATTCAGCAAGGGCCGTTCGCCAGTTCTCACCGTCAAGGCCAAGGGGAAGAAGCAGCAATCCCCGCAGACGATTCTCAGCAAGTTCCTCTCGCACGTCTCCTTGAATCCTCTCCGGTTCATGGAGATGGACGACCGGACGAAGCTGGCGACTCTCTCTGACGTGATGGGCTTCGACTCCTCCGAGTTCGACAAGCGCCATGCCACGCTCTACGAAGCGCGCCGGGATGCGAACCGGGATGTCAAGCGGCTGCGCGCGCAGATGGAGGGCATGGAGTGCGACGAGACGGCGCCGACCGAAGAGATCAACGTCGCGGATCTGATGACAGAGTTGGAACGCTCCGAAGACACGAATTCCGAGAGGCAACTGCTCGAAGATACATGCAAGCGGCTTCAGAGAATGGCCGCAGAAGAGACGGAACGCGCGGCCGAATTCATGGCAGAAGCCCGCAAAGCGGAAGATGCAGCGCAGCGGGCATCAGAAGAAGCGGCTGAGAAGCTCGCGGAACTGAAGGCGATGACAGAGATCGACACGAGTCCTATCAAGCAAAAGATCGCCGACGCCGACGCCATCAATGCCGCCGTCCGCGCGAAGGCCCGTCGCCAGGAGATCGCGGACGAACTGGCCAATGCCGAGTCGGCTGTCGAAGGCATTGCCGAAGACCTCGCGGCGGTCGAAGAGGCCAGGGAAACGGCGCGACTCGAAGCCCGCGAGAAGCTTCCCCTGGAAGACCTGGACATCACCGAAGACGCCGTGCTCTACAAGGGCAAGCCACTCTCGCAGGCAGGCAGTTCGGCACAACTCCGCGTTTCCGTCGCCGTCGCAATGGGACTCAACAAGGACAAGCGCATCAAGCTTCTCCTGATCGACGACGCCGAGAAGCTGGACGCGAAGAATACCAAGGTCGTCCTGGAGATGGCGGCCAAGGCAGGCTTCCAGGTATTGATGACCCGCGTCGGCACCGGCAGCGAAGGCAGCGTCGTGATCGAAGACGGGATGCTGACGGCGTAGGCCGCTGCGCTCCTGACCAAGAACAGGAGCGCGACGGAATACGTTAGGAGGCATCGTGTCAACTCTCTGTGTGGTCTGCGGCTACTACGCCGCCCACATCCATCACCGTCGTGCGAGGAGCGACTACACTCATCGCTCTGAAAAGACTCCCTATGACCCCGAAGCCAAGAGCAACAAAGTCCCCGTCTGCATGAATTGCCACGAGACCTATCACAACACGATGGGCCAACAGGTATGGTGGTCGGACATGAAGAATCGCAGGCAACGGCAACGGGAGAATGCCAAGAGGCTCATCGAGAGACACGGCCGGGCATTTCGAGAGATGTTGCCGTGGTGGCTTAGGAAGAATATCCGAAAGGGGAAATGATGGGCGAGCCGACATGCGCTGAGAGGGCCATTGCGACGATCCGCAAAGACGTCACGGTAAACGAACTCCGCAAAGCATTGCCGCAGCATATGGACCCCGAAAGGTTCGCGCGCCTGGCTGTGACGATGTACCGGCGGCCGACGCTAGCGAAATGCGACCCCGACTCACTGTTGGCCGTGGCGTTTGAGGCAGCGCAACTCGGCCTATATCTCGACGGCCACTTGCAGCACGCGCACATTGTACCATTCAAGCACTACGATAAAGAGACCCGCAAGACCAGAGTGCTTGCACAACTGATGGTGGGCTACCCAGGCTATATCCTCTTGGCTCAGAACAGCGGGAAGGTTATCTCCATCCAGCCAGTTGTGGTCTATGACGGTGACGACTTCTATTGCCAACGCGGAACGTCGCCGCGCATCGATCATGTACCTGACCACAATCCAGATACACGAGGTAACTTGTGCGCAGTCTACAGCGTCCTGACATACCGCAACGGTCATCAAACGTTTGAAGTCATGCCACGGGTGGAGTTGATGGCTATCCGCAAGAAGTACAGCAAGAAAGGACGTGAAGGCGAGGAATACGGTGCTTGGGTAGAGCACTTCCCCGCCATGTGCATGAAGACCGTTCTGAAGCGACATCTGAAATACGCCGGACTATCAGCAGAGATCACAGCACAAGTGATGGCGGAAGAGAGATGGGAAGACGATAAGGCTACACCGCGCGAGGACCGCCAAGCATTCCTAGATCACATGCAGACCGGCCAGACTATCGAGCCAGTAGAATCCGAGAGCGCGCCCGTCGCCGAATCGCCAAACAGCAAGGGTCTGACGGCAGAGGAGCGGCAGAAGTTCGTTAGAGAGCATATCGCACTGTCGAAGAAACTGAACCGCAAGCGACCGACCTTCGAGGCGCTGATGGAGATGGCTGACAACACGCTGGTTGATGCGGTGGAAATGCTCAGGCAGCAGGTGGCCGAACAACGGAAGCCCGAGAATCGCCCGACGGAGGCCGTAGGAGAGGAAAGCCCGTTCCTCGAGTGACTTGGTGAAAATTCTCATATGTGGTGAGGATTCTCATATCGCTTCACAGGGGCGCTTGGGTTTACGTCTGGCATGGCGGTTGCAGTAGGTGAGGCGGAAAGGCGGTGAAGGATGAGCGACAACGACGCGGCCTTCGAGGCAAAGGTTGTGACGGCGGAAGGCGAGACGGTTGGCGATCTCCGCAAGGTCTTCGATCGCATCGTCAACCCTGACGATTGGAAGGCTCCCTGGGCGGCGAACGTCCCGCATCAGCTTGTGGGTATCGTCAAGCGCGCGGTCGTCTTCTTCCACGCCGACGAGCCTATCGTTGTCGGCCTCGTGCCGATCACCGGCAAGGTCCGCATGGAGGGCCGCGGATACATGGCATAGCCGAAAGCCCTTCGGGGCTCTGCCTGGACTGACCGCCCGGCACTGACGAGGCAGGTCAACGGAACGGGGAATGATGATGGACTTGTCAGCCGACACACGCAAGCGGTTTCCGGGCCCGTGGCGCGACACGCTAGACCCAGACGAAATGGGCGGGACACGCCCGGTCGAGTATGAAATCGCAATGGCGGAAATGCAAGGGGCTCACTGCTGCACCGTCTTTGCCGCCAATGGCAAGCTGGTCGCTCTTGTGTTCGACGAGCTGGGGCCAGCTACCGAAGCGATATTGAAGGTCGGGGAGCAGTTTCGGTCAGAGTGAGTGCGCATACGCGCCGCAGACGCACACATGAAAGGACAAGACAATGCCAACAACTCTCGACAGCATACAGAAGAAGCATGAAGAGACGATCCGGCGCTTGTCACATCTGGCGAGCTATATCGGTATGACATTGCCAGGCGCCAAGATCACTCTTCAGGAGATCACGGAACAGCTAGATGGCATCTTCACCGAACTCCTCGACTACCACAAGCGCTACACCACGGCTGCCAAGACGGCGGCAGAGATTGCGGGGAAGCAGTGAGCGACATCATAGACGGCTTCCGCGCTCATCATCAACGACGCAAGCACGAAGGACGACGACGGCGCAAGTCTGCGGACGAGGGATATGAAAGAGCCGCACAACTCGCAATGAACAAGGGAATGCGACTCGCCCAACATTCCGAGACCCACTACAGTCTTACCATTCCCTCTGCGAAATGGCGGTGGGAACTCTACCCAGGAAACCAGCGCATCTATACCCACGGACCCTGGAAGGAAGCAGGCACGCCATTCCTTCAGCTTCACAAGAGGCCGTGGACTCTTCTGGCTGTCGTGAGTGCCGCCGCAGACCAATGGGAGCGCGACAAGGGGAAGCAGTGAAGATCGAGAACACTACCAAGTGGCGCACTGCCGACTTGCGAAAGGTCTTCAAGGCTGCTCTGAAGGCCGAAGGTCTCACCGAACGCGAGGCAGCGCGCTATGTCGATGTGGCGCCAGGGCGATGGCGCGTCCGCGGATGCGCTACCCTCACAGGCACATGGGTCCGCATGACTGTTCCCAATCCCAAGCCCGGCCAGGAGTGCATGCCTGCCGAACTCCTGGACAAGTTCGCCAGAGTCTTCGTGCATGAGATCGGCCACAACGCCGGTCTGGCGCATGAAGACATGATGGAATGGTGGGAGATCCCGGTCCCCTGGACTGTTGGGCTTGAAGTCCGCCCGAAGGAAGCGAAGCCGGAGAAGAAGCGTGACCTGCAAGCCGAACGCCGCGCGAAGGCCGAGAAGAAGCTGGCCGAGTGGGAGGCCAAGCAGAAGCGCGCAGCAAAGAGAGTGAAGTACTGGCGTTCAAAGGTGAGGTACTACGAGAGAGCAGCGCAGAAGAAAGCCGCCTTGAAGGGTCAGCCATGAAGCCCCTACAACTCCAGACCACCTTCCCCGCCGAATATGACGAGACCGAACCGCAAGTCATCGTCCAGGCCACATTCCACAAAGGCGAACGCGAAGAGCACTGCCGCCCACGTCGCTGCGACTATCCGGGCAGCCCGCCGCAGATCGAGCTCCTGAAGGTCGTCAACATGACCAACGGAGAGGAAACCGACTGCGACGATCTACCCGGCTGGCTTCAGGACGACTTCAGGGCGCAGCTGGATGAGCAGATGAGGGAGGGCGGAACATGGGGACGCAGACTGGCATAACCTGGGCCGATGCGACCTGGAATCCCTGGATCGGCTGCACTCCGGTTTCCGAAGGCTGCCAACATTGCTACGCGCGCCGGGATATGGCGCGATGGGGCAAGGACTTCTCGACGGTAAAGCGCAGCGCCGCCAAGACCTTCAATCTCCCTCTCGCCAAGAAGCGCGACGGCTCGTGGAAGATACCTGACGGGTCTTTCGTGTTCGTGTGTTCGTGGTCGGACTTCTTTCACGAAGCGGCCGAAGAGTGGTGGGACGATGCGTGGAATATCATGCGCCAGCGTTCCGGGCTGACATTCCTATTGCTGACCAAGCGTATCGAGCGACTCAGGCGATACGCCGATGACGTTTGCGTTCCGCCAGATCGCGGCCTATCTCACATCTGTCTAGGCGTCACAGCCGAGAATCAGGCCCGCGCGGACGAGAGAATCCCTCAACTCCTGAGCATCGACTGGCCGGGCAAGAAGTTCGTGAGCGTCGAGCCGATGCTTGGGCCGATCGATCTCAACGCAGTGCCGCGCACGGATAATGCATATCTCCGCCAGTGCGGTGGTACAGGAGTCTTGCCCGACAAGCATGAGCCTGACGACTATGTGTGGTCCTTGAAAGAATCCGAGTGGGGCGGAATCTCTTGGATCATCTGCGGCGGCGAGTCGGGGCCGGGGGCGCGGGAGCTCACTCCGGCCTGGGCACGGACGCTGCGCGATCAGTGCCGCCGCGCCGGCGTGCCCTTCTGGATGAAGCAGATGGGCGGCTGGCCCGACCGGCGGGAGGGGCTCGAGGAGTTGCCGGAGGATTTGAGGATCAGGGAGAGACCATGAAAGACGAGCCCCCGAAACAATGGGATGTCCTCGCCATCTGCCAGGTCACTCTCCATCTGGGAGAGACGACCGCCCGCACGATGGAGGAGGCCATTGAGGCATTCAGAGATGCGGAACTGACCGCCGAGAAAATCGCTAGTCCGATTGATGTTGTGGAATTCACGGCGGTAGACAGGGAGACGCCAGACGCTAGGCGCCGCATTGATTCGGAGGGTCGAGACGTGACGGACTTGCCGGGGCTGTAGTCGGACGAGGACCGCATTAGTCCATAGAGGAAAACGTCCGCAATGGCTTCTTGTCGTCTGGGAGGCGGGCCTTTTGGCCGATGTCGCGCCGGGGATTGAGGTAACAATGGGCCGGATTCTGCGCGTTTTCCCGATCCGCACGTCTCACACGCCTACAGATGATCTAGTCCGCATCGGAGATCCCGATCTGCTTCCGGTCCCGGATGTCGATGAAGTCCATATCTCCTGCGTCTTCACCTGGCACAGAGAAGAATGCCATAGACTCGCTGATGCATGGCAGCTTCGATTGCCGAAGGCGACTGTCAAGGTAGGTGGTCCTGGCTTCGGAGATCGCGGAGACGAGTTTACGCCAGGATTCTACGTCCGCA
>JABAHS010111851.1_pt1 | contig 24642 bp, 22 predicted proteins | sample 7062111 | NCBI WGS metagenome assembly JABAHS01 (sample SAMN14534600, study PRJNA622989) | marine sediment metagenome | biome: marine biome [ENVO:00000428]; feature: marine pelagic biome [ENVO:01000023]; material: deep marine sediment [ENVO:00002113]; isolation source: pool of 4 deep marine... | reverse complement strand
AATCGCTGCCAGAAGATGCCCATAAAGTTCTAAACGACACAATGGAGCTAACAAAAAGCTGCACAGGCATGACACTAACCCTTGCACTAAGCTACGGGAGCAGAGAAGAAATTATCGATGCGGTTAAGCAAATATGCGGTAATCCCAATATAAGCCCAAATGATATAACAGAGGATTTATTCTCCGACCATCTTTATACGGCAAGCCTGCCCGACCCCGACCTTCTCATTAGAACAAGCGGTGAACACAGAATATCAAACCTGCTGCTGTGGCAGCTTGCATACACTGAGATTTATTTTACTAAAACTCTCTGGCCCGATTTTCGTAAAAGACATTTACTGAAAGCCATTTCTAATTTCCAGAACAGGGAAAGAAGATTCGGGCTTACTACAGAGCAATTAAAACAAAGGGAAGATATTTGAAAAACATTTCCATCCTCGGTTCTACAGGATCAATAGGTACTCAGACGCTTGAAGTCATCTCGCAGTTTCCGCAAAAGTTCAGGGTTGTCGGGCTTGCCGCAGGAAACAACGTTGATCTGGCTGCAGAGCAGGTAATAAAGTATAAACCCACGGTGGTTTCTATAAAATCTGAATCCAATGCCAAGGCGCTTGAGTCAAAAATAAGGAATACAAAAACGCAGATTGTATATGGAGAGAAGGGAGCAGAAGAAGTAGCGTCTATTCCGGCTGCCGGCCTGGTCGTATCTTCCATGGTTGGAGCCTCGGGGCTAAAACCGACTATTGCGGCAATTAAGGCTGGAAAAGACATAGCGCTTGCAAACAAGGAAACGCTGGTAATGGCCGGGCAGCTTATCACTGAGGAAGCCAGAAAAAATGATGTCAAAATAATACCGGTAGACAGCGAACACAGCGCCATATATCAGGCCATAAAGACTTCGGACAAAAAGTATGTAAGAAGAATAATACTAACCGCATCTGGGGGTCCTTTTTTAAACACCCCTGCAGAAAAAATTAAAGATATATCAGTTTCAGACGCCCTCAATCATCCCACCTGGAAAATGGGCAACAAAATCACAATCGATTCTGCCACGCTTATGAATAAATGTTTTGAAATAATCGAAGCCAGATGGCTTTTTGATATGGGCTGCGATATGATTTCAGTGTGGATACACCCGCAAAGCATCATTCACTCGATGGTAGAATTTGTTGACGGCTCTATAATATCACAAATGGGCCTGCCTGATATGAAGATTCCCATATCCTATTCTCTTAACTATCCGGAGAGGTTAGACCTCAATATTGGAAGCGCTGAGCCCGGTGCTTTTTCCAATCTGGAGTTCGGAGAGGTTGACACAGGCAAATTCCCGTCTATAAATTATGCATTCAGTGCCCTTAAAGAAGGTGGTACGCTTCCAGCGGTGATGAATGCGGCAAATGAAGTTGCCGTAACGGAATTTTTAGAGGGAAATATAGGTTTTACTAAAATACTTGAAACCATAAAAAACGTTATGGATCTTCATGACAACTCTTTAGAATATAACTATAATAATATAATAAGTTCAGATCTTTGGGCAAGAAATAAAGCCCAGGAGATACTTAGAAACTAGGAGAAATTATAATGTTTACAGTCTTAGGATTTTTATTTGTAATCGGAGTATTGGTTTTCATACATGAGCTTGGACACTTTTTGGTAGCAAAGTGGAGCGGGGTAAGGGTTGAGAAATTTTCACTTGGATTTGGCAAGAAACTACTGAGCTTCCGCAGGGGCGAGACAGAATATCTCATATCTATGCTTCCTCTTGGAGGTTATGTAAAGATGTACGGGGAGACCGGCGAGGGATGCATAATTGTCGAAGACGTTGAGAAAGGATCGAATGCGGAAAAACTAGGACTGTTATCGGGCGATAAGATTACTAAAATCGACGGCAATGAGCTTAAAGAATTTTCTACCTGGAAAAGCCTGCTTCACAGCCTTAAAACATCAGAGAAAGATGAGCATGAATACTTAGTAGAGCGTGATGATGACAGGATAAGGCTAAACGGCAGCCTGGACGATATAGACGGCATAAACGCATTTTCAGAAAAACAGTATGCAAGGGGTTTTTCAAACCAGCCGCTTCTTAACAGGTTTCTTATAGTGATTGCAGGACCCCTTATGAATTTTTTCATCCCATTCGTTTTCTTTCCTATAGTGTTTCTTCTTGGAATAGAACAGCCGGCTTATTTAGATAAAGTTCCAGAAATCGGATATATACAGCCCGAATCGGAGGCAGAAAAGGCCGGGTTTGAGATTGGAGATAAAATTTTAAAAATCAATGATAAACCGGTAAGCACCTGGGAAGAAGCTACCATAGCATTGCAATTAAACCCCGACTCTAAAGTTTCAGTAATAGTGGATAGGGCAGGTACAGAAAAAGAGCTATCAGTAAATGCAATAGCAGGGAATCAAGGCATTGTGTCAATTGGTGTGCTGGAACCTCTGCAGGCTATAGTTGGCAACGTAGCACCCGGAACCCCGGCAAAAGACGCGGGGCTTAAAAAGGGTGATAAGATAATAAGTATAGATGATGTCCAAATAAATGACTGGTATCAGATGTCAGCTGCCATAAAACCCAGAGCAGATAAAGAGTCTACATTTGCAATAATCAGAGACGGCAAAGAACTATCTTTAAAAATCACCCCCGAAACCAAAGATAATAATCAGGGTCAGATAGGCATCGGGCCGCTCCAGGAAATGGTAATTCACAAATATGGACTGGCCAAATCAATAACTAAAGGCCTACAAAAAGCATATAGTGATATTATCAAAATTACAGGTTTATTATTTGAATTTTTATACAAACTAGTTACTGGGGATATTGCTCTAAGTACGGCGGGCAAAACCATAGCCGGGCCTCTGCTAATAGCTCAGGTCTCAGGAGCTGCTGCTGAGAGCGGGTGGGCTACGCTACTGCAGTTCACTTCATTTATAAGCATAAACCTTGCAATAATAAATCTCTTTCCAATTCCAATGCTCGATGGAGGTCATGTTGTTTATATCGGCCTTGAAGCTATTAGAAGAAGGCCGCTTAGCGAAAAGGCAATGGAGTACAGCCAGAAAGTTGGATTTAGTTTTTTAATTCTACTTATGTTCCTTGCAGTCTTTAACGATGTGAGCAGGTTAAAAAACGATATAATAAAACCTTTTAAAAAGGCTGCCGAATATATAAAATAATTACTACCAAACTTCCTAAATGAGCCTTCTTAAATTAGGAAAAGATAACTGGGCAAGAACCTCTCCTACAAAACTGGGGATTTTGTATATTGGGCTCACTCTTTTTGTGGGCTTTGCAGCAATTAACACGGGTAACAACCTGTTCTACCTTACCTTTGGCGTCATGCTTAGCTTTGTTATAGTTTCAGGCATAGTATCGATGTTTAACCTAGCAAGGATTGACGTTGATTTTAAAGTTCCAAGAGATATATATGCGCTAAGCCCTGTAAATCTCGTGTTCTCACTTAGAAACAATAAGCCCTTTATCCCGTCTTATTCCCTTACGATTGATTTAAACGGAAGGAAAGCTTTCGTGCCCTATCTAAAGAGGGATGAGAAACTTAAAACCAATGTTAGATATATTTTCAATAAAAGGGGCTGGAGCACAATCCCCGATGCCACTATCTCTACAAGCTTCCCCTTTGGTTTTTTTAAAAAGTGGATAAGAATTGACCTTGGGAAAAAAGAAGTGCTCGTGTATCCAAAGATTGAAAAGATTGATATATCAGACAGGTTTATAAAGGAAAAGAAGGGAGAGGATGAAATCGACAAAAAAGGCTTTGGAGCAGACCTAAGATCTATAAAAGATTTCACTCAGGGAGATAACCCAAAATTTATTCACTGGAAAGTGTCCGCCAAGAAAAACAAACTAATGTTAAAAGAGATGCAGGACGAAGAATCAGAGTCTGTAACGCTGGAGTTTAACCCAACCAAAAATGAGGGAGAGCTCGAAAGACAAATTGTTCAAATTGCCTCCACTCTTATGGAGCTTCTAAGCAAAAACTATCTGGTGGATTTCATATCCCCGCAAAAAACTTATCCACACACTCAAATAGGAAACCCGCCCAGGGAAGTGCTTTCATATCTGGCGCTTTATAATAACCAGGATATACCAGCGTAAGAATAAAGCAGGTTTTTACTTACCTTTTTTGGACTTTGTAGCCATTTCGACCAGAGGGCGCCTGCCGCTGTTTTCCTTTTTAAAACACTCGATAATATGCTCTGCTTCTTTTAAAGGAACGGTAATAAAGGAAAATTTATCGAAGACCTGCACGTCGTCTATACTCCTGTCTTCGACGTTTGCCTTGTTTTTTATAAAGCTTACCAGTTTCCTCTTGTTCATATCATCCTTTTTACCCCTTGCGATAAAAAGCCTGGTTTTACCCTGTATCTTGGGATAAACATCTCTTACCTCGTTATATCTCTGGGGGTTAAGATCGTCGCTAAAGGCATCCTGCAGGAGTGAAGCTACCAGCTGTTCCGGGCTGCTTTCTTCAAGCACTTCTCGGGCCAGATCAACAAATTCCTGCTGTATATCAGTCTCATAGATATCATTTATTTTGTTTTTGACTCTGTATTTCTTGGCCTCTATTATTTCATCAACCTTTGGGAGCCTTTCTCTGCGTATATCGGTCTTGGCGGCCTTTTTAATATGCATTAATTTTCTGTATTCTTCGGGGGTTATGAAGGTAATGGCAGTTCCGGATTTTCCAGCACGTCCGGTACGCCCGATTCTATGGACATAAGATTCCGGGTCCTGAGGAATGGAATAATTTATTACGTGCGTGAGATTTTCAATATCTATGCCCCTTGCTGCTACATCAGTGGCTATCAGGATGTTGATCTTTTTATCTCTGAAACTGCCGAGGATTCTTTCACGTCTGTGCTGGGAAATGTCTCCGTGGAGCCCTTCAGCATCATAGCCCCTGTCCTTGAGATGGTTTGAAACCGTATCCACGTCAATCTTTGTTCTACAAAAAATAAGGCCATAAAATTCCTTTTCAAAGTCAATTATTCTGCAAAGTGCTTCAAATTTATCCCTGCCGGGTACTTCGAAATAAATCTGATCGGTGAGATCCACCGTGATTTTTTCTGTTTCGGTTTTAATGAGTTCATAGCCCTTCATGTGCCTTTTGGCAACGGCCATTATCTCTCTTGGCATCGTGGCAGAAAAAAGCAGGGTTGTCCTGTCTTTATTGGTTGCTGCAAGGATTTCCTCCACATCGTCAATAAATCCCATGTTAAGCATCTCGTCAGCTTCGTCTAGTACAGCATATGAAACATTTTCAAGCTTTAGAGTACCGCGTTTTATATGGTCGAGCACTCTACCCGGAGTGCCAACTACCATTTCCACGCCTTTTTTCAGTCTTTTGAGCTGAAGCTCCATAGACTGTCCACCGTAAATCGGAATCACCTGAATCTTCTTTCTGCCCTTAAGGGAATTAATTTCTTCAGATACCTGGATTGCAAGCTCCCTTGTGGGGGTAAGAATAATAACCTGTACATACCTTGTATTCTCTTCAATATTTTCAAGTATTGGAATACCAAATGCCGCAGTCTTTCCGGTACCGGTCTGCGCCTGCCCGACAAGGTCTTTATTGGCGCTTAGAAGAATCGGGATTATTTTTACCTGAATGGGTGTAGGCTCTTCGAAGCCCTTTTTTCTAAGTGCCGCCAGCATCTCCTGCGATACACCAAGATTTTCAAATTTTTCTAATTCGTTCATATAATTTTTCTAAAATAAATAAATTGGGTGTTAAAATCTAAGGATTAACCAAAAGAACAATCAACTATGTTTTGATCAATAGTTTTCAAAACAGTATTACTTCTTTTCCCAGAGTTTATAAGGATACTTGACTAAATTAGAATTACTATACCTGAGATCATTTGTCACTTCATCTTTTATCCATGCGGGTAGTTCAACTTCTTCATCTTCATCACTCATTTCTACCTCGGCAACTATAAGTCCCTTGTTATTCCCCTCAAATACATCGATTTCCCATATATGGTCTGCGTGTTTAATCTTGTATCTGGTTTTTTCTATAACCTGCTTATCACAAATATTTTCTATAATTTCTTCTGCCTCTTTGAATGGAATTTCATATTCGTACTCGGCTCTGGTTGCGCCAACCTGATGCCCCTTGATAGTGATATATCCTTTGTTGCCTCTAAGGCGTGCCCTGATGGCATTAGTATTTAAAGTCGGGAAATAACCCTGCTTTATAGTTTCTCCATTTTTTAATTCACTAACAATTGACTCGTCAATCAAGAATTTTCTTTCTATTTCTTTTGGCATTATTCGTTAATATAATAACCAAGTATGTCAGACACAAATAATATTTTAATTGTCGGGTGTGGAGTATCCGGTCTAACCTGTGGTGTCAAATTACTGGAGAATGGTTTTGATGTGGAAATCAAAGCATCAAAATTGCCCTCTGATACTACTTCGAGCGTTGCACCTGCGTACTGGTATCCTTATAAAGTATACCCCGAAGAGAAGGTGCTTAAATGGGGAGAGGTTTCATATAGTGAATTTAACACTCTCAGTAAAGATAGCATAACCGGAGTTACTTTTAAGAAGCTTTTTAAACTATTTGAGAAGAAAGTTGCAAAGCCTTACTGGACAAAGCTTGTGAGAAGTTTTCATGAAGTAGATTCGTCTGAACTGCCCGGTGGATACAATTACGGCTTCACAGTGGAAGTGCCTAAGATCGAAGCACCCATTTATTTACAATATCTGTATAACAGGTTTATAGAGTCGGGTGGGAAGATTACAAAGCTTGAAAACGAGCTAACAAGCCTAGAAGAGCTTTATTCGGATAATCAAATGATAATCAACTGCACGGGGCTTGGTTCTTTCAGACTTTGCAAAGACGACAAAATGTTCCCCATACGCGGCCAGCTTGTAAGAACATCAAACCCGGGAGTGGACAAAATATATAATGATGAGGATGGCCCGCTTGCAATAACATACATAGTTCCAAGAAGTGAGGACTGTGTTTTGGGTGGAACCGCTCAGGAAAACAACTGGGATTTGGAAGTGGACAAATCCATTTCTGACATCATTCTATCAAAATCAGCAACCCTCGTACCAGAGCTAAAAAATGCTGAGATACTTGAGCATAAAGTTGGACTCCGGCCAGGGAGAACTGAAGTGAGATTAGAGGCCGAAAAAGTCTCGGACAACTGCACTGTAATTCACAACTACGGACATGGGGGCGCAGGGTTTACTCTTTCTTGGGGCTGTGCAGAGGAGGTTTTGGATTTAGTTAAATAAATAACTCACAACTAGTATATTGACTTCACGTTTTCGGGTAATATATTTTATAGTATAAGGATATTATTAGGAGATTATTCAAATGCCTGTTTATGAATATGAATGTAAATGTTGTAACACCAAGTTTGAAACTCTGGTTATGAGTTCAGAGGAAGAGGTAAACTGCTGTGACTGCGGAAGTGAGGATATAGAAAAACAGTTCTCTTCATTTGCTTCACAATCCGATGCCGGTTCTTACGGCTCTGACCCGGGAGATATAACCACAGGCGGGGGATGCTGCGGCGGCGGGTGTGCCTGCGGGTAAGCATTTTATCATCACCTCATAACCATATTCTCAGCGACGCACCCCAAAACTTTAAACTTGACCCAAACAGTCTTATATTATTACTCTAACTAATTTTCATTTCCCCAAAATAAATGGTATCTATTTTAAAATTTATTTGGAGTCCTCGACATTGCCAAGCACTAAAAGAATCGCAGTCATATTCGGTGGAAAATCCGTAGAGCATGAAATATCCATCATTTCAGCAAAGTCCATTTTAAATAATCTTGATAAAAGAAAATATATACCCGTCCCCATCTTTATTGACAAGAAAGGTGTCTGGAGAAAGGCGGTAATAAAAAATTCGGAGCTGGCAGTTAATAGAAAATCGTATTTAACCCCATTGGTTAGATCAAACAAGCCTGCCCTGCTTGAAATAGCTCCAAATAAATACCCTAGAAGAATCCATATCGACTGCGCCTTTCCAATCCTTCACGGCACATACGGAGAAGACGGCGCGATTCAGGGTTTGTTTGAGATAATGAACACTCCATATGTTGGAGCAAATGTGCATGGGTCAGCCATTGGAATGGATAAGATTTCAATGAAATCGGTGCTAAAAGATTACGGCATACCGGTTGTTGATTTCACGGCATTTGACAAAGGCGCCTGGGAAAATAGTTCAAATAGCCTGCTAGGAAAAATAAGAACCAGGATAGGTTTTCCTTGTTTTGTTAAATCTGCAAATCTTGGTTCGAGTATTGGAATCACAAAAGCAGAAACAAACAGCGATTTAAAAAAATCCATCGAATACTCACTCAGATTTTCAGATAGAATACTGGTCGAAAAAGCCGTAAAAGATCCAAGAGAAATTGAAGTAAGCGTTCTGGGGAATAATAACCCCATGGCATCGGTGCCGGGAGAAATTGTTCCCAAGCGGGGATTTTATGACTATGAAGCCAAATACTCCGACGATTCTACAGAGCTAATTGCGCCTGCAAAGTTAAATAAGTCAGTAACCAAGAAGCTGCAGGAAATTGCAGTTGATGTTTTTAAGGCTCTTGATTGCTCGGGTATGGGAAGAATAGACTTCCTTATGGAAAGAAAAACCAAGAGAATATATGTAAGTGAGATTAATACAATCCCGGGATTTACACAAATTAGCATGTATCCGAAACTCTGGGAACTCTCTGGCATAAAATATAAAAAACTTGTTACTACATTAATAGAGCTTGCAATAGATAAACATGAAGAAAAGAACAAGCTTAATACAGACTACGAGCTGAAACTGAAGGTCTAACTCTTCTGCTCACTACCCCTGAATACAACTAAAAAGATAACCCCAAACACTATCATAAAACCGCCTACAAGTTTTATTACTGACGGAAGCTCATTAAAAATAGTAAAAGAAAATAGTATCACAAAAATTGATTCAAGCGGCATAACCGCTGTTGAGCGTGCAATTCCTAAAAGCTTAATCGACTGAAACTGGCTTGCCTTCGCTATATAAGCCCCGGTAAGACCGCCAAGGGCCATATAAATAAAATCTATCCCTGTTGGCAGCTCAAACTTCCCAAGTATTATAAGATAAGCAAACATAACTATCGATACGCCCAGAGTTCTCAGATTTGCGACAGTCAGCATGTTTAAATCAGAAGCATATTTTTTTACCGTGAATGATAAAACTGAGTAAAAAAATGCAGCAGTAAGAGCTGTGATAGTACCGAGAATGAGATACCCTTCCCTCTGGTATGCTACGATTACCCCGCCTATTATAGTAATTACAATCCCTACTGCCTCGCCTTTATTGAGTTTTTCCTTTAAAAATATTATTCCTAAAAAAAGCGTAAAGAGGGTCTGGGCCTTCATTAGAAATGAGGTGAGCGGCAGGCCGATAGACCTTAGAGAAAAAATCCAGAGCGCGGCTCCAATAGATGTAACGATCGAGCTTAATAGAAAAATCATCTTGTACTTTGCTATATTTTTAAACTCAGCCCTTTGAGCTTTGAATAAAGGAAGAACAAAAAGAGAAAATAAGAAAGCGCCAAAAAACCAGTAGAATGTCACAACATCCGGCCCAAGCTCTTTATTCACGGCCTTGCCGCATACGTATGAAATAGCAGTAAAAAAAGCGGTGCTAAGCAGGAACAGATAACCGGTTATAGGAAATTTATGAGTATTAGTTTTCAAAGTAATTAAGCCTTTATAATCTTAATTCGACTTCGTAGCCCAAAATAAAGCCAATAACGATCCAGTCACATTATGCCATACACTAAATAGAGCAGAAGGTAAAGCCGCAAGCAGGCTGAAATGAGTCTTTGCAAGCACCACTCCCAGGCCAGAGTTCTGCATTCCTACCTCTATCGAAATAGTCCTTGCTTTTTTTGAGTCCATTCCAAGCAGCCTTGCCGTAGTATAACCGATAGCCAAGCCAAACGAATTGTGCAGGACTATAATCAATCCCAAAGCAAGCCCAAGCTGCGCAATTGACTGCTTTGATGCAGCGACTATTACTCCGACTATGAAGATGATTGCAACTGCCGAAACAGATGGGAGAAATTCGGTAAGATTATTAATTTTACTTTTAAGTAATCTTCTGACTATTATCCCCAGGGCAACAGGTGCAAGAACAATCTCAATAGCCGAGAGAAATAATCCAAAGACAGGAACATCTATAAATTTTTCGGCAAACAGATAAGTCATAACAGGGGTGAGCAGCGGCGACAACAATGTAGAAACAGATGTAAGGCTTACAGACAGTGCAACATCTCCCTTTGCTAGATAGGCAATCACATTTGATGCGGTTCCTCCGGGGCATGCCCCAAGCAGAACTACTCCGGCTGCAAGCTCGGGTGAAAGCCCGAACATTTTTGCAAGCGTAAACCCGATAAGCGGCATTATAAGAAACTGAAGCGAAGTGCCAAGGGCTATTTCTTTGGGTCTGAGAATCACCTCTTTAAAATCAGATAGCGTTAACGTCATCCCCATGCCAAACATTATGATAATAAGCGCAGGTTTAATTAAAAAAGTTAGTTTTGAAAGCTCCGAAGGGAAATAATATGAATAAACTGAAAAGAGAATAATCCAAAGGGTAAAATACTTTATGAGAATTTGATTTATTCTGGTTATGCTGTTCAAAATCTATTAGGGCAGAAACTATCTATTGAGAATCGCTTTGTTCAGCAGGTGCACGAGCCGGCGCTTGCGCATCTACCGCAATAGCTATTCTGTTTAAATCCTGAGATTTAATAATATCCATCACTTCTACGACTCTTCCATGTTCTACATCGTTGTCGGCTCTAATAATAACAAGTGATTTCTTATCCGCTTTTTGTTTTAGCAGTCCGCCAAGCTTGTCTAAAGTTATCTTCTTGTCGCCCAGAAACACTTCACCCTGTTTTGTGAGATTAACCGTAACCTGATCTGATTTTATAGTTTTAGCTGAACTTGCAGAAGGCAGCTTTACATCAATTCCTCTCGAGGCCATTGCAAAGTTAAGAGAAAGCGCAAAGAATATCAAAAGATTGAAAACCACATCTACCAGGGGAATTAGATCAAGAGTAGCTCCAACTCCTTTCTTACTATTATTTGTTCTGGATCTAAAGTTCATAACAGATCATCTTCTGACTTCTGCTGCTTATTAATGGTCATCTCTTCGATTATTCTTCTGCCCTCTTCTTCGAGATCGTTTACAAATTCATCCGATCTTCCTAAGAGGTATTTATAAGCAATAAAAGCGGGAATTGCAACCACAAGCCCAAACGCAGTTGTATAAAGAGCCTCAGAGATTCCTCCGGCAAGACTCGGCGGGTCTACTACCGTTTGTTCAGATATAACACTGAATACCTTAATGATACCAGCAATAGTTCCAAGAAGCCCAAGGAGGGTGCTGACATTACTTATAGTGGCAAGCCCCTCGGTGTATCTGCCAAGCTCTATGGCTTCCCTTTTTCCGGCTTCTTCCATGACTTCTTTTATCTCTTCCTTTGGAGAGCCGTTTTTTTGCAGGCCGGCATAAGCTATGCGCGCTATCGAAGAATTGTTCATGCTCGCAAGGTTTAAGGCATCTGAGAATTTATTCTTCGATAAATACAAATAAAGCCTCTCCAAAAATGTATTGGGCAGTATTTTATTTGTTCTAAGCGTCCACATCTTTTGAAGAAAGATAGACAGACCTACAATCGAGCAGAGAAATATAGGGTATACGAATATCCCTGCTTTTTTTATTATTTCTATTATCTCAGAATTTAGTTCACTCATAAGCAGATATGACGGAAAATTTTAAAAACATATTCAAAGTTTTTTATTCCCAGATAAGTATAATCAAAAATTTATAATTTCCTCACCTTTTATTAAATCTTCATAAGATTCCCGCTGTTTAATAACAAAATATTTATCGCCATTGACCAAAACCTCAGCCGCTCTTGGCCTGGAGTTATAATTAAACGACATGACAAACCCATAAGCCCCGGCGCTTTTGACAACCAATACATCCCCATTAGACACCGCAGGGAATTCTCTGTCTTTAGCCAGAAAATCACCCGACTCGCAAATAGGCCCCACAATATCATAAACGTCTTTTGCTGAATTATTCTCATTTGCCGTCACAATTTCATGATAAGAGTTATAGAAAGCCGGCCTTATAAGATCGTTCATAGCGGCATCAATTATTATAAATTTCTTCTCTGTGCCTATTTTATTATACAAAACAGATGTTAGAAGAATGCCGCCGTTGCCTATAAGCGACCTGCCCGGCTCAAGCACTATTTTATAAGGCTTTCCGGAAAGCTCTTTAATGATTGCAGTCGCAAATTCTTTTTTGGATAGAGGCTGCTCTTCATTTTCATACTTTATTCCAAGCCCGCCGCCAATGTCTATGTACCGGATATTTATTCCTTCATTTATAAGCCTGTCTGCAAGGTCAATTAGTTTTCTAAGGGAATCTATAAACGGAGTTATTTCAAAAATCTGCGAGCCGATGTGTGCATCTATTCCTATAATTTCAAGACCTTCTTTACTAACTGAATCCTTATAAACCTCAAATGCGCTGTTTATCTCAATGCCAAACTTGCTCTTTTTAAAACCTGTAGAAATATAGGGGTGAGTTTTAGGGTTTATATCGGGATTTACCCTCAGTGAAATTGGGGCTTTCTTGCCAAGCGAAATCGCTATCTCGTTAATAAACTCAAGCTCATCAATCGATTCAACATTGAAGAAGAGAATTTCTGCTTCAATAGCGGCAATAATTTCCTCTCTTGTTTTGCCTACACCCGAAAAGACTATCTTTTTGGGATCCGCCCCTATTGCGACGGCCTTCTTAAGCTCGCCTACTGAAACTATATCAAAGCCGGAGCCAAGTGATGAAAAAGCCTTTAGGATTGAAAGGTTAGTGTTAGCCTTTGCCGAGTAGCAGATAATGGGCTCGATCTCAGAAAAAGCTTCTTTGTATTCATTATACGTATCCACTATAAACTTGTAGCTGTACACATAACATGGAGTACCCGTTTCTTTTGCAATCTGATTTACAGGCACGTCTTCAGCATAAAATTCACCGTTTTTATAACCAAACATCTATATTTACCTCAAGTACTGTAGCTAATTAGAAAATAGACCTAATAATATCTCTTAAAATTTGGAAATTACAATTCGGAATTACTTTTTTAACGTCGTTAAGAAATTTTAGACCTTTTTACTATTTTATGATTTTATCTTTGTCCTGCAAATATTGGCTTTATTATTTATTGATGTTATTATTTCTTTTAATTAGTAGAGATTTTAGATACATATAGAATTTCAAATTGGAGGAGAGGACAAAGGGCGGATAAAAAAGGGGAAGGTCTTTAATCTTTGGACTTCTAAAAGTTGCATATTTTTGCAAATGATATTAAGTTTTATACAATATTAATACTTACTAAAGTATAATGGTAAATATCGGTATATAACTAAATATGTATCACCCCCTGAATTGTAAATCCCATTTATTGCGTCCAAACACAGGTTATTGCCCAAACGAAGAATTACGTCTTATGTTCGTTAATATTTACAAATTCAAATTGAGGAGCAGACATGGCGGAGGATAAACTAACTAAAAGCGTACAGCAGCGTTATCATTCATTTTTAAAAGAACATGTAAACCCTCATGAATGGGCTTATGCATGGCGCTCAGAACTAAATAAGGGTGGGTTCAAAGCAGTTGATTTTCTTATGGAGGAGATAGTAGATACGGGAAAATGTGTCGGATGTGCGGCTTGCGTGACTATATGCCCAACAGACGTATTTGACTACAAGGATGAAAACCCGGTAGATACGCGCAATGATGCATGCGTTTTTTGTGAACTGTGTGCAGATGTCTGCCCGGTACTGCGTCCTCCGGACAATGACTTGATTAACCTTCTAGAATTCAAAAAACCTATTATTGACGAGGGTTTTGGGCCCTACAATTACGCAGTAATTGCAAGAGCAAAAGACCCGGAATTCCTGCAAAGAGGTCAGGATGGGGGAGTTACTTCAGCTTTGCTTGTTCACGCATTGAATAATGGATCAATAAATGGAGCAGTGCTTGGAGATGTACTGCCTGAAAATCCTCAGGTCGGCATCCACAAACTTGCCACAACACCGAAAGAAATTATAGATTGCAGCGGCTCACGCTATACCTATTCTCCAAATACTGTTGCACTTACTGAAGCCATGAGACGAGATATCCGCCCCATAGCGGTTGTTGGTGTTCCGTGCCAGGTTGATGGTGTGCGCCAGCAGCAGCACAGCAGCATACGACTTGAAGTCGCAAAATGGTACGAGAAGAACATTAATCTAGTGATTGGACTGTTTTGTTCGGAAGCATTTACACATGAGCACATCACTCTTATAGCAGAACATTTAAATGTAGAACCAAAAGACATAGTGAATGTGAACGTGAAAGGTAAAGTAATAATTACACTAAGTGACGGCCGTGAAGTAATCATGCCTTTAAAAGACTTCCATGCATATGCACGCCCTGCCTGCTTATATTGTTTGGATTATGCTGCAGATAACGCTGATATAGGAGTGGGAGGTATTGGGCTCAGCGGATGGACTTTTGTAGCCGTCAGAACCGAGGCAGGTCACAAAGCATTTCAGGCAGCAGTAGACGATGATCTCTTCGAGATTATGCCGGTTGATGAGCAGCCGCGCGCAAAATCCCTTCTCATAAAACTATCAGAAATAAAAAGAAATAAGCCTCTTCCTGCCCTGATGCCTACACTGCAGGAAAGAATTGAAATGGGAAATACAAATCCAAAAACATTCTACAAAGATTACAATGCTACAAACGGAGGAAAAAAGTAAAGATGTCTACTGAATCAAAAGGCCAGCCGGTTTTAGACGATGTTAATGTAATTGTAGCAGGGCAAGGTGGTGACGGATCACTTACCGTGATCACGCTGCTTGCAGGGCTTCTAAGAGAAGCGGGACTGAATGTCTATACTCAGCGTGACGTGCTGTCACGGATAAGGGGAGGACATGCAGCAGCAACAATGCGTGCATTTTCAGGCAATCGTTATTGTATTGGAAGCAACATAAAACTGCTCGTAGCATTTGATCATGAAGCAATAGAAAAAAACTCGCGGTTCCTGGACAACAACAGCATAGTAGTTTTCGACGACTCCGGAGGAAAGCTTAACGGAGAAATCCCAAAAAGCGCGCGTCTGTATTCAGCGCCTTTTAACAGGCTCGCCATGCGTACAATGAGACGTGACATCTACAAAAACAGTATAGCCTTTGGTGTGGTAGGACGCATATTGGGGCTTCGCGATGATTCCCTGAGAGAAACATTTCAAAGCCGATTCAAAAGAATGGGAAAGACCATACTCGAATACAACCTGGAAGCATTACAAATGGGCTTTGATCTCTCCAGTGAACTGGGACTCTCAGAAAAGAAAGGTCTCTACAAAGTTAAACAGGCAAAAAGCAATAACAAGCAGCTTCTTATCACGGGAAATGAGTCTGTTGCGCTTGGTTTTTTGGTAGCAGGAGGAAGGTTTTTTGCAGGCTACCCTATTACACCTTCATCAGAAATACTTGAATCATTGCAAAAATGGATGCCTAAGTACGGAGGCATAGCAAGACAGACAGAAGACGAGCTTGCAGCTATAAATATGGCAATAGGTGCAGCACTCACAGGGACAAGGTCTATGGTTGGCACATCGGGCCCCGGATTCTCTCTCATGCAGGAAGGTATTGGGCATGCGGGATCCGCTGAAATACCGCTTGTGATTGTGGACTGTCAGAGATCGGGACCAAGCACGGGTATGCCTACAAAACCAGAGCAGAGCGATCTGAACCTGATGGTGTTTGGCGGACACGGAGATTTCCCACGAATAGTTCTCGCTCCGGGACATCCCGAAGACTGCTTCTATCTTGCCGTGGATGCAACAAACCTCTCACAGCAATTTCAGTGCCCGGTATTTCTTGCAATGGATCAGGCGCTGTCTCAAAATACGGCCACAGTTGAACAATTTGATATTGAAGCAGTTGTAGTAGATAACGGCAACAGGTTAGATGCCGAAGAATTGGAAAATATGGAAGTTTATAAACGTTATTCTCTGGATAACGGCGATGTGTCACCTTTTGCCGCACCCGGAATCCCGGGTGGTCTCTCACTTGTAACTGGAAATGAGCACGATGAGTTTGGTCTTGTTTCCACAAATCCTGAAAACCGAATCAAAATGATGGATAAGAGAATGAACAAGGTGGAAAAAGCCAAGAAGCTTCTGCCCACTGCACGTCATTTTGGAAGCAAAAAAGCAGATATTGGTTTTATAGGCATAGGCATGACATATGGTGTTATCCTGGAGACTATGGAGCTTTTAAGCAGTAAGGGAATCGATACGCAGTATCATCAGCCAAGAACAATATGGCCTGTGTTGGACGAAACTTTAAATTTCATAAAAAAATGTAAAAGAGTTTACGTCGTAGAGCACAACGCAGCAGGACAGTTAGCTCATCTGCTGATGCATCAGGGTGCGGATTCTGATAAAATAGTAAAATTAATTAGATATGACGGTATACCTTTTACTCCATCCGAACTTGCCGATAAAGTAATGGTAAAAGAAAGAAAGCATATAAAAAGCGTGAAGAAGGAGGCAACACTGCAATGACCAAGACATTTACGCCGGGAAGACCAATATGGTGTGCAGGATGCGGGGATTTTGCCGTTCAGGGCGTGCTCGAAAAATCCCTGGACAGCTACGGAATTAAACGCCACAACCTGATGTTACTAACAGGGATCGGCTGTTCGGGTACAGTACAGAACAACGTGCAGTGTTATGGGTACCATTCTCTGCATGGTAGAGTGCTTCCTACCTCTATCGGAGTAAAGCTTGCAAATCCTACGCTTACAGTTGTAGCTGCCGGAGGAGACGGAGACGGATTTGCAATTGGTGGAGGACACTTAGTACACACGTTTAAAAGCAACCCGAGCATAACTTATATAGTTATGAATAACAGCAACTACGGACTTACAAAAGGGCAGCCTTCTCCTACAAGCCCCACGGGGTATCGTTCAAATGTTGAGGAAAACATGGATGCCATAATGCTCGGACTAAGCATTCCATCTACCACTTTTCTTGCAAGGGGTTTTAGCGGACACCCTGAGCAACTCGAAGAGTTAATGATTGCGGCCATTAAACATACAGAAGAGGGTCATGGTTTTGCATTCCTAGAAGTACTTTCACCCTGCGTAACATACTATGACACTCACCGTGAATGGAGATTCCGTGTGTTCGATGTTAATGATGACGAAAACTACGATGCCACTGACAGAGCAGGTGCATTTAAGAAGATGATAGATATAGCCGATGAAGGAAGAATTCCAATCGGGCTTCTTTTCAAAAATGAACACGCATCATTGGAATCACTTATCACTAGCTCAGATCATCCGCCGGCAGCGCTTCAGGATATAGAGTCCCAGGAAATTAAAGAAGAGTACCGTAAAACGATGGATGCGTTTTTGGGTTAATTTGACCCATTAAAGCCTGACACTCGGAAATTCAAAACATATATTGTAGGCGTGATAGTTCGTGCCTATGATAGAGTGTTAAATAGAAGTTGGAATAAGTCAGCTAAGTTACTCTACTTATCATCTCTTTTAAATCGCCTTCCCAATCAATATTCCCTTAAGCTCTAGTATCTTCTTCTGAGACTCTCTTCTAACAAGTTCTCTCAAAGCAAAGCCACTACTTCCTTCTGAGTCTTTATCCCTGTCGCTTTAAGTGCTTCTCTCATCAATTACGATAATTGTTCTTTTCATAATATATCTCCGAATAATATAAATAAAGACATATTATATTATTTATGTATATGTCAAGCAGGCACACTATATCAATAAAATGAAATAAAAGCATGTTTAGATTATTCTCCAGTTTGAACTTAAAAAGCCGTGTGCTAAACTCAGGCTTTATCTCTAGCAATTTATAATTTCATTATGAAACATAGTTTTAATAACCTGAGTGTAGCTTCGTTTGAAAGCAGAAGATCAAAGGAAATCGGAAGGCTTATTGAGTATCACGGCGGAATTGCTCACATTGCCGAATCGGTTGTAGAGATACCCTCTAAAAGCTCAAAAGAGACTGAAGAGCTGTGCGTAAAGCTAAAAAACAGTGAAATTGATATAATCATCTTTTTAACAGGATTTGGAACTAAGCTTCTGTTGGAAAATCTTGAGAAAAGGCTCGGGACTAAACCCGCAAAGAACCTCTTATCAAAAATTACACTTGTAGGCAGGGGAATCAAATCAAGGTCTGCCTTAAGAAACTTCGGTGTCACACCTATGTATTCAAAGCCCGTCCCAAACACGTGGCAGGACATAGTCAAGATACTAGAAGACAAAGATTTATTACAGAATAAAACCGTGGCTATACAGGAATATTCTAAAAAAAATAGCAGTTTCACTAAATCTCTTAAATCAGGCGGGGCAAAAGTTATAAGCATCCCCGTTTATAAATCAGCCCTGCCTAGAGACACAAGCTCACTCGAAAATCTGATTAATAATATGATAAGAGGGCGAATTGACATATGCCTTTTCACAAGCTCCCAGCAGGTTGCAAACATATTCAGGTTTGCAAAGAAATTGAATAAGAGCGATAAGCTGCTGCAAAGCTTTAAAAATACAGTGACAGGTTCGGTAGGCTCAAACACATCTCTTGCACTTTACGATCACGGCATTAGAGCAGACTATGAGCCTGAGAATTCCAGAATGGGCAACCTCGTAAGAGAAATGGCCAGAAGATCGGAATATCTCCTTACAAAAAAGAGAACTTCTGCAAAGAACAGCGTCGATACAAACATATGGAAGAGGATAGACACAAACTGGGGAAATCTTTCAGAAAAGAAAAGAAAATCTATCACCTATAAGTCAGAATTCATGAAAGCATGCAGAAGAGAAAAAACGGATTACACGCCTATCTGGATTATGAGACAGGCCGGCAGGTTCTCGAGGCACTACAGAGCAATCAGAGCCAGCCAGACATTCCTCAAACTCTGTAAATCACCGGAAATATCATCAGAAGTTACTCTCATGGCAGTCGATCAGCTTGGAGTAGATGCCGCTATAATATTCTCTGACATTTTATTAATTTTAGAACCGCTTGGAATAAATATTACATATACCAAGTCCGATGGCCCAAGAATTTTAAACCCGCTTAGAACCAAAAAGAGTATTGAAAATATAAGAAGATTTGAGACTGGTGAATTGGATTTTATGTATGAGTCACTCAGGATCACCAGAAAAGCACTTAGTCCTGAGATACCTCTTATCGGTTTTGCAGGTGCGCCTTTTACACTGGCTTCTTATGCCATTGAAGGTGGTTCTTCAAGAAACTTTGAGCTCACAAAGAGCCTTATGTATAAGGACCCGGAGCTGTGGCACCAGATCATGAGCATACTGACAAATGCTACAGTCAAATATTTGAACAGACAGGCAAAAGAAGGAGCAGACGTGGTTCAGTTATTCGATTCATGGATAGGCTGCCTGTCACCAGGTGATTATAAGAGCTATGTCTTCCCACATATGAAAGAGCTTTTCAGCAAAATCGATAAAAACGTACCTGCAGTTCACTTTGGTACCGGAACCGCAAGCTTGCTTAAACTCATGAAACAAGCTGGAGGAACAGTTATTGGCTTTGACTGGCGAGTGGATATAGACAAGGCATGGAAAGATATAGGGTATACTTGCTCTGTGCAGGGTAATATTGATCCCATAGTTTTATTCTCGACTCCTTCAATAATAAGGAAAAAAGTAAAAGAATTACTAAAAAAAGTTGACGGCAGAAACGGACATATATTTAATCTGGGCCATGGAGTGCTGCCCGGAACACCACCGGATAATGTGCTGGCGCTTATTGACGCTGTGCACGAATATTCGAGCAGATAAGGAGATATATGAGCAGGTATTTTAATTCAATATTGATGTTAGGATACGGCGGTCCTGATAAGCCGGAAGACATAATGCCATTTTTAGAAAACGTTGCTAAGGGATTTAACATACCCAAAAGCAGATTAGAGGAAGTGGCTCATCACTATGAACTCATTGGCGGCAAATCTCCACTAAACGATCTCACCTACAGACAGGCCATTGGTTTAGAGCATCAGCTCGCAGCCATGGGATATGACATTCCTGTTTTTATAGGAATGAGAAACTGGGATCCATACATCCCGGACACACTGAAAATAATGAAAAGGGAGCAGAGCCTGAATGCGGTTGGAATCATACTCGCCGCTCACAGATGCGATGCAAGCTGGGAAAGGTATATGAGAGACGTAGCGCAGGCAAAGGAAGAAACTGAAATTGATCTCAATATAGAATACATCGAACCCCAGTTCGACAATCCCCTATTTATCGAGAGCTGCGCAGATCAGATAGCAAGGAGCTTTTATGCAGTGCCGGACGAAGAGAGGGAAAATACAAAGATCATTTTTACGGCTCACAGCATTCCTGTTTCTATGGCAGAGCAGTCTCCCTATGTAGAGCAATTACAAACAACTGCCAAACTTATTGCGGAAAAACTGGAGCATGAAAACTGGCTTCTGTGCTATCAGAGCAGAAGCGGCCGTCCATCCGACCCGTGGCTCGAGCCGGATGTGTGTGATGTGATTGATGAACTGGCAGAAAAAGATAAAAACATGAAGCATGTTATCATACAGGCCATAGGTTTTATATGTGACCATGTAGAGGTAATGTATGACATCGGCATAGAAGCATTTCAGGTTTGCCGGCATCACGGTATTAAAATGCACAGGGCAAACACGGTGAATGACGATCCCAAGTTTTTAAGGGGTCTTGCAAACTCGGTTGTGAAGTTAATCGAATCATCTTAAAGTTATGGACATAATTGTCATAGGCGGGGGTATAACGGGGCTTGCCGCAGCGCACAGATTAGTAGAACTAAAAGATGAAAATAATCTTGATATAAAGTTACAATTACTCGAAAACTCCCCATGGCTTGGCGGCAACATTTCTACATTTAAAAAAGACGGCCTGCTAATAGAAGAAGGCCCCGACTCATTCATTACTGCAAAACCCTATGCACTCAATCTTTGCAAGAGGCTTGGTCTTCAAAAAGAATTAATATCCACATCTGAAAATAACCGCAGGACGCTTATATATCTAAATAAAAGACTGACCGAGCTGCCGGAGGGTTTTATACTTTTATCACCGACAAGGATATTACCATTCATTACCTCTCCGATTCTAAGCCTTCAGGGAAAGCTAAGAGCACTTATGGAATTGGTTATCCCTAAAACTTCCGGGAATGAAGACGAGAGCCTCGAGTCGTTTGTTACAAGAAGATTCGGAAAGGAGATGTTTGAAAATATCGCACAGCCACTTATTGGCGGAATTTATACCTCTGATCCATACAAGCTTAGCATTAAGTCTGCTATGCCAAACGTACATAATCTTGAGCATAAATACGGAAGTATAATAAAGGGGCTTATGAAGCAATACGGAGGACAACAGGAAAGCGGAGCCAGGTACAGCCAGTTTGTAAGCTTAAGAAGCGGTATGCGGCAGCTTGTTGATTCTATTGTTTCAAAACTCCCAAAGAGCTCCATTCAAACAGGTATGACCGTTAAACAGATCAGAAAGCCCAGAAAATATTGGAAAGTCGAAACACAAAGCGGTGATAAATATTCAGCTGACGGAATTATACTAGCCACTCCATCATTTATTTCTGCGAGCATACTAAGGTCTGCTGACCCCGCACTATCCAGCGAGTTATCCAAAATAGAATTCGCATCCTCTGCAATTGTTCTGCTTGCTTATAAAAAAGAAAACATGAAAAACAATATCGGTGGTTTTGGCTTTGTAGTGCCCGCAAAAGAAAACCTTAATATTATCGCATGTTCATTCAGCAGTGAGAAATTTGTCGGAAGGGCGCCTGAAGACATAGTACTTATGAGATGTTTTGTAGGAGGCGCCTTAAATCAGGGCTTTCTNNCTGAAATATTATCGAATATTGGAAACTTTATGAACAAACATTCCGGTTTGCAGCTTGCAGGCAACTCCTACGAAGGCGTGGGAATCCCGGACTGCATAAGGTCTGGCGAGACGGCTGCTGAGAATCTTATCAATAAATTAAACAGATTAAGTTAGCCCATTCTGCGGTTTTCTGAAAAACCTTGTAAATACCTTCTTCCAGATGAAATAAAAAAGTCCGAGGACAAAGAAGAATGCCGCTATTGGAACAAATACTGCCATTATCGATAAAAGCGTCGAGCCGCCTGCTTCGGCCGTTGAGAGAAGCGGGTTACCCAGTCCTCCCGTTGTAGCTGATGAAGTAAGTCTTGTAATTGCTGTTAGGCTCTGTACGGAAGTGGCTACTCCGCCGCCTGCAATTATCGCAAGTGCCCACTGAAGGTAAGGACTTAGATCAGATACCATTGATGCCATAACTATTGTACCGGCAATAAATGAAGCCGGCGTGGCTGCTGAATCCAGCACATTATCCAAAAATGGCACGTAATATGCGCCAATCTCCAATATAGTTGCTACCAGGAATGTTCCAATCGCAACCTCTGTGCCGATCCATTCAAATCCTTCTGCAAGGGCTAGATGGCCCGAATTTGCCGCAATGCTAATCACTAAAAATGGAACAAAAATCCTGAATCCGCAGGCTGCAGCAAGTCCAATCCCGACTAAAATCGCAAGAATAGGTTCCATTTAGCTTCTCCTATGAATATGTTCTTTAATATTTTAACTCATGTAATGAAAATTTGTTTCAAAAAAAGCACTTGATTACTATGTGGGTTTACTATATAATTAGAAAAAAAGTTCTTTAAATTAAAGCAGTTATGTGTTATAGTTAAAGTTAAATTTCATAATATAAGAAATTTAATCAATAAATGAAGTTAGTTAAGATGCAGAACAGATGAATGAAATAAAGATGAAACGAAATTTAACTGTACTAATAGCAGTACAATTTATATTTTGTTTACACATATTAGCTGATAAGGCCGGCGCCGCGGACGAGTACTCATTAACCCCGGCTCAAAAGCACTTTACGTCAATACTGAGAGGGCTTCCGGGAATATTAAGCGTAAGTTGGGAAAGCCCGGTTTCACTTTGGATAAGAACTTCCTCTAGAGCAGTAGGTTCTCCTCCAAATACTGAAAAGGCCCAAAACCTTGCAAAGACTTTAGCCGAGCGCGGCAAAACAGCTTTAAGACAGCCTTTATGTGTTCATATATATCAAAAGAAAAGTAAAGAATTAGCAAAATCTTGTGTATTTTTCTAACAGGAGGGAGGACGATGAAATTATTAAGTTATAAAATTACATTTTTACTGGTTATCATGGCATTTGTTTCCTGTCATGGACACTTTGCGGTTGATACGCCAAGAGAGGGTAAATACAAAAATGTGGAAATGGACTATGACAAAGGATACGATGAGGTCTGGTCTGCAGCTCTTACATCTTTAAACAATGCTAACTGGGATATTAAAAAAGCAGACAAGGAAAAAGGTGAAATTCATCTCCAGCCTTCATACGTGTACACTCCTGAATTTGATATGCTTAGCAGAATCTATGTAGAGCCGACAAACCAACAAATAGAAGAATCGTTCATTAAGCCATATTTAAGATCAATTTCTTATTATGAAAAAACAACGGAAATGGATCCTAAATTTACAAGGGAAACATTGAATCTAAAATTTACCCCGGTAGATGATAATCATACCAAGGTAAAAGCCAACTATCAGATAGAGCCATACTACAGCTACAAGGTTGGATATATAGGCAGTGTTAGATCAAACGGAGAGTTCGAAAAAGGGTTATTTTCTGATATGCACGCGAGTTTATACCCCCCTATGATTACCGCACCGCCGGCTCCACCAATGCCTTCAGATCTAGACCTGAATTTAAAAGTTATTTTCTTTGACTTTGATAAATTCGAGATAAGGGAAGACGCAAAACCCATTCTCATGGAAAATGCGCAAATAATAAAAGATAATCCCGATGTTACATTTCTTGTAGAGTCTTTTGCAGATGTAAGAGGCACAGAGGAATACAACTGCAGACTTGCACAAAACAGGGCAGATATGACAAGACAGTTTCTTATTGATCAGGGAGTTGAAAAAGAAAGGATAATTTCAGTTGGAAGAGGCGAAACGGATATTTACGGAGCCGACAAAACAAAGGAAATTTACCAGCTAAACAGAAGATCAAGGCTTAGCCACACAAGGGAGCTTGATCTTAGTAAATATTTCACAAAATCTGACCAGTAGAACTAAACCTACTATCTAACGAATAAATCTTTGGTTATAGTATGTGAAAACATACTATGACTAAAGTTAAAATCTGCGGAATCACAAACTACAAAGATGCTGTAAAAAGCATAGACTGCGGCGCTGATGCTCTGGGATTTATCTTTTATAAAAAGAGCAAGAGATACATAGAGCCTACGCAGGCTTTAAAGATTATTAGAGAACTACCCCCTTTTGTCACCAAAGTTGGCGTGTTTGTAAACTCCTCTTACTCAGACATCACCAAAATCACAAAAGAGCTTTCCATCAATACTTTACAGCTCCATGGGGATGAATCGCCTGAATTCTGTACCAGGTTTAAACTCCCGGTAATAA
>JABAHS010065159.1_pt1 | contig 24687 bp, 39 predicted proteins | sample 7062111 | NCBI WGS metagenome assembly JABAHS01 (sample SAMN14534600, study PRJNA622989) | marine sediment metagenome | biome: marine biome [ENVO:00000428]; feature: marine pelagic biome [ENVO:01000023]; material: deep marine sediment [ENVO:00002113]; isolation source: pool of 4 deep marine... | reverse complement strand
AGCCTTTTCATTCTTACCTTTATCCAGAAAATCACGAGCCTTTTGCAGTATCCTGTCAGATCGGATTTTGGATTTGGACTTATCAGGTATGGAAGCTTCAACTTTTCTGACCGCCCGTGCTTTCCTGGATTTGGACGTGGTCTTTGCTTTTGATTCTTGCTTTTTCTTTGGCATTACTAATCCTGTGAATTGATGTTCCCAGCTCAAATCTGTACAGCCAGCGACTTTGTATCAGCCCGTTCTTTGGCGCTTTTGCTCAATTCATCCAGCAGATAGTGCTGGATTGTATATGTNNGGATTGTATATGTGCTGTTATTTAGCACAATCTGTTTAGCACAGTTATTGTTGAGATTTATGACCAGCGGTCCCAGCAGATTGGCTGACATCCGAGAAATATCTTCCGGAATGGTCACCACCGCATAAATTTCAATTCTATCCAGCGAGGAAACCTGAATATCTTCCAGCTCCTTGTAATGGACCTCTATTTTGTAATTTTTGAAGAAGATCATCGGATTGACCACAACAAAGGCAAGGTTCGGATCCTCAAGGGACTGCAGCCAGCGAAATGGCTCAGAGTCCTCTCGTTCCAGAAGAACGAATTTGTTAAATTGCTCGAAACCTATTAGACCTTTGGGAAACTCGATAATATTGTTTTCCGGTATTTCCAATTCACCGAATCTGAATGTCGCGATTTTCATAATAACCTTACCTTATAAAATCCGTCAATGAAGGTTGTATAATTCTGGCAGCCGAATTCAAAGCAGCCGTGTATATATTTTCATGGTTCTCGAGGTCTGCCATAAGCTCGGTCATATCTTCACCCTCGGCTTCATTCAATAATTTTGTTAGCTCCAGGCTGTAGTCCATCAATTGGGACTCGATGGTATTTAACTTTATCATTTTTACTTTTACTGAAGCAATTTCGCTGAGAATATGATTGCGGAATGCATCCAGGCTTTCTATGACATAGCCGGCTGATTTCAGGTTGTTATTCCTGAGGGCGTCTGCAAGGAAAATGATATTTCCGAATACGTCCGGAGAGCCCACTATGTCCAGGCTGGAAGCCGTATCGGATTCAGCGATATCTTCGACCAATAGAGTCTGTCCGATAATAGTNNCAGCGATATCTTCGACCAATAGAGTCTGTCCGATAATAGTAGACTCTATCTGTATACCCTTTTGATTCTCATTTATCGATGCCTTCATTGATAAACCGAGGCTATTTACGGCATTTATCAAATCTCCTATTGTTTCTATTCCTGTATCTCCAAAATTCAAATTTAATGAACTCGATCCCTGAGCAATCATAATTTCATTCAATTCAACTCCTGATCCATTGTTTAACATTGCAAGAGGGGTCAGGAGAGTAATCCGCGGATCGAGATCCCGTCCGACAAGATCGTAATGGAAATTGCCCAATATTCCAATATCCGCTGCTGTCGTATTTCCGGGAGCCGCATCTTCAAGACTGAAATCAGGCCGGGGATTCAGGTCACTCCCGGATAGTGTAAATTCGATAGTGCCTATTATGCCCAATCCCTCCGCAGTGCACGAATCTTTCTGGTTTTCCGAGATCTGAAGGCCCAGAGGTCTGTCATTCTTGTCCTGGATATCTATTCCGGTTGAGGCCGGATTCAGACTGGCAATTACATTCTTTATGCCATGGATATCGAGTGTCCGATTGATTGTCTCAATAATATCTCCGATTGTTGATGCTGCCAGGAGATCCACGGTCAAATCTATGGAATTATCATCGCTTTTGATGCGGATCTCGTACGGTTCAGAGCCAATCCCATTTCCATAGTTCAGGTTTGAAAGCGGGGTGGATGGAGAAACCTGAGGCTTATCCCGGGCGACCAGCCTGAGATTGTTTCCCTCTTCACCATATTGAACTGTAAGATTATCCATTCCACCGGCGTCAAGCTGATCGTTAATTTCGCTGATTAGAGTTTCGATATAGAATGTGCCGGGAGGTATTGTCACCGTAATAGAATTATTCAGATTATGATCTGTGATCATGAATGATCCGGGTGATAAATCGATACCCCTTCCACTGTTCAAATCTGCTAAACGAGTACGCTCATCAATCCCCGCTTCAAGATCGCTGTCTTCCCCGAGAATTCTGAACGGTCTGGTGAAAATATCTGAGCCTGGAATGTTGACTGCTACTTCGTTTCCGGCTCCGACCTGACATTTTATACTTCCCTGATCACCATTATACTTAATCCCTTTGGGGGATTCGCTAAAAGGTCTGGTAAAAGTCATCTGCCCGGCAAAGATGTACCGGCCATCTTGCTGACGGTTTGCAACACGCAGCAATTCATCAAGAAGCGACTCAACCTCATCGGCCATGGAGTCACGAAGAGCGGCAGTGCAAGTGTTATTGTCCAATGCGATGGCAATTTCCTTGGCGCGCTTGATCATCCCGGTAGAATCCATCAGGGCGGCCTCTACAGCAGTAAGCCAGATCTTTCCCTCGGCAATGTTGGCCCGGTAGTGTTCGATCTCGGAAATTCGGGAGCGGTAGGACAGGTCGCCCTTTGCTCCGGCTGGATCATCAAGAGAGCTTATGATGCTTTTTTCAATAATTAACTGTTCCCGGAGGTCTTGAAATTGATTTATATTCCGGGACAGGTTACCTACATCCTGATCCGAAATTGTCTTTCTGGTTTCACTCATGACCTTACAAGCCCGCAAAAACTTCTCAAAGTTTTGATTCTAAGGAATACGAAAGCCATCACCAACGGCTAAATCTATATCAGGGCTTGGGCGGCCTTTTGCCCCGATCATCACGATACCGCATTTTTGGCTTGGAATCGGTTTTCTTGATCTCATTCTTGTATTTTCCCTTCAGGTAATCAACCGCATTATCAAGATCTTCCTTGTCGGTCTTGGAAGCTTTGCGGTTTTCCTTCTGGATCTTCACATAGATTTCTTCCCTGTGCACCACCACCTTGAGGGGCGCCTCAATTCCAAGCCTTACCTGCCGTCCATAAATGCCCAATACCGTGACCTTGATATTGTCACCTATGGTGATGCTCTCGCCCAACTTCCTTGTCAGAATAAGCAATTTTGTCTCCTACCATCCTTAGTATCTATAGAGTCCTGTCAAATTACCTGCATGTTGATCGCGATGTTTTCCGACACATTAATACCGCCACATCGGGATCATAGTGGTTTCCCTGGATACTGTTTTTGATGTTATTATATTCAATTTCGGTCATGCGAAGCTGTGAAGTCCATAGCGTCCGCTTACCTATTTCAAATCCATTGAATAGGTTCTGCATCAATCTCTCCAATGTCAGACTGTCGTGGTAAGAATCAGGCTTTCTTTCTCGTCAGATTTAGCATTATCTTCTTTTTGCCTGCCACTTTCCGCTATCAGCCTGATTGTCCCATCAATATATTTCATCGAATTTTCAATCAAAAATTCATTCTTTCGCCTGGCTTTCTCTATTTTCTCATGAAGAGACAGGAGCGAATTCTGAAGCTCCAGAAGTTTGTCGGCAATCTGGCCGCCGGCTTTGCGCGCCAGGCAGGTAATCGTTATATCACCCGGATTTACATCCTCTGTTTCAGAATATTCGGCGACCAGCTTTCCGCGCTGTTTTTCCAGGGTCTTAACCCTGCTGATTATCTCCTGCTGCCGGGCCACGCCGTCTTTGAGTTTTTCCAGATCATTTTCAACCAGATACTTCTGCTGGTTGACCAACAGTTCAAGGAATTCCTCCAGACAGAGCGACTCCTCTTCGACTATATCAATTACTTTCTTGTAGAGAAACTCCACCCTTCCTCCTTATAAAGCTTTTCGGCCTGGAGTTTTGAATCTTTACCTAATTCGCCCTCATTCATTGACTTTAAAACCTGCATGTATTTTTATCGGTTTTTATATCAACAGAACATGAATCTGCTTTAGAACACAATTCTCCTGCTTTAAGCGAATATGGAAGCAGGAGCATTAGAACCAGAATCATCAAAAAAAATAGATATTTCTTCATCCTGACCTGCTTTCTACCTGACCTTTCTCACTCGCTTAATTGTCTCTTCCCGAGGCTCATCCGAGATTCTGACTGCATTCCAGTCGGATTCATAGCTTCGATATGTCTCGATCATATCCGCCATTTCGCGAATGATATCGACATTCGCCTTTTCCAGGAATCCCTGCCGCACATATGTGTATTTCGTTTCCAGCTTCTGAATGTCAGCCGTCGCCCTGTATATTTCGGCATCTAACTTCTCGAGCTTGTATGGTTTGGGGAAATCGGTTAAAAGCAGATGCCCGAATTCAACACCATCGACAGTGATCCTGCCGTCAAGATCGACATTCAATTCTCCTCCAGAGACTTCAATCGGGCCCCTATCGGATAAGACCGCATGACCATCGGAAGTTACCAGTATACCCTCCGGGCTGAGATTGAAGTTTCCATTACGCGTAAAAGTCTCGCCCCGAGAAGTCTCCAGCACAAAGAATCCCTCACCATCAATTGCAAAATTCAAGGGATCGCCTGTGCGTACGATCGATCGTTCAGAAAAGCCGGTGTAGATTTCATCAACCATGGATGTCTGCCACTCACTTTCAAGTTTCACTCATTGTATATGAGCGCTGTTTAAAACCTGTTTGTCCGGTATTGTTTTCACCACTTTAAGCATAGTCCATGCCAAACCAATTACGGAAGCGAAACAGAAAATCAACAATCCGCATATTTCTTTACATGACAAGGGGTTATGGGGCATCGCAATCGAGAGAGTTTCCAATGGAATATTATCTGAAGGTGAATTTTCAGGAATTATATTCCATTTGAAGAGATAGTTTTTTCCTTATCAGTTTCCATCAATATTTGTTCAGAGACTCCGCACAAAGATGTGCATGTTCCTCTGTATAATAGAACATATTGAATTTTCAAGGGCAATCATGTAGTAATTTTGCTTGCCAAATGGGGATCATGTAATATTTTATGATTCATAGAATTAGGCATAACGGGTGCTGCTGAATCGAGAGAGGGATTAATTATGAGAATCGGAACAGTACTGTCGAAAGATTCTTTTGCTCTGCCATTTATAGCGCTTATAACTTTAATCATCGGTCTGAATTGCGGAGATAATGAACTCGAATTGATTGCACGTCCCTGGGTGAATACGGAATACCGGGATTTGCCGGATAGCATACTGCGGGTAAAAGCCGAAAATAATGATTCGCTTGCGGCCATGGTTATCGGATGGAAATTCATGCTCAGGGAGGATACTGTTTCGGCGGCCAATTATCTGACAGTTTTTAATCAAAATCCGCCAGGGGCCTCTGCCCCGCTCAACTATTTGACTGGCCTTGCTTTGCTTGGCGCGAAACGTGACTCACTTGCCACCGAATACTTTCTGCCGCTGATTAATAATGACGAATATCCACATGCCACCTATTACCTTGCAAGTATCTACAGGAAATTGAAGAATGATGAACGGGCTCTGGAAATCTACCAGAAGATGGATCCAGAACTATGGGAGGGTGTCGACGATTCAGTTCTAGTATGCAAAGCGGCTTTGGGCGATACCGCCAGCGCAATAGAGTTTGCACAGAAGATGTTGGAAGAGGATAAGATCGTAAAAGCTGCTCCCATTCTTACAAAGTATGTAAGCATGGAGCGCGGCAAATCGCCGGCACACTGGAATTATCTTACTGGGATGGCTTATTACCGGGGAAATAATCCAACGAGGGCGGCAGCATATCTTGAAAATGCCGATGCTGATACCAGTTTTAAGGATCTTTCGTATCACCTGGGTCTTGCCTATTACAAGATAAAAGCGTTTGACTCGGCCGCTTCAAAGCTGGACCAGGCCATGGAGCTCGGGGATTCCTCAATAAATCTCTTCAAGATCTTGATCGAAAGCCGTGAGATTGAGGGCGATACGGCAGGGGCTTTTGAGCGGTCCCTACTCGGCATCGAGCTATATCCGGAAGTCGAGGATTTTTACGTCTTTCCCTCCAAGCTATACTATAAGAATGGAGATTTGGAAGAACTTCTGGCCCTCGTTGAAGAAGGCCGAAAGCAAGCCCCAAATTCCTATAAGCTGGATGCATATTACACCGCCGTCAACTTTCTTCTGGGAAATGATTCCCTGGCCGATGCTCTGGTCGACACCCTGGTAATTAAGCATAGATATTATCCCGGGGCGCTTTCCCAGTCAGCTGATCTGTTCGAACAATCCCTGGGGAAGGAGGGAATAGCGGAAAAACTGCGTGCCGAAGATCCGATGAATCGCTTTCCCAATACAGGAGACTTTCTCTTCTGGTATCACCTTTACAAAGAAAAAGATAAGGCGGATACTGCGAGGGTAATGCTTGAGAACTGGATTGAGAATGATACTGTCACCGAGAGGCTGCAGCTCATGAAAGATCTTTATGTCCGGGATTTTCCGGAATTTGCAAATAAAAAGTCCGATGATAAAATAGAATAGACCGACAAATGCCCGATTTCGGAAGAACGCTGCGGATTTTAATCCAGGCGGTCATCATAACCCTGCTGCTGTTTTTTACAATCTCCTGGATTAATCCTTCATATTGGAACTGGTCAGTAATCAGCAGTCAGTCCCTGCTTCCTTACGCTCTCATCATTTTTGGGGCAGCGGCAATTTTGACTTTAATACCCGCCATCGGCAGCGCTGTTTACAGGATCATTACAAGGCTTTTGCTGGGTATCAAGGCCGGACTTACATCTCTTCCATTTGCGATACAGGTCATATTGTGGATACTTATTCCGGGAGCGATCTTTTATTTCCTGCGAGGGAGGAGCTACATTTACGGGGACGGCCATCTGATCCTGGGACACATTTCCGAAGGCCAGATTATCTCAAAAACCGCCTACGGCTTCAGCCTGCTTGCAAAATTCCTCTACAGTGTTGTTGGAATCGGTAAATGGATGGAGCCTGCCGCATTCATGACCTGGATATCGATAGCATGCGGAATCATATTTGTGTTTTTTCTTTACAAAGTCCTCGAGTCACTGGTTGCAGGTGATGGCCTGAGAATAATCCTGTTCCTGGTCTGCGCGACATCCGCTATTGCTGTTCTTTTTACGGGCTACGTGGAAACCTATTCCATATTGACTGCCTGGCTCGCGGTGTACATTTACGCAGCAATAAAATACCTTCGTGGGAAGACAGGCACCCCTTTCATCATCTTGATCTATGCCATCGGCATATTCTGGCACATCTGGTTCATTGCTTTCCTGCCCTCGCTTATATATCTTATAAACAGGAGATTCATAATATTATCTGAAAGAATCATCCTGGCACTCAGTGCGCTTTTTGTAATAGGAATCTACTTGGTCGGAAGGACATTTACAAGAAGCGGAATACCCGCAGCGTTGCCAATTACAGGTAATGCTGATACCGATTATGCCATATTTTCCATGCAGCATATAGTCGATTTTTTCAATGTGCTGATTTTCGCCGGACCTGCGATCGGCGTCCTGGGAATTGTTCTCCTTTTGATTTTCATGAAAAAAATGAAGACTGATATTTTCCGGATGCTTGCATATCTGCTGGTGCCGGCCATTATAATCAGCTTTTTCATCGATCCGGCTCTGGGCGCTGTGCGTGACTGGGATCTGCTTTCCATATTTGCAGTGCCCGCGGCTATATTCGCAGCAACTATCATAGCTCAGCGGAATAAATCTAAGGTCAGGTATAGATTCCTTATGATACCGATACTGATTCTGGGAGTCATCCATACAGGTATGTTCGTGGCAATCAACAAGAAGCCACATACAGCAGTCGACAGGATTGTCACACTATTGAAACATGATGTTCATTATACCGAGGATTATTATGACGGCGAGCGCATCATACCTTTCGTTTCGATTCTCGCAAATATCTACGATCTTGAGAAGGATGCCACTGTTTTTACCGAGAGAAAAGTCGCATCCGGAACAAAAGACTATACCGACCTGAAGCACCTGGGAGATCTGCATTATAACCAGAATGAGTATGAAAAAGCATTGGAATATTATGCGCAGATTCCGCGCGAATATATGACAAATCTCAGGGATAGAATGTCATATGCCAATGCCCTATATCAGACCGGCAGATATGATGAAGCCTGGGAGGCGATGTTGCAGATCGCCCGGGATACGAGTTTCCTCGCTCTTCATTTTAGAATGGGAAATATCAAATTGATGAGTGGTAATGCGGATTCTGCAGTTCAACTTTATAAGGAGGGAGTACCGCTGACACCTGATACAGCGAGTTATCTCGTTAGTGTCGCGGACAATCTACTTGCATATTCCGAATACAAGCATGCAGCTGAGCTATTCCGTCTCGGCTATGGCAGCAATCCTGAAAATATCGAGGCTGAGATAGGGCTTGGACTTGCATTGCAGAAACTCGGTTATCCGGATTCGGCCGGATACTATCTGAAAGATGTACTGCGGGATCATCCGGGCAATTACGAGGCACTATTGGGCCTGGCGGTATTGCTTTACGATAAAGAAGATTACGATTCATCATTAAAGGTACTGGGTAAGGCCGATCAACTGCACCCGGAGGATTTCGGTATACAGCTCTGGTTGGGCAATAATTATAGAGAGCTCGGCAGGCATAATGAAGCGCTGCGTGCCTATCAGCTGGCCCTGAGTATCTATCCGAATCATGTTCAAACACGGCATTTTGCGGCCCTGGAGCTTTATCGTACAGGTGATCTAAGAACCGCCCTTGAGCAGTGGAATCAAGTACTCATACTTGACAGCCTGCATACTGGCGCATTATTGGGGATTACGCGCGTGCATGACAAATTAAATAACATTTCTGAAGCACACAGAGCACTGGTGCGCCTCCAGCAGACGGGCTTTGATCTTCAAAGCGACTCAGCCGCGAGACGACTGGCAAGAAAATATCTTAATGAGGGCTAAATTCCACCGGGGCTCTCATCAGATCTTGCTTCCGCCTGATCGCACCTTGACGCCAGGGTGATCAGGAAGTAAAATATCCCTTAGTAAATATCATAAAAAAAGCAGTCTCATATGAGACTGCCGGATAAAAGAATCTATCTTTTTATTCCTTTTTCTTCTTTGATTTATCGGCTTTCGGTTTCTCTTCCTTAGGCTTCTCCTCTTCAGGTTCAGGGTCCGGCTCTTCCTCGGCGCCTTCCTCTGCAGCCCCCGTGACTGTCTCTTCCGCCACGGCGGCCTGGGCTTCTCCCTTCTCGACCGGGGTCTTTCCCTCTACGGCTTCGGTTTTTTCCGGTTCCGGTTCTTCCGGCTTTTCAGGTTCGGACTCTTTTTCCTCCTTGGCCTTTTTGGCCGCCGGGGCCGCCTTCGCGGCTGCTTTTTTCTTTCCTTTTTTGCGGCCTTTTTTCTCAGGTTCTTCTTCAAGGAGAAGCTGGACAATAGACATGGGCGCTCCATCTCCGCGCCTGCTCCTGAACTTTACTATGCGTGAGAAACCTGACGTCCGTCCCTCGAGTTTAGGAACTATATTATTGAAGAGCTCTTTGAAGGCTTCCTTATTAGGTAGATGCTGGGCAACTCGTCTTCTGGCTGAAAGGGTATCCTGAAGAGCGGTTGAAATCAGACGGTCGATATACGGCTTAAGGGCCTTGGCCTTGGACTCGGTCGTCTGGATCTGTTTCCTTGTAATCAGCGCCATAGCCAGATTATTTAGTACGGCTTTGCGATGTTCGGCCGGCCGATTCAGCTTGTGTATCTTCTTGCCGTGTCTCATTTGCTTTACTTCTCTTTCTGATTTTCAAAATACTTGTCAACATCCATACCGAACGACAGGCCGAGCTCATCAAGAATGCTATTCAGTTCTGTCAGCGACTTTCTGCCGAAATTGCGATACTTCAGCATCTCGGATTCGGTTTTGCGCACCAGATCTGCAAGGGTTTGAATATTGGCCGCCCGGAGGCAGTTCGAGGACCTGACAGAAAGCTCGAGTTCGTCGACCCGGGTATTCAATAGCTGCCGGATTCTGATCGTTTCTTCGTCCTCTTCTTCTTCCACTTCCTCGATAATCTCTTCATCGATATGAATCATGGGCATGACATGGTCTTTCAGAATCTTGGCCGCATAACCCAGAGCGTCCTCGGGAACGATTACGCCGTTGGTCGTGATATCCATAATCAATCGATCGTAATCGGTGCTCTGACCGACACGCGTATTTTCGACGGTGTAATTAACTTTGATCACCGGTGAGAAAAGAGAATCGACATAGATGGTGCCCTTGGGGGCCTCGGGATCGCGATGTGCTTCAGCCAGAACATAACCCCGGCCGGTATCGACGTGCATCTCGATCTTGATCTTGACATCCTTGGTCAATTCAACAATATGCAGATCAGGATTCAATATCGTAACGTCGGAACCGGTTTCTATGTCTGCGGCCGAGTATTTACCGGCCTTGTCGACTTCAAGAGTAATGGTTTTGGGCTCATCGGCATCGAGCCTGACCCAGAGTCTCTTAATATTGAGAATGATGTCGGTAACATCCTCATACACGCCCTCGAGTGTACTGAACTCATGCAGTACACCGTCAATTCTCACAGCAGTCACGGCAGCGCCATGAATGGATGCGAGAAGTACTCTGCGGAGGGCATTCCCAATGGTAGTTCCGAATCCTCTTTCCAGCGGCTCGAACACAAACCGGGCGTAGAAAGGTGTTTCGGTATTAGTTTCTTTTACCACTTCCTTGGGCATTGTCAACGGTTTCCATTTCATATTAAAGCGCCTCCCAGATTACTTTGAATAAAGCTCTACGATAAGCTGTTCCTGACAGGTGAGCGGAATATCTTCACGCTTGGGCCTTTCCAGAAGCTCGCCTTCCAGATTGGCCTTATTCACTCTAAGCCAGGGTAAATCGACAGCTCTATCGGATTCTCTCAGGGCCATATGGATAATATCCAGACCCTTACTTTTTTCCTTCACTTTGACAACATCACCGGGACGAAGCAGATAAGACGGAACATCCACAACCCTTCCGTTTACCATGAAATGCCTGTGGCGCACAAGCTGCCTGGCAGACTTGCGTGAAGGTGCAAAGCCCAGCCTGTAAATGATGTTGTCCAGGCGGGTCTCCAGGAATACCAGCAGGTTTTCGCCGGTCACACCCTTCTGACGCGTGGCTTTCAGGTAGTAATTGTGAAACTGGTTCTCCAGAAGACCATATATTCTTTTGACTTTCTGCTTTTCGCGAAGCTGTATCCCGTAATCCGAAATCTTGCGGCGGACATTGAATCCATGCTGCCCGGGAGGGAAATTCCTTCTCTCGATCGCACATTTTTCAGAATAGCAGCGCGAACCTTTAAGAAACAGCTTTTCGCTTTCTCTCCTGCATAATCTGCAGACGCTTCCCCGATATCTTGCCATCTATTATCCTTTCTAAACTCTTCTTCTTTTGGATGGACGACATCCGTTGTGAGGAATGGGAGTGACATCCCTGATGGCACTGATCTCAAGCCCGGCAGCCTGCAGCGACCTGATTGCCGCTTCGCGGCCCGCGCCGGGACCCTTGACCCATACCTCGACCTTTCTTACGCCGGCATCCATCGCTTCTTTGGCGGCGGCATCGGATGCCACCTGTGCTGCGAAGGGAGTGCTTTTCTTGGAGCCCTTAAAGCCCACTTTGCCGGCTGTAGACCATGAGATCACATTTCCCTTTCTGTCGGAGATGCAGATCTGGGTATTATTGAATGTTGCCTTGACATGAGCGACGCCCACCGCCTCGGCACGTTTGACTTTTTTTCTTCCTTTTCTCTTCTTAGGATCAGCCACTAAAACTCCTCGCAGTTAACCTGTTTTTTTTACTTGGGCGACGGCGCTTTCTTCTTTCCGCCTACTGTCTTTCTGGGACCTTTACGGGTTCTGGCATTTGTCTTGGTTCTCTGCCCATGTACAGGCAGGCCGCGACGGTGCCTGAGTCCACGATAGGAGCCGATATCGATCAGCCGCTTGATGTTCATCATTACTTCGCCGCGGAGAACACCTTCGACTCTGTAGTTATCGAGCTCCGACCTGAGCTTGGTAATATCTTCCTCGGTCAGTGAGTGGACCCGCACCGAGGGATCAACGCCGGTCTTTTTGATAATCTCGTTGGCGGTTGACCGCCCGATGCCGTATATATATGTTAAAGCGATATCAATCCGCTTTTCTCTCGGTAAATCTACACCTGCTAAACGAGCCACACTTCCTCCTTAGCCCTGTTTCTGCTTATGACGAGGATTCTTGCAGATAACGCGCAGAACACCCCTGCGACGGATAATCTTGCAATGTTCGCAGCGCTTCTTTATCGATGACCGTACTTTCATAAAATCCTCACTTATATAGAAATCTCAATAATTCTCTTACTTATAGCGATAGACTATTCTTCCTTTAGACAAATCATAGGGCGAAAGTTCCATAGTCACCTTATCCCCCGGAAGAATCTTAATAAAATTCATTCTCATCTTGCCGGATATATGGGCGGTAACTATATGCCCATTGGACAGCTCCACCCGAAACATCGCGTTAGGAAGGGGCTCTATTACCTTCCCTTCAACTTTTATAGATTCTTCTTTGGCCATATTAGATCTTGGTTAAGATCCTCGCTCCATTCTTTGTTATCGCTATCGTATGTTCAAAATGCGCCGAGCGAGAACCATCAGCGGTAACGACCGTCCATTCGTCCTCAAGAACCCTGACGGCCCATCCACCTTCATTCACCATCGGCTCGATCGCAATTGTCATACCTTCTTCTAATTTTACGCCTGTCCTGGGATTACCATAATTGGGAACCTGAGGCTCCTCATGTAGGTTTTTTCCGATTCCATGACCCACGAGATCACGGACAACGGAAAAGCCATCATCCTCAGCGGTTTTCTGTATTGCAAACGAAATATCACCCAAAAAGTTCCCTATTACGGCCTGCCCGATTCCCCGCATTAATGCTGTCTCAGTAACACTGAGGAGTCTATCGGTCTTTTCATCCAGTTCGCCGATGTAAAATGACTTGGCGGCATCGCCGTGATAACCGTCTTTCTTTGCACCAACATCGATTTTAACCAGCTGTCCCTCTTTAATCACCCGATTTTTCGAGGGAATTCCATGTACAACCTGGTCGTCAAACGAGATACACAGGGTGGCAGGATATCCGCTGTAATTCAGAAATGATGGTACCGCACCCTGAGACCTTATATACTCCTCGGCGAGTTCATCGAGCCTTAAGGTCGAAACTCCCGGTTTCGCTTCCTCCTTTACAAGCTTATGTGTTTCGGCGACAATCTTACCTGCCGCCCTCATCAACTCAATCTCACGCGGCGACTTGAGTTCAATCATTCAGCACCGCAACTACAAACTCTGGGTTATGGTGACGAGATCATTGAAAATCACACCGATATCACGTTCACCATCAACATTTACCAGAATCGACTTATCTTTATAATAATCTATCAGGGGCTGGGTCTGCTTTTTATAGACTTCCAGCCTGTTTTTAACAACTTCTTCCGTATCATCCTTGCGCTTCTGCAGCTCAACGCCGCATTCATCGCAAAAGCCCTCTTGCTCGGGCAGATTCGAGGGATAATTATAGGTTCTCTGGCACTGCGGACAAAAATACCGCCCGGAAAGCCGCTTAATCACTTCCTGATCCGAGACATCCAGATTTAGAGCGCCGTCAAGCTCTTCACCCTCAGACTGGAGCATTTTATCAAGCCCTTCCGCCTGGGGAATGGTGCGCGGGAATCCATCGAAGATGAATCCTGAACCCTGATCATTTTTGATCGTCTCGCGAATCATATCCAGTATCAGGCTGTCAGGAACCAGATCGCCTTTTTCCATATATTCTTTTGCTTTTTTGCCCAATTCTGTTTCATTTTTAACAGCTGACCTTAGCATATCGCCGGTTGACAGATGATGTAAATCCAGCTTCTCAGCCAGCCGGGATGCCTGCGTGCCCTTGCCCGATCCCGGAGGACCCAACATTACCAGCAGCATATTAGTATGACCTCCCACGTATCTTGCCTTTCTTGATAAAGCCGTCATAATGGCGCATCAACAGATGCGACTCTATCTGTTGCAGTGTGTCCAGAGCCACACCGACCAGAATCAGCACGGATGTGCCCCCGAAGTAGAACCGCACCCCTGCATATCCCATCAGGAAGTTAGGCAGCACCGCTATCAAGGCAAAAAAGATTGCGCCCGGCAGCGTGATACGGGTCAGGACCTTGTCGATATAATTAGCCGTGGCTTTGCCTGGACGTTTGCCCGGAATAAATCCGCCCTGGCTCTTCATGTTGTCAGCCAGCTGCACCGGATTGATTACTATCGCGGTGTAGAAGAAGGCAAAGAAGACGATTACAATACCATAAATTATATTATAAAAAACGGATGTGAAGTTGAAATGCGTATTCAAGAACTGCGCGATTCCCGAGCCTGGGAAGAATGTCGCCAGGGTCTGGGGCGCAAACATGATCGACTGCGCGAAAATAATCGGAATAACACCGGCAGTGTTGACCGACAACGGCAGGTGTGTCGCCTGTCCGCCGTAGACCTTTCTTCCGACCACTCTCTTGGCATACTGGACTGGAATCCTGCGCTGGGCTCTGGTAACCATGATAACGGCGGCGATCACGGCAACCATCAAGGCCATAATTACAATCGCGCCGGCTATACGGCTGGGATCATAGATGATCTTCTGCACCTCTCCCATTACTCCCGGCACAATCCTGGCCACGATCCCGATGAAGATGATCAGTGATATACCGTTCCCGATACCACGCTCTGTGATTTTCTCACCCAGCCACATAATGAAGATCGTTCCAGTGGTGAAGGTCAGCATGGTCAAGAGTTGAAATCCGATACCGGGATTGGTGACGATCAACGTCCCGGTCTGGGCGTTAAGCGACTGCAGGAAGACGGAGGTTCCGTAAGCCTGCAGGGCGGCAATAAGTACCGTACCATAACGGGTATACTGCGTGATTTTGCGACGTCCCTCCTCACCCTCTTTCTGCAGTCTTTGCAGGTGAGGTACCACCGGTCCCAAAAGCTGCAAAATAATCGAGGCCGAGATATAGGGCATAATGCCAAGCGAGAATATAGTCGCCTTTGTAAATGCGCCTCCCACAAACAGGTCAAACAGGCCAAACAGAGTGCCTCCTCCGCCGGGCTGGTTGAAGAAACGGAACAGCGCATCGCCATCGATACCCGGAGTGGGAATATGGCCCCCTATACGATAAACAACCAAAATCCCCAACGTAAAGAGGATTCTGGTTCTCAATTCCTTAATTTTGAATACGTTTCTGAATGTCTCCAGCACTTATATCTTTTCTGCCTTTCCACCGGCTTTGGAAATCAATTCCGCAGCTGATTTTGTAAACGCCTGTGCATAGATGGTCAAACCGATCTCGAGCGAACCCTCACCCATGATTTTGATCGGTTCTGCGGTGGTTTTTATCAATCCCGCCTGCTTCAGGGCCTCGGGATTAACCTCCCCCGGCTCAGTAAATTTTTTCGCAATATCTCCAACTTTGACAAGCTGGTAATAGACTTTATTCGGATTCACGAATCCGCGCTTAGGGATACGGCGTGCCAATGGCATCTGGCCGCCTTCATTCCAGTGCTTGCGCTTGTAACCAGAACGCGAGAGCTGGCCCTTGTGGCCCCTTCCGCCCTGACCGCCCTGGCCGGAGCCGGCGCCGCGTCCAACTCGTCTTCTATTCTTTTTTGAACCGGACGGTTTCTCTAGATTGTGAAGCTCCATTTAAACCTCCTCCACTTTGACCATGAACGAAACCGCCTTTATCATGCCGCGGATTTGCGGAGTGTCTTCATGAATGACACTGTGATGCATCCTCTTTAATCCCAGCGCTTCAATCGTGCGCCGGTGCTTCTGGATACGTCCGCTCAGCGACCTGACCTGTGTAACTTTCAATTTAGCTGGCATCGGACTTCTTCTCCGGTTCTACCTCTCTAAAAGCCAAAGCCTCTTCCTCTGTACGAAGTCTCCTGAGCCCATCCATAGCCGCTTTTACGATATTCTGCGGATTGGATGATCCCAGAGATTTCGTGAGAATATCCTGAATCCCTGCGGCCTGCATGATGGCACGCACTCCGGCGCCGGCGATGATACCTGTACCGGGTGAAGCCGGACGCAGAAGCACCCGGGCAGCCCCAAACTTGCCGATAATCTTGTGCGGTATGGTTCCACCCACCATGGAGACTTTGGCCATATCTTTACGGGCCGCATCTGTAGCCTTATGGATCGCGCCTGAAACTTCCAGAGCCTTGCCCAGTCCCACGCCGACCGAGCCGTTACGATCACCAACGGCTACAAGGGAGGTAAAGGAGAACTTGCGTCCGCCCTTCACGACCTTGGCCACACGATTTACATGAATAACATGCTCGTCTAACTCAAATCCATCTTGTTCGTATCTCTGTCTCTGAGGCCTCATAATAATCCTTACTAAAAGTTCAATCCGCTTTTACGGGCGCCCTCAGCCACAGCCTTGATACGGCCATGATAACGGCTGCCCTGGCGGTCAAAGACCACATTCTCAATACCTCTGGCTTTCGCCATCTCGGCAATCAGCTGCCCGACTTTGAATGACTTATCGGTCTTCTTATCCTTATCTTCGAATTTGTCTCTCGCTTCTTTTGAGAGCGATGACGCAAACACCAGTGTATTTCCCGCTGTATCGTCAATCACCTGAGCATAAATATGCTTGAGTGACTTGCATACGCTTAGACGCGGGCGCTCGGGCGTACCGACAACTTTAGCTCTAACCCGCTTAACCCGGCGGTTATACTTTGAATGTTTCAAATCAAGTCTATTCGGCATAACATCACCCTACGCGGCAGTCTTTCCGGCCTTACGGCGGATCTGCTCATCTTCGTATTTAATACCTTTGCCTTTGTATGGTTCAGGAGGCCTGAACGATCTTATTTTGGCCGCCACAAGCCCGACCAGGGCCTTGTCACTGCCTGAAATCTTTATCTTCTGCTGGCTCTCCAGATCGATATTGATCCCCGGAGGCGCAGCAAAATAAATCGGATGGGAAAATCCCAGCGAAAGCTTGAGCATTTTCTTTGCCATCTCGGCCCTATAACCGACACCCACGATCTCCAGAACTTTTGAGAACCCGTCAGTCACGCCGATTATCATATTGTTGATCAGCGCCCGTACCAATCCATGCTGAGCCCTGAAGAATTTTGAATCGGAAGGTCTTTTGACACTCAGGACATTATCCTCAATATCAACCTGAATCTGAGGATGGATCTCCTGGGTCAATTCACCTTTGGGGCCTTTCACAAAGACAGTGGAGTTCTTGATCTCCACCTTGACTTTATCCGGGATTTTAATCGGTTGTTTTCCTATTCTCGACATATAACTATCCTACCAAACTCTGCAGACCAGTTCTCCACCGATATTGGCTTTGAGCGCCTGCTGATGAGTCATTACTCCGTTTGAGGTAGAGATTATCATCGTCCCGACCTCCTGCTGGAGCTTGAATAGATCCTCGGACGACGCATACACTCTCAATCCGGGCTTGGAAATTCGTTCCAAACCTGTAATAATGGATTCATCATTCTTATTGTAGCGCAGCCAGATGCGCAAAACCGGCTTACCTTCGATCTGAATAACTGACGAGCGTTTAATAAATCTGAGCTCGCTTAATAGCCTGGCGATTTCACTTTTCAGCCCGGAGGCCGGTACATCCACAGCCTTATGCTTGGCCTTGGCCGCATTTTTTATTCTGATTAAGAGATCAGAGACCGGATCAGTCATACTCATAATTTCAAACTCCTACCAACTGGCCTTGACCACACCGGGTATTTCGCCATTTAAGGCCAACTGACGAAAACAAATACGGCAAATACCAAACTTACGCATATAAGCTCGCGGCCTGCCGCAACGGCGGCAGCGATTATACGAACGTACGCTGAATTTCGGTTTGCGTTTGGCTTTTGCTATCAAACACTTCTTGGCCACTCTTTCTCCTTACTTTCTGAAAGGCATTCCCAGTTCCCGCAGGAGCGCAAAAGCTCCCTCGTCATCATTGGAACTGGTGACAAAAGTTACCGATAATCCCCGCACCTTGTCGATCTTATCATAATCTATTTCCGGGAATATTAGCTGCTCGCGCAATCCCAGAGTATAATTGCCGCGGCCGTCAAAACCCTTGGGCGGAAGACCTCTAAAATCCCTGATTCTGGGGATCGCCACATTTATCAGGCGGTCGAAAAATTCATACATCCTTTCACGCCTCAGGGTTACCGCACATCCAATCGGCATGCCGGCACGCAGCTTGAAATTCGAAATCGATTTCTTGGCGCGAGTCACAATCGGCTGCTGACCTGAAATGATCCTCAGATCCTCAACAGCCGCATCCAAAAATTTCGGGTTTGTAATGGCTTCGCCGACACCGATGTTCATGACAATCTTCTGAAGGCGCGGAACCTCCATTATATTGTTATAATCAAACTCCTTTTGGAGCTTCGGCAAAACCTCTTTATAATAATATTCCTTCAAACGAGCCATCAGACAATCTCTCCGGACTTATTGGAGATCCGAACCTTGTTCTTGGTTTTCTTGTCAGGATCCTCCAGCACCCTGTAATTGACACGCGTGGGCTTGTTGCTGCGAGTATCGAACAACATAACATTGGACGCATTAATCGGGGCCTCTTTCTCGATTATGCCGCCCTTGGGATTTCTCTGGCTGGGACGGCTGTGACGATAGATCAGGTTCACACCCTCTACCAGGACACGATTGCTTTCGGGAATAACACGCAGAACCTTGCCGATCTTGCCCTTGTTCTTTCCGCTTATAACCTTTACCTGATCTCCTTTTTTAATTCTCATCGCTTCCTCACAAAACTTCCGGAGCCAGTGATATAATCTTCATAAATTTCTTTTCGCGTAACTCCCTGGCAACAGGGCCAAAGATACGCGTGCCGCGCGGCTCCATCTGATCATTGATAATAACCGCGGCATTATCGCCAAACTTGATATAGGAACCATCCTTACGACGCACCGGAAAAGCTGTTCTGACCACCACCGCCTTGACGATATCCGATTTTTTAACCGTACCGTTTGGGATCGCATCTTTCACGGCACACACAATAATGTCTCCAACCCTGGCATAGCGCCGCTTTGTTCCACCCAGGACACGAAAACACATGACTTTTTTGGCTCCCGTATTATCGGCGACATTCAACCTGGAATATTCCTGTATCATCTTACTTGGCCTTCTCCAATATCTTTACAAGTCGCCAGCGTTTCATCTTCGAGAGCGGGCGAGTTTCCATAACCATCACCTTATCGCCAATACCGGCCTCGTTGTTCTCGTCATGAGCGTACAGTTTGGCGCGCTTGTGAATGACCTTGCCGTACAAAGGATGCTTCATCTTGTAGTCCAGCTCAACAGAAATGGTCTTATCCATCTTGTTGGATATTACAATACCCTGTCTCGTCTTCCGTAGTCCTCGTAGTGCCACCGTTTACTCCTCTGAACTCTTCTCTTTGCCGGTATCCAGTATTTTTCCGGTTGTGGCGGAAAGCGAGCGGATACCTTTTTCATGCTCATGAAGGATGGTTTTGAGACGGGCTATGTCTCGCCGTAAGACTCTCAGGCGCAATGGATTATCGAGCTTCTGCACCTGCATCTTGAGTTTCAGGTTAAAAAGCTCTTCCTGGGAATCGGCGAGCCTCTGCTCAACTTCTTCCTTCGCTAAATCTCTGATCAATTCCGCCTTCACGGTACTATGCTCCTCCGATTTCCTGACGGGTAACGAATCTGCACTTGATGGGCAGCTTATCGGCCGCCAGTTTCATTGCCTGGCGGGCGAGATCTTCGGAGACGCCCTCCAGCTCGAATAGAATCCGTCCCGGTTTTACGACCGCAACCCAGTATTCGGGCGCGCCCTTGCCCTTACCCATGCGAGTTTCCGCAGGTTTTTTGGTAAAAGGCTTGTCCGGGAAAACCCTGATCCAGACCTTTCCGCCTCTCTTGATCTTCCTTGTTAACGCCACACGTGCGGCCTCTATCTGGCGATTCGTGATCCAGGCCGGCGCCATTGCTTTCAGGCCGAATTCGCCAAATGAGATCTTGGACCCGCGGTAGGCCTTGCCTCTCATTCTGCCGCGCTGTTGCTTACGATACTTAACTCTTTTTGGCATTAACATATGCTATAACTCCGGATCGTTCCCGTTCAAGAACGTGAAAATTTCCAAATATATTAATATTCATTCAAAAGGCAAGAGCTTTTGTCTATAAAGTCTTACCCTTTTTTGTCTTCTGATTTATCTCCCGATTCCGGCTTGGAGGCCGTCCTCTTGGCTTCGGTCGAAGCTTTTGGCTCTGGTTTGCTTTCGCTTTTTTGCTGTTCTTTTTCTCCGGCCTTTGGTCCGCCCTCTGGCTCGCGCCTTTTCTTGCGGATTCTCGACTTGGGTCGAGGTTTACGTCTGCGTTGGCCTGAGGGCCTGGCCCTTCTCTGGTCCATTTCAGGCTGGCGGCCGCCTTCTACCGCATCTTCCATACCGGGTTTATCCAATATCTCGCCGCGGCAGATCCAGACCTTTACACCGATAGTACCATAAGTTGTATTGGCGGTTGAAATAGCATAATCAATATCCGCCCTGAGTGTATGAAGCGGAACCCGTCCCTCCATATACTTCTCGCTCCGAGCGATTTCAGCACCACCCAGACGACCACCGCAGGTGACCTTGATACCCTCCGCGCCCATCTTCATGGAAGCGGTGATAGCTTTCTTCATTGAACGCCTGAAGGATACTCGTCCCTCCAGCTGCCTGGCAATGGAATCCGCTACCAGCTTGGCGTTCAGTTCAGGTTTCTTCACTTCTATAATATTTAAGGTAATATCTTTTTTTGTAATCAACTGCAGCTCTTCCCGCAATTTGTCAACTTCGGCACCCTTACGTCCGATTACAATTCCCGGACGGGAAGAGTGGATATCAACTGTGATCTTCTTGGGAGCACGCAGGATTTCCACCCTCGCAAGGCCGGCATTTTCCAGACGCTTGCTTATATACCTTCGGATCTTCAAATCCTCCTCGAGAAGATCTGCAAAGTTTCTCTCCGCAAACCACTTGGAGTTCCAAGATCTGATGATTCCCAGCCTCAGTCCTACTGGATTAGTTTTCTGACCCAAAAGTATTCCTCCTGCTATTCTTCTTCTTCCGCCGCGGAAGTTTTAGTTGGTTTTCTTTTTCTTGTTCGTCTGGCATGCTCTTTCGCCAGCCGTCTCTCTGCACGGCCCTCATCGGACACCTTTACCGAAAGATGGCAGGTGCGCTTGCGTATTCTGAATGCTCGTCCCATACCGACTGCACGGAAGCGCTTCAGGATCGGCCCGCCATCGATGATGATGGAGGTTACTCTTAGCTCCTCGGCTTTCACCCGAGCGGTACCTTCCTGGGCAATCATATTGGCGGCAGCTGATTTTATGGTTTTTGAAAGCGGCAGTGCGGCCCTCTTGGGCACATATCTTAACATGTCGACCGCTTCATGAACCATCTTTCCTTTTACAAGTTCCGCCACCCGCCGCATCTTGCGGGGGGACATCCTCAGATATTTTGAACGCGCAACAGATTCCATAATTCCACTCTTATTTTATCGAAGATGATCTTTCGGTTAATTTTCCGGCATGGCCCCGGAAAATCCGGGTCGGGGCGAATTCGCCAAGCTTATGACCGACCATATTTTCTGTAATATATACAGGAATAAACTTGTTGCCGGTATGAATAGCTATGGTATGCCCGACAAACTCCGGCGATATGGTCGACCTGCGCGACCAGGTCTTGATGACCTTCTTGTCGCCGGTCTCATTCATCTTCTCGATCTTCTTCATCAGATGATCATCTATAAAGGGCCCTTTTTTCAAAGAGCGTGCCATTCAAAACCTCCTGAAACAGCTTATTTCCTGCGTTTAACTATATATCTATCTGACAATTTGCCTTTTTTACGAGTCTTCAAACCCTTGGTCGGCTTGCCCCAGGGAGTACAGGGATGACGTCCGCCCGAAGAGCGTCCCTCACCACCGCCCATTGGATGGTCGACCGGATTCATAGCGACCGCACGAACATTCGGCCTGCGTCCCAGCCAGCGCGATTTGCCGGCCTTGCCCCAGACTATATTTTCATGATCAATATTTCCGACCTGACCGATTGTTGCCCTGCATTTCAAGGGCACCAGCCTGACTTCGCCGGAGGGCATCTTGAGATGCGCCATCTCACCCTCTTTGGCGGCCAAAATGGCCATGGAACCGGCGCTTCTGGCGATCCTGCCGCCTCTTCCCGGAATCATTTCGACATTATGCACAAAACTTCCCAGAGGAATTCTCTCCAGGAGGGTTGCATTTCCAATGCTGATCTCAACCTCCGGCCCGGACACGACAATATCGTCCACTTTCAAGCCATGCGGGGCAAGGATATAACGCTTCTCACCATCCACATAATGTAAAAGTGCAATTCTGGCCGAACGGTTAGGATCATATTCGATGGCTGCAACCCGTGCCGGTATTCCGATCTTATCACGCTTGAAGTCGATGATGCGGTAGAAACGCTTATGGCCGCCGCCTCTATTATATGTGGTGGTCCGGCCTTTATTATTGCGTCCGCCGCTTTTCTTCAAAATCTTCAGCAAAGATTTTTCCGGCGTGGTTTTAGTTATATCACTAAAATCAGAAACCGTCCGGAAACGCATCGACGGTGTATATGGTTTGAATTTCTTAATACCCATTTTTCAATCCAAGATCTTAAGTCTTTATGATTTCCTGAAATTCCGGCTTAGATCGCATCAAGCTGCGTTATCGTCTCGCCTTCTTTTAGATTGACTATTGCCTTTTTCCAGTTGGGACGCTTACCCACAAACCGTCCCAGTCTTTTCATTTTGCCGCGCATTACCTGAACTTTAACCGAGTCCACATGAACATTGAACAGGTTTTCCACGGCATTTTTTATCTCAATTTTATTCGCGTCTTTAGCCACTTCAAAAACATAGGCATTCTGCTTTTCCCGCAGAATGGAAAATTTTTCGCTTAGGAGATGCGAGATTATAACCTGGCGCGGATCCCTCATTTGGCAAATACCTCCTCTATCTCCTTTAAAGCCGCTTCGGTTATCAAAAGATATTCCGAATTCAAGAGATGATATGCATTGATCAAGCGGGCACGCATGTAGTTGACACCGGGAATATTACGGCAGGACATCTCGAAATTGCGGTTTTCCCCCTCATTCAGGATCAAAACCTTTTTGCCGTAAAGATCCAGCCCGGCAAGAAATTCTACGACTGATTTTGTTCGCGGCTTTTCCATCTGAATATCCTCTATGACCATAATCCTGTCATCCGAGGCCTTATCAGCAAACGCCGAGTAGAGAGCCTGGCGCTTGATCGCCCTGGGAATCGCCCGATTATAATTCTTGGGCTTTGGTCCGAAAGCCCGGCCCCCACCGACCCAGATAGGCGAGGTGTTTGACCCGGCCCTGGCTCTTCCAGTGCCCTTCTGGCGCCATGGCTTCGCGCCGCCACCGCGAACTTCCCTGCGGTTCTTGGTTGAATGCGTTCCCTGCCTCTGGTTCCGCAGGAACGACTTTATATATTGATGCACCTGGTAATTCTTGGGTTCGAATTCAAAGACCTTCGGATTCAGGTCCACCTCACCTGCCGAACCGCCTGTGCTCGATATTTTCTTTGCTTTAGCCATCTTCTATGCACCCATAATCTTCACAAAACTGTTGCGTTTACCCGGCACGCTTCCAATTAAGCAGATCAAGTTATTTTCCGGATCAACCTTGGCAACGGTCAGGTTTTTCGTCGTCACTTTTTCATTTCCCATCCGCCCCGCCATACGTGTGCCTTTCAATACCCGGGATGGATAAGAGGACTGGCCTATCGAGCCGGGAGCCCGTAAACGATCCGACTGACCATGTGTCTTTGGACCGCCTGCGAAACCATGCCTGCGAACGCCTCCCTGGAAACCGAGACCCTTGGAGATTCCGCTCACGTTGACTTTCTCACCGGGATTGAATACATCAACATTAATGAAATCGCCGACCTTGACATCCTCAGCATCTTTGTCCAGACGAATTTCTCTGAGGTACCTGTGGGATTTTACTTCAGCTTTTTCAAATACTCCGCCCATCGGCTTGTTAACATGGCTTTCATCCAGCTCTTCGTAACCGACTTTTAAAGCCGAGTAACCATCCTTGTCAACAGTTTTGACCTGTATGATTTGGCAGGGTCCGGCCTGAATGACCGTTACCGGAAGACTGTCACCATCATCGGTGAAAATCCTGCTCATGCCAATCTTTTTACCAAAAATCGCTTTCATCTTATTACACTTTTATTTCCACATCAACACCGGCCGGCAGATCAAGTTTCATCAATGCATCGACCGTCTGCGGTGAAGAGTCATAAATATCCATCAACCTTTTATGCACGCGGGTTTCAAACTGCTCCCGCGATTTCTTGTCCACGTGCGGCGAACGCAGCACGGTATAAACAGTGCGCTTGGTTGGAAGCGGTATAGGACCTGCGATCTTAGCTCCAGTTCTTAAAACGGTACGAGCTATCTCCCTCGTCGATTTGTCGAGGGCATGATGATCGTAAGCTTTCAATCTTATTCTAATTTTCTGGCCCAGATCCATTCATCTACTCCACAACTTCGACTACCACGCCGGCGCCGACTGTTCGGCCGCCTTCGCGGATCGCAAA
>JABAHS010061253.1_pt1 | contig 24713 bp, 22 predicted proteins | sample 7062111 | NCBI WGS metagenome assembly JABAHS01 (sample SAMN14534600, study PRJNA622989) | marine sediment metagenome | biome: marine biome [ENVO:00000428]; feature: marine pelagic biome [ENVO:01000023]; material: deep marine sediment [ENVO:00002113]; isolation source: pool of 4 deep marine... | reverse complement strand
GGTGGTTCCGCTGGTGTAAAGAATGGCCGCCAGATCGTCCTCACTGACCAGTATATCTGGTTTCTCCCTCGATGCATCCAGCATCAGGCGATCCATCGTGCTGGCAGAGTCAACCCAAGGAGTGTCTTCATCTTGTTCAAAGCCGGCTTCCTGCCAGCGGCCCATCAGCTCTTTAAACACCTTTGTAGAAACGCTCCCCCGGATATTGGCTAAAACTACCTTTAACGGCATTCTTTCTTGTGCCTTGACGGCTAACCCGGCGAAATCTTTCAACGTGACGAGGACTTTTGCCTGGGTCTCTTGCAGCTGAGTGAAGATTTGGCGCGCATCTGCATCCGGGTTGGGCAGCACCACCACACCGCCGATCTTGAAGGCAGCGAAATAGGCGATTACCATGTGGGGAATGTTGGGCAGCACGATCATCACCCGGTCTCCGGGGCGCACGCCTAACCCGTGTAAGGCGTGGGCAAACTGGTTGACCCGCCGGTNNTGACCTGCCGGTTAAGCTGCTGGTAGGTGAGTTGGTTGCCGTAAAACACGACTGCCGTCCGTTTAGGGATTTTTTGTGCGGCCGCCTCCAGGAAGCGGTGCAGCGGCTGGTCGGGAATCGGGCAGGTGATGGGAGTGTATTTGCCGTAACTTTTCAGCCAGGGTCTGCTGGCTGCCAGCCGGGTTTGCAGTCCTACCTCCCGCCAGGAAACCTTTGGAACCGCCGGGTCGGTATTGTGAATGAAGCGCTCGATGGACCGGTTGACGGCCTGATGGCGTTCTAGCTGCACCTTGTGTTTGGAACTGCCAACATCTACCACTTCCACGCCGGAGATCGATTCACTGACCTTGTCAAAGGTCCAGCGAGGGAAATACCGGTCCCGTTCTCCGGTGATGACCATTGTGGGGGTTTGAATGTACTGCATTTGATCCCAGCCCTTCCATTTGCGCATGTTGTTCAACATCATGCGTTTCATCACATGCACTTCAGCATTCCAGCGCGGACGGAAACGCCAAAATGGACGGAAAACAGCCACTGGGACGCGAGAAAGTAAGGCAGCACTTTTAGGAAGGGGATATTCACCGGCTGTGGCAATCAGGATTAGTTTTTCCAGCCGCTCCGGACGGGCTGCGGCATACTCGATGCAGATCGATCCCCCGAAGGAATGGCCAACCAGGATAAATTTATCCGGCAGGTTGAGGGCATTGGCAATTGAATCAATATCGGCAACCAGCTCCGGCATGGTGTATTCGGTGAAAGGTGCGTCGCTTTGACCGTGCCCGCGCAAATCGGGTACTACCACCCGGTATTTGTGAGCGAAGTGATTGATCTGGTATTCCCAGGTTTCTGCACAACCAGCGTAACCGTGAACCAGGATGATGGTTTTCTCTGCGCCTTCCGGCTTGACGTCCACCACACTTAACGATACCCCGGACAGTCCTGCAATGGGAACTTCCACCCGGTAAAGGTTGAGATCTAGTTGAATCTCTCTTTGTTTAAGCCCACGTGGTTTATTCATAGAAGACTCCTACAACCAATCACAACACCAAACGCTCCTTTGTGTATCGATAGGGGACCATGGAAGAGCGGTGAGATTTACCCTAGATAAAATTGAATCCAGAGTTCGATTTGATCAATTTTGGAAACGAGTTTTGCTCTTTGATTATACCCTGCTCCAGCAGCATGATAACCTCAAATAATTTGTAAGAAAGGTATCAAAAATAAACAATCCCCGGTTTTTGCCGGGGATTGTACACTTGATTAGGTTTGGGATTAAACGAAACGCTCGCGCAGATTGGAGCTGATGTAGTCCATGGTGGCAACCACAATGGCAATCGCCAGCATGTTGACGCTCGCTGCCCGGTAGTTGAGCAGGTTGATGTTCTGCTGGAGTACAAAGCCGATCCCACCGCCGCCGACAAAACCGATGATGGTGGACATGCGTACATTGATGTCCCAGCGATACATGGTGAAAGATATGTAGGGCGGGATAATCTGCGGAACCACCGCGAAGACGATGGTTTGCAGCCGGTTGGCTCCAGTAGCGGTGACCGCCTCCAGGGGGCCTTCAAGGATGCTCTCGACTTGTTCAGAGTAGAGTTTGGCCAGAGCAGCAACGGTGTGTAATCCCAGTGCCAGTGCGCCAGCGAACGGTCCAAGACCGACCCAGGCAACAAACACAATTGCCATCACCAGCGCCTCGACGGAACGGGTGCCGTTCAATATTGTCCGGATGATCCCGTACAGGATAATCCCGATAGGGAGGGAACGTTTCGGTGAGGCGATGATTGCCAGGATTAAGCCCAGCGCGCCGCCAATTCCTGCCGGCCACCACAGCGTTACGGCTGGGTTATTAAACTNNGGCGATGGGCGTAATCACGAGGTTGATGATTTTCCCGGTGGCGGGGGTAATTCTGTCGCTGATGGTTTGCCCAAAATTACCGAATAAACCACCAATGATCCCCCCACCGACCAAGGCGGTGAAAGCTGGAATCAACATACTGATGATGTCTCCCGCCTGGTAGATGAACCTGCGCAAGAAATAAAGCGGAACCTCATCGTTGGGCGTGAGATAATCGCCAATTTGGAGTAACAACTGGCCAAAAAAGAAAATCGATTCGATGACCAGAACCGCTCCTAAGACAGTGTAAAGCAAGTTCATCAACTGGCTTTTTAGGCCAACCTCAACCGCTTCTTTTTGGCTTGTGAGGATCCATCTGACCACCAGAACTGCGATCACTGGCAAGATAATGGTGCCAATCAGCGTTAGGAAGATATTTTGGAGGAGTGGGTTGATCACCAACTGGATCAATTGGTTGGCTTTAAGCCCTAACCAGATACCCAAAGGCCAGCCGATGAGGGAAAGGGAGATATTACTCAAGGGAATCTTGATATCCGACATTAAGTTGCGGGCAGCAAAAAAGCTGATTGGGACGGCGATCATGGTACCGAAGGTGGTGGCCAGCAGGGCCATAAAGACGGTTTCGACAATCTTGTCCCAGGTCACCTGGGCCTGTCTCGAGATCATCGGCGCGCCAACGCGCACCCTCCCAGTAGCGCGGATGGCCTGCGGGTCTTCTTTCACCTGCCGGTTAGGAATCTTTACCTCAACTTCAAAGTTCCCTTGTGCATCTGCCTGGAAACTCTCCATTTGGATTGGAACGCCATCCGGAGCATCAGCGCTGAAGCCAATAAAATTGATCGGGCCGGAAGAATTTTCTTGGAAGTTATATCCTTCCACAAGAATGGTTTCTCCTGGTTCTGCGCAGGGTTCACTGAGGATGAAAGCCTCAGAACGATCTACCGCTGGCAGTTCAACATCGTCTTCCGGACACCCCAGATAGAACGGAATCTCTACATCTACAGTTTCGTAGTTGTAATCAAAGATATGGGGGTGCGCCAAAGCCCGCAGGATGCGGGTCAGGGATGCCAGTCGCCTTTCGGAACGGGTTTCTTCAAAATTAATATTGGTCACTGTAAAACCGTATGCATAAACTATCAGGATCAGCAGTGTGACCAATCCGACGACAAATGGTCGTAATGGAGTTGGTGTCTTTTTCATGATTAGCTCCTTAACCTACGCGCTCGGCATCCTGGCCGTAAATTTCTCTAAATTTATCATCGTCGATGTCGTCCGGTGAGCCGTCAAACATCAGGTATCCATCGTTTAGGGCGATCGCCCTGTCTGCGTAGCGGTGTACCAAATCCAGGAAGTGCAGACTGCACAGGATGGTGACGCCATCCTCCTGGTTGATTTTTTCCAAATACTGCATGATGGAATGCGCCAGCACAGGGTCCAGGCTGGCAACCGGTTCGTCTGCCAGTATCATGGTGGGTTCCTGCATCATGGCGCGTGCAATCCCCACTCGCTGCTGCTGCCCACCACTGAGTTCATCGGCTCGCTTGTATGCCTGGTTTTTGATCCCCACCCGGTCGAGCTGGGCAAGTGCCATTTCCAAATCGCTTTTTGGGAACTGGTTGAGGGCGCTCATGAGGGGATTGACATACCCCAGCCGCCCAGCCAGCACATTGGTGATCACCTTGGAACGGGTGACCAGGTTGAAATGCTGGAAGACCATCCCGATTTTGCGCCGGATGCGGCGCATTTCATCCTGGCTGGCGGCGGTGACATCCTGCCCATCCCAGATGATCTGCCCTTCGGTGGGTTCGATCAAGCGGTTGATGCAGCGCAGCAGGGTCGATTTTCCGGAGCCAGAAAGGCCGATGACGGCTAGGAATTCGCCTTGCTTGACGGTGAAACTAACATCTTTGAGGGCTTGCACGTCACCATCATAGACTTTGGTGAGGTTTTTGACTTCTAACATGGTGAAAACTCGCCTTTCTTGTGGTGATTCCTAAAATATGGTGTAAAAAACAAGTCTAAAAAAATGAATAATAGCTAAATTAAATCTTGCCCCAGGAATTCCTGGGGCAAGAGAGTGTAATGCGTCAAAATTTACTCGCCAAGGTTCTCGAGGGTGATTCCCTGTTGAGCAACCAGAATGCGGACGCCGTCGAAGTTCTCGTCTGCGATCGGGCCAACCGCGGTCCAGTTGTAGAAGCGCTCATTGCATAAAGAGGCGGCGCAGTCGGGGTTATCTTCATCCACAAAAGCGGCCACAGCATCGATGATCTCCTGCTTCAGATCCTCCGGGAAATCAGGGGAGAAGGACATGGTATCGTTCGGAATTTCCTTGGAGATATCCAGGATGCGGACTTCCTGAATAATATCTGGGGCATCCTCTGTCACAGCTGAGCGGGCATCCAGTACGCGGAAACCTTCGCCGCAGAACAGGCGACCTTCTTCATTCACTGCGCAGTCTGCAACCCGGTCATCAGGAACATCCGGTGCATCACCTAATGCCCAACGGCCTTCGGGCAGCAGCGGCGGGCTGAAGTAAGCGGTGGCGACATCGGCCTGGCCGTTGTAAACAGCCAGCACAGACTGCGGGTGACCGCCAGCCTCAATGGTCTCACCAACTTCCATTCCCATATCTGCGAAGATAGAAGAGGGGTAAAGGAAACCGGAGGTTGAGCCAGCATCTGGGTATGCCCAGGTGGCGCCTGCCAGGTCGGCAAGGGTTTGGAACTCACTGTCGCGGGCGACATAGAAGCCAGTCCAGTACACGTTCCAGCCAAAACGTTCGGCTGCCAGTCCGGGCTGTACACCGCACAGCTGGTTAGCAAGCACGTATCCGAGGGCGGGGATGAAGCCAATGGTGTCCTCAGGGGAGGCGCACATTTCCTCTAGGGTTGCGGCGTATGAGGTTGGTACGCTCACCTCAAAGGTGTATCCAGTGGCATCAGTGAGGGCTTGAGAGATCAGGTCGCCGCTCTCGATCATAAAGTCTACGTCCACGGAGGGGACGAAGAGAACTTGGATCGGGTATTCGGCAGAACCAAGCATTGGGGCCGGTTCTTCAGTCGGCTCGGGTTCTTCGGTCGGTTCTTCCATGGGTTCTTCAGTCGGTTCTTCCATGGGTTCTTCGGTTGGTTCTTCCATGGGTTCTTCCGCGACTGGTTCCTCGTTGGCAGTCGTTCCGCCACCACAGGCGGTTAGGACCATGCCAGCGATAACCAGAAGACCTAAAAGTAAAAACAGTTTATTGAACTTCATTTCTTCTCCTTATCTTGTAGATAGTTGTCTGCGTATGCAAAAGCATACGCTTAAATCATAATGCGTTTTGTCCATACAATCAAGATGTGAAACCTTAAATCATTGGACTTGCCCCCAATCCGTCACAGGGTTAGAATGGCACTATGGAGATTGAAAAAGACTATAAAGAAGCCTTAAAGTTTTTATTTTCTTTTGTGGATTTCAGCCTGACTCACCAGGAGCAGATCGCGCCTGAGCGGTTCGAGCTTGAACGGATGTTTGTTCTGTTGGAGAAATTGGACAACCCGCAATTGCAGTATCCTTCCATCCACATCGCCGGCACGAAGGGAAAAGGCTCGGTTGGGGCACACTGTGCCTCTGCTTTGCAAGCGGCAGGCTACCGGACTGGGTTATACACCTCTCCGCACTTGCAGGATTTTCGAGAGCGTATCCAAGTGGATGGGCAGATGATTTCGCAACCCGATTTTGTCGCCGGGATAGATATGCTGAAAACAGTCGTCCCAGAGGTGCCTGGGTTAACCTCTTACGAGCTACAAACCGCGCTGGCTTTTTGGTATTTCGCTCAGCAAAGAGTTTCCTGCGCTGTGGTGGAGGTCGGCATGGGCGGGAGACTTGATTCCACCAACGTGCTGACCCCGCTGGTCTCGGTGATCACCAATATCTCCCTGGACCACACTTCAATTCTCGGTGATACCCTTGCAGAAATTGCAGGGGAAAAGGGTGGGATTATCAAACCCGGCGTACCGGTGGTCTCCGCTCCCCAACAGCCGGAAGCATTGGAGGTTTTGAAAAAACTGGCGTCTGACCGGAAATCAGATTTTGAATTGGTGGGGAAGGACATTCGTTACGAAATGACCCACCAATCCCTGGATGGACAGACTTTCCACCTGATGCGCAGAGAGGGCACGGACCTATCTCTGACCACCCGCTTGCTGGGGAGACACCAGGTGGAAAATGCCGTCACCGCATTTGCAGCCCTGCAGGAAGCAGACCGGACAGGGTTCCCCGTACCAGAACAAGCGGTGGGGGAGGGGTTTGCCAATGTAAGCTGGCCTGGAAGATTCGAGGTATTTGGAGGTGAACCGGTGCTTGTGTTTGATGGAGCCCATAACCGCTATTCTGCCCGAATGCTTGTATCAGCACTGGAAGACTACTTTCCAGGGCAACCGGTCGCGCTGGTTTTTGGTGCATCAGAGGACAAGGATATTGCCGGAATGTTTGCTGAACTGCTTCCTAAGACCGCTCATCTTCTTCTCGTGCGGGCCGATCATCCCCGGGCGGCATCTTTAGCGCAACTGGCGGAATTGGCTTCAGGATATTCCTGCCCGGTATCTGCTATCGATCATCCGAAGGATTTTTACCATGCGGCAAAAACACGCATTGGGAGCGAGGGTGTGATTTCAGTTACCGGCAGTTTGTACGTGGTTGGACAACTCCGCGCCCTTTGGCAACAAAAATAGCCAAAGCTGGGTATAATTACAGGACTTTACATGGAGAGATTTGCATGAATGATCAAGACTGGTATTCTCAAATAGAAGGCGCCCTGAATACAGAAGAACTGCACCATAGGGCTGAACTGCTTGAGAGTATTCCCGATATTGCCCCAGATGAAGAGGGGATCGTATTTTGTCCTGTGATGCCTTTGCGAGAAGTGATCGTTTTCCCGCATATGGTTGTCCCGCTGCCTGTGGGCCGTTCGACCACAATGAAAGCAATTGCAGCCGCCAACGTTGAGCACCGTATGATGATCGCTGTACCTCAACGCAACCCGCGTAAACATTCCATTCATAAAAAGGACTTTCTACCCGTCGGGGTAGCAGTAGCAGTCAGCGATTTGTTTTCCACAGAACATAGTGATAACCTGGTCATGGTTCAGGGTAGGTACCGGGTGGAGTTGGTCGAGCTGGTTAAAGAAAATTCGATTTTGTATGCCCGAGCACGTGTGGTTAAAGAGCATCTCCGGCCAACACCAAAAGACACCGCCCTGATGCGAAACTTGATGCGCCTGTTTGAGCGTTATGCCGAGCTCACCGGTGCGATTCCTGATGAAGCGATGAATTATCTGTTGGATATTGATGCACCGGGCTGGCTGGCAGATATGCTCACCAACTCTTTTTCCGTTCATTTGGATGACCGCCATGCCCTGTTGCTGAGCCTGGATCCTACCGAACGCTTACAGCAAGTCAATGATTTGCTGGTGCGTGAATTGGGCGTGCTGGAGCTTGAAGAGGAACTGCATTCCAAAGTGCAGGACGAGGTCGACCGCGGCCAGCGCGAGAATTACCTGAGAGAACAGATGCGCGTAATCCAGCGCGAGTTGGGCGAACAGGACCCCTGGAGTAAAGAGCTGCAGGACCTGCATGCCCGGATTAAAGACACAGACCTTCCGGAAGAAGCCGAGAGCGCGGCGATTAAAGAATTTGAACGGCTTTACCAGATGCCGCCAATGTCGCCAGAAGTGGGGGTCATCCGCACGTACATCGATTGGCTGCTCGATCTTCCCTGGACAGAAGTTTCTGAGGACAATTTGGATGTGAATAACGCTTCTGAAGTGCTGGAAAAGAACCACTACGGCCTGGAAAAAGCAAAAGACCGTATCTTGGAAGCGATTGCAGTGCGCAGTCTGAGACCGGAGCGGTCTCGTCAGCCAATCCTTTGTTTCATCGGCCCGCCTGGGACAGGGAAAACAACCCTGGGGAAGTCCATTGCTGAGGCACTAGGGCGTAAGTTTGTGCGCGTCTCACTGGGCGGGGTCCGCGATGAGGCGGAAATGCGCGGGCACCGGCGCACGTATATTGGGGCGCTTCCGGGAAGGATCATCCAGACAATGAAGCGCGCTGGGACGATCAACCCGCTTTTCATACTCGATGAGGTGGATAAGTTAGGGATCGGTTTCCGCGGCGACCCAGCAGCAGCCTTGCTGGAAGTCTTGGATCCAGAGCAGAACGCTGAGTTCTCGGATCATTATCTCGAAACCCCGTATGATTTGTCGCAGGTCTTATTTATCACTACGGCTAACCATCGCGGTGATATTCCCTGGGCATTGCTGGACAGGATGGAAGTGGTTGAATTCCCGGGATACATTGAAGAAGAGAAGATCGAGATCGCCAAGAAGTTTTTGATTAAACGCCAGATTGATGAAGCTGGATTGGATGAAGGGGAAGTGTCTTTTACTGAAAATGCCCTGCGCCGCATCATTAACGAATATACCTATGAGGCCGGTGTGCGTAACCTGGAACGTGAGATCGGGCGGGTGTGCCGCAAGGTGGCCCGCCTGAAGGCAGAGGGCAAAAACTATCCCGCCCGAATCCTGGAATCAAGCCTCGAAAAATATTTGGGTCCTCCGGAGTACTCTAAAACTGATGCCGAGACTGAAGATGAGATCGGGGTTGCCACCAGTATTGCCTGGACGATGGCTGGGGGAGATATTATGCCGATTGAAGTGGCTCTCACCTCTGGGAAAGGCAGTATGCAGGTCACTGGTCAGATTGGGGATGTGATGCAGGAATCAGCACAGGCCGCCATGACCTATCTGAAATCGAGGGCCAAGCAGTTGAAAGTTGACCCCGAAATATTTGAAAATATTGACGTCCATATCCACGTTCCCGAAGGTGCAATTCCGAAGGACGGCCCGAGTGCAGGAATCACGCTCGCCACCGCAGTCATTTCGGCTTTTACACGGCGGAAAGTGCGGAAAGATGTTTGCATGACAGGAGAAGTGACTCTCAGAGGCCGTGTGCTGGCGATTGGCGGTGTGCGCAATAAGGTGCTGGCGGCTCACCGCAATGGATTGAAAACTGTCATCTTGCCCGAGAAAAACCGTAAAGACCTGGTGGATGTACCGAAGAAAGCCCTCTCTGATCTGAACATCCTCTTCGTAAAGAATATGGATGAGGTGCTGGACGGGGCGCTGCTCCCGAAAGAAGCGAAACCCAAGAAGGATAAGAAAGAGAAAAAAGTTCAGAAGACATCTTCTGCCAAACCGTCAAAAACACAAGTGGATGAGAATAAACCACCAGTCCAACCTGGAGTATAGGTTGGATGGTGTGAACATAGCAGGAAAAGGTCCAATCACGATAAAAAGGGATGCGCGCATCCCTTTTTATGATTCTCTTGATGGGTTTGATCGGGGATTGAATGATGGATATAAAATGATATGGGGGGTCAATAATCCAGAGAAGTTTAGCTGCATCGAGGCTTGCCAGAGATAGCGAACCGGGTATAATAACCATCGCCTGAGGGTAGATTGCAGGCATGTGACCGGAGAGGTGCCAGAGTGGACGATTGGGGCGGTCTCGAAAACCGTTGTGGTCTTAGGGCCACCGTGGGTTCGAATCCCACCCTCTCCGCTGAATTTTTGTAAGTGATGAGTTGACAGTTGGGGGTGATCCGATGTTAAAAGCCTGTATTGGAAATGAAATTGCACTCTGCTGAGTGATGGTTTCTAAATAGAAAAAAGGACGTACATTGTACGTCCTTAAATAGAATTTGTTGTACTTGGTGTCAGCTATCCACCCAGTCCAACACCACAAATGCCAGCTGCACCGCGGTGCATAATGCCTGGAATGTGGCTCTGACCAGTCGCGCCGGAGGTGGCCAATGCTTTGTGGAGCATGCCGTATCCGGCACCGCAGTCGGAAGCGCCAGCTGCGCTGGCAACGGTCGAAATGGTTAATGTGAGGAGTAAAACAACCACAGCGATCAAGATGATTTTTCGAGTAATTTTCATTTGTAATCTCCTTTTCTAAATGGTATTGAGTATAAAGACAATATTACTCTATAATATCAGTATTGTCAAGATATTAATTATATATTGTCTATAATTTGTACACATATAAAAAATTCTATCCTTCATGAGGAGAGGGGTGGTGTAAAAAACTCCTTCACTGTAAGTGTTCTNNCTTCACTGTAAGTGTTCTGGTGGTTCTGAGGGAAAGCAAAATTAATTTTTTAATCCGTTGTTGTTTGCGATTTCTAAAATAATACTTGAAAAAAATTAATTTATCATATAAAATATTTTTGTTTTACAAATAAAAATGTAATAAATTTCAAAAGGTTGGATTTATGGAACGTTCATCACAAGAAAAGAAATCGATGACTGGGATGAAGGGTTTTTCCCTTGTGTGGGTTGGGCAGATCATCTCTGTGCTGGCTTCAAACATGACTGGGTTTGGTCTGACTCTGTGGGTATACGGCCAAACCGAAAGCGCTACAGCTCTGGCGATGATGCAGGTGGCTTTCATCACGCCCTTCCTGCTGATCTCACCGCTGGCGGGTGTCTGGGTGGACCGCTACAACCGCAAGCTGATGATGATGGTCAGCGATTTGGGTGCGGCTTTAGGCACCGTGATGGTGTTGGTGCTGCACGCCACCGGAAATCTAGAAATTTGGCATTTATATCTTGTCAACGTGATTTTAGGGTTGGGCAATACTTTCCAGTGGCCGGCTTATTCCGCTGCGATCAGCACGATGGTGTCGAAGGAGCAATACGGGCGGGCCAATGGGATGATGTCGTTGATTGATGCTGGCCCGGCGGTCTTTTCTCCTGTGCTGGCTGGCGCCCTGCTTCCGGTCATCGGCCTGACTGGCATCCTATTAATTGACCTAGCGACATTCGGGATCGCGATTCTGACTTTGCTGCTCGTTTTCATTCCCCAGCCGGAGAAAACCGTCGAAGGGGAACAAGGTGCAGGGAGCATCTGGCAGGAATCAGTCTTCGGCTTTAAGTATATTTTCCAGCGGCGCAGCTTGTTAGGGTTACAACTGATCTTCCTCTTTGGCAATTTATTCTCCGGGATCAGCTTTACACTCATGGCTCCGATGATCCTGGCTCGCACAGATATGAACGAACTGCTGTTTGCTTCGGTCCAATCAGCGATGGCGATTGGGGGGGTGGCAGGTGGAATTTTGATGAGCGCTTGGGGCGGGTTTAAACGCCGGGTGCATGGGGTGCTGCTGGGTTGGATTCTTGCCAGTATCGGCGGTGCGATGATGGGGGTTGGCCAGGGGCTGACCGTGTGGCTGCCTGCTGCTATCTTTATGACCATTTTTGCCGCTCTGATCAATGCCTCCAACCAGGCCATCTGGCAGGCGAAGGTGGCTCCAGATGTACAGGGGAGGGTGTTCTCTGCCCGGCGGTTAATTGCCTGGTTTACCCAACCGGTTGCCCCGGTGATTGCCGGAACTTTGGCCGACTATGTGATGGAACCTGCGATGACATCCCAAACGGTGCTGTCCAGCACCTTCGGCGGATTGGTCGGGACAGGCCCTGGCTCTGGAATGGGGCTGCTGCTGACGTTCAGCGGGATCGCGGCTGGGCTGGTTGGACTATCTGGATATTTCATTCCTGCCATCCGCAATGCTGAGGACCTGCTGCCCGACCATGACCAGATTGAAAAGGTTCAGAGTGGGGTAGGCGAGGAAAACGAGCTGCTGGCATCGCAGACGGAAGCAGGAGAATTGTCCGCTCGACCTGCAGAGGATTAGCCGACCCCGATCTTTTTTGCAATGATCGCTCTCAGTGTTTAAAATAGNNTTTGCAATGATCGCTCTCAGTGTTTAAAATAGAATTTGGACTTTGAAAGCTTAATTTCAAATCACTGAAATTAGAATCAAAGTTAGAACAAATGTTTGACAAAAAGGGTCATCTTTGTTAGAATTTGTTCACTTCTTTTAATATGTGTGGACCATTACTGGGTAGCCTGATATCCAATTATCGCTGATTTCTCCAAAATATTTATTTTCAACCTCCGGAGGTAACAAAAATGAGTAAAGTTCGGGTGCTTGTGGGAACAAAAAAAGGCGCGTTTATCCTGACGTCGGATCCCAGCCGCAATGAGTGGGATGTCAGCGGCCCCCATTTCCCGGGATGGGAAATTTACCATCTCAAGGGGTCTCCGGTGAATCCCGACCGGATTTATGTTTCTCAATCCACCGGTTGGTTTGGACAGGTAATCCAGCGTTCGGATGACGGTGGCCAAACCTGGGAGCCGGTCGGCAACGAGTTTGTTTATGAGGGCACCCCTGGTACTCACCAGTGGTACGACGGCACACAACATCCCTGGGAATTTACCCGCGTCTGGTACCTGGAGCCTTCTCCGGTGGATGTCGATACGGTCTATGCAGGCGTGGAGGATGCAGCGTTATTCCGTTCTCAGGATGGGGGTCAGACCTGGCAGGAGCTCTCAGCCTTACGGGAAGCCAAAGGCCATCTCTGGCAGCCAGGCGCAGGTGGAATGTGCCTGCACAATATCCTGATCGATCCCAATCAGCCGGACCGGATATTTACCGCTATCTCGGCCGCCGGGGCTTTCCGCAGCGAGGACGGCGGGGAAACCTTCCAACCGGTGACTGACGGTCTCAAATCTGACTTTGAACTCCCTGATCCGACCGCCGAGGTAGGGCACTGCGTCCACAGCATCGCCATGCACCCATCACGACCGGAGGTGCTTTTTATGCAGAAACATTGGGACGTGATGCGCAGCGACAACGGCGGGGACTTATGGTACGAGATCAGCGGCGACCTACCCAGTGATTTCGGCTTCCCGATTGTCGTTCATCCCCACGAACCTGAAACGATCTACGTGATCCCGATCAAGAGCGATGCCGAACATTATCCCCCGGAAGGCAAGCTGCGCGTGTACCGCAGCCGGACAGGGGGCAATGAGTGGGAAGCCCTCACCGATGGCCTTCCGCAGAGTGATTGCTATGTCAATATCTTGCGGAGCGCGATGGCAGTTGACTCGCTCGATCCCTGCGGTGTCTATTTCGGCACGACTGGCGGGCAAGTTTACGCCTCAGCGGATGCAGGGGATCATTGGCAGGCGATCGCGTCGAATCTCCCCAAGGTGTTGTCGGTAGAAGTCCAGGTTTTGGCATGATCCGGGTCATCTTACCTACCCATCTTTGGCGCTTGGCCAACACCCAGCGGGAAATCACCCTGGATGTGGATGGAACACCGACGATCAATCGTGTGCTTGATGCACTGGAAAGCCGCTACCCGATGTTGCAAGGAACGGTGCGTGACCATGTCACGAAAAAACGCCGCGACTTCGTGCGCTTTTTTGTCAGTGGGGAAGACTGGTCTCATCAATCGGGGGATACACCACTGCCGGAAGAGATAGTTTCCGGGGAAGAACCATTCCGGATCATTGGCGCCCTGGCAGGGGGGTAGGACGGGATGATTCTCAAGTTCTAAAGGATATACTCATGTGCAGAAATATCAAACCACTCTTCAACTATGATCCCCCGGTAACCGATGAGGAAATTCACGATGCGGCCGTCCAATATGTGAGGAAAATCAGCGGTTTTAGCAAGCCATCCAAAATTAACCAGACAGCTTTCCAAACGGCTGTAGATGCAGTCGCTGCGGCATCTGCGCATTTGCTCAACTCGCTGGAAACCACTGCACCGCCGAGGAACCGCGCAGAAGAGATCGCCAAAGCAAGAGCACGCGCTGCCAAACGGTTTTCCAGTTGAAGGACTAGATAGGCCTCATCTTATCCGGAAAAATGACCTTTAGAGTGCAATAAGAACAGGTATCCTAAATCATAGATGCCTGATTTTTTTAATTCGGGAGATCTCCATTCTCATCTGGGAAGTGTGCGGTAAAATTATATTCAGACATTGTTACTCTTAAATAGAAAGGTATTCATTATGTCATATCGGAAAGAAAAAGATTCTTTAGGTGAGGTAAATGTGCCCTCAGATGCCCTTTGGGGCGCACAGGCGCAGCGGGCGGTGGAAAATTTCCCGGTATCAGGTTTGAGACCCTGGCGGGCGTTCATTTGGGCGATGGCACTGGTAAAACGGTCTGCGGCAGAGGTGAACGGCCAGCTTGGATTGCTGGATGCCGAGAAGGCCGGGGTGATTGCCCGTGCCGCTGATGAAGTGCTCACTGGGCAGTGGGATGACCATTTTGTTGTCGATCCCTTCCAGGCGGGAGCGGGCACCAGCCACAATATGAATACCAATGAAGTCATCGCCAACCGCGCCACCCAGCTGCTGGGAGGTGAACTCGGCGAGTATCGAATACATCCCAACGATGATGTCAATATGGCCCAATCGACCAATGACACCATCCCGACAGCCATCCGGTTGGGGGTGCTCTGGAGGCTGGATGAACTGCTTTCTGTGGTAGATGCTTTGGCAGACGCATTGGATGAAAAAGCGCAGGAATTTGATTCGATTGTGAAGTCCGGACGCACGCATTTACAGGATGCGGTGCCTGTGAGATTGGGGCAGGAGTTTGGCGCTTACGCGCTGGCTGTACGGAGAGATGGGGATCGAATCCGGCGTGCTGCTGAAGGTGTACGCCGCCTGGGGATAGGCGGTACAGCTACTGGCAGCGGGTTGAATGCCCATCCGGAATATCATGGCCGCATGGTTGAAACCATCCAGCGGATTGCCGGTTATGAGGTGTACCCATCGGATAACTTGTTCGAGAGCATGCAGTCGATGGCAGACCTGGCCGATTTTTCTGCCGCTCTGCGCACCCTGGCGCTGAGCATTACCAGGATCGCTAATGATTTCCGCCTGCTTTCCTCCGGCCCGGCGACAGGCCTGGATGAAATCCGCTTACCAGCAGTACAACCGGGGTCGAGCATTATGCCGGGAAAAGTCAACCCGGTGCTGGCGGAGATGACCAATATGGCCATGTTCCATGTCATTGGATGCGATACCACCGTAGCTCTGGCCTCCCAGGCCGGGCAGCTGGAACTGAACGTGATGATGCCGATCATCGCCCATAACCTGTTCGAGATGATGCAGGTCACCATCGGCGCCCTGAAGGCTTTCACGGAGAAATGTGTGGTTGGGGTTGAGGCCAATCGAGATAAGGCGGAAGGGTGGCTTGAGAGGAACGCGATCATCGTGACGGCGCTTAATCCCCTGATCGGCTACCAGACTGGGGCGGTGCTGGTCAAGGAATCTCTGGCGAAAGGTGTGCGTATCCGGGAACTGGCGATTGCCAGGGCTGAGGCAGGGGAGCTGGATCACGTTAGCGAAGATCGCCAGGTACGTCCAGATGAGATTGAGGAAGCGCTCAGCGATCTGCGCAAGCTGACCGAAGGTGGGATCGTTAAATAATTTTCTCAGAGATTAAAAATCCGCCGGGCAAAAAACAACGCCAGGGCACCGAGTCCCCATACGCTGTACCCTGAGACCAGAATCTTGCCTAAGGTCGCTCCGCTGCGCGCCACCAGCCAGGCGGTGATGATAAATCCTATTGTGGGTATAATCCCCAGGAGCAATCCCTGGGTGAAGTCGGAGACTGCTGCGGAATCCCCGCGCGAAGAGCTGTGCACAATCCAGATGCCTAAAGGCGCACTGAGCGGCATGGTGGCGGTGAGCGCTGCGATCAGACGGCTTTGCTTTTCTAATAAGGCAATCAGGATGATCACGATGATCGAGATGACGACCGGGAGGACATCTTGGGTTTTCATAGGTTTCCTTTCAGGCTGAACCTGGCTCCATCGAGTTTAGATAAGCTATATCATTATCAAATTTGAGGTATTCTAACTGCATAGCCGCCTGCTTGNNTTTTTTAGATGTATTGGGTCAAGTAGAGGTGGCTATTGTCCTCATGAGATATCGAAGGACATCACATTTCATACAAATTTAGGATTCCTTTTACTGCGCACCATAACGCGCATGTTTAGGAAGCAGGATTCTAGATAAGCCACGGCGGGGATATTGAGGATGAAAAACGTTTGAAATCAGATTAACCAAAACGATCCCGGACGAGACCGGGACCGTTTTATAAATTTTTGTTGGGGCGGTTATTCTTCCACCAGCATGTTATCCAGGACGATCTCCAGGGCCATGGTATGGCTGCAGCGACCCCGGCCGATGAAATATTCGCAATCACATTGCCAGTTGCCATCCGTATAAGAGACCTGATGAGGATTGTTCTTGCCATCGATCTCAACCGCAAAGTTTTTAAATTTAAACCTGTTGCGCTCTTCGGCGTATATTTTGGCTTTCTGGTACTTGCGAATCATTCCGTTGTCCATTTTTTTACATCTCCTTTTTTTGATAATAAAAAAAACACGCTTTGCGACCGCGTGTTCTTAGTTTCCTCTACGTTCTCTATTCGGTTGTGCAACATATACTCGCATGGTGTGTGCACCTCCAAGATTATCAAGATTATAGCTGGTGTTGATGGTATCGTCAACTACCAGTTTTTTTTAGCCAATTTTTGCACGAAAGCTGATGCTTTCCAGATTTCAGGAGGCCAATTCAGTGTTCCAAGCTGGTTCTCTTCAACATTCAGGAACAATTTCTAATCACGATTTATTCCGGGTTTGGTGGCTCGTAAAATCAGTAAGTCCGTTTCCTTGCTGAATGGTGCACCATTGAACTCACCATCCGTAGATACGTTAAAGCCTTCATGCTGCATTTCCTGGAGATAAACCTCGACTGGGTCCAACCAATGGCTGGTGCTGTGGGTGGTGCGTTTTACCTGCCCGTCTGGAAGGAGATGGTCGTAATGCCAGTCGATGAATACCTTTTCATCCATTGTCCGCCAGCTGCTGCTGACCTGAACCGGGTCACCTGTTTCGGGGTGGAAAAAAGTTTCCTCAGGCCCATCTTCCTCGCTGTCTCCCATCTGAAGGAGGTCGTAGGGGTTAGGCAGACTGGCGGCAAAAACCCCACCAGGCTCTAAATGCCGGTCGATGCATTGCAAGGCATCCCGGCGCTGGTTTCCAGAAAGTGTGCTGTAGGTATTGCATGCCAGGTAAATGAGTGAGAATTTCGTCTGCAGGTGAAAACGAGTCAGGTCGGCAGCGAAAATGGATGCCTTGGGCAAACGGTGTTTGAGATAGCCCAGCATACGAAGGTCGTGATCCAGGCCGAAGATCTGGAACCCTTCCTGTTTTAAAATGGATATGATTCTGCCGGTGCCGCAGCCTAATTCCAGGATTGGGCCCTCGGCCTGGTCGGCCAGGTTTAGCCAGTAGGGCAAGTCTTCTAAGTAACTGGTGTGATGGGCGTGGTAGAGTTCTGGTTTCATTTTAAATTAATATTTCTCCGCTTAAAATTATAAATCACAATTTATGGTGTATGTTTATACGATTTTTATGAGTAGAAGATTAAAACACCTATTGACCTTTGATAGCGACTAATGTAGAATGATGTATTAATTCTAGGATTGCTGATAGCGACAAACATCACAATCGCGTAATTAGGATTATTTACGTCTGTAAAAACATAAGCTGAAAGGAGAAAGGTATCGAAAAAATACAGATGACCAAAGAATACCTCAACAAGAAGAAGAGAAAAATTTACTTAGATATTGGAGGAGTAACATAATGAAGTTGAAAAAATTTACCCTTTTTGGTCTCTTTTTAGTTGCCGTTCTCATGCTCTCAGCATGCGGTGGTGGCACTGAAAATACCGGTAACACCGGAGACACCGGAGACACCGGAGATACAGGTGACGATGCTTTGTGGAACGGGATGACCCTGGAAGAAATTGAAGCCGCAGGTTATGTCGTGGTTGCCCCTGGAGAACCTGTTCATATTGGTGCTTCAGTTGCCCTGACCGGCCCCATTCCGGAATTTGGTTTGGATATCTCCCAGTCTTACCAGTTGGCGATTTCAGATTTGAATGCTGACGGCGGCCTGATGGGTCATGATTATGAGATTGATATTCAGGACGGTGCTTGCGACGGTGACGCTGCGACCGTTGTTGCCAACGGTTTTGCTGCCGATCCCACGATCCTGGCTGTCGCAGGTGGTACCTGCACCGGTGAGACCCTGGGTCTCCAGCCAATTTTGCAGCAAGCCCGCATCCCGCATGTTTCAGCCAGCGCGACGAACCCAGCGGTAACCAGTGAAGACTGCGATATCTGCAACCGTGTGGCCCTCAGTGACAAACTGCAGGCTGATGTGGATGCTGAATATGTCTTCAACACCCTTGGATTTACCCAAGCTTCCGTGATGCATGACAATACAGACTACGGTCTTGGGGTTGCTTCACTGTTCCAGGAAGGCTTTGAAGCTTTGGGCGGTGAGGTGGTCAGCTTTGATGGTATCCAGGTTGGTGATACAGATTACCGCCCGGTTCTCACCCAGGTTGATACAAACTCTCCCGAGGTGATTTTCTTTGGCGGCTACTACCAGGAAGCCGCATTGATCGTTTCCCAGATGCAGGAGACCGGTCTGGAAGATGTCGTATTCTTCAGTGATGACGGTGTTTATGGGGATGCTTTCGTTGACACTGCCGGTGATGTTTCGGAAGGTGTTTACGCCAGCTTTGTAGCCGGTGACGAGGTTGCCGAGGCCAACGCTGAATTTGATGCCAAATATCTGGAAATGTGGGGAACAACTCCGGATGAGCAAGGCCCATTCCATGCTCAGGCTTATGACTCTGTCATGATGATTGCGAACGCCTTGGAATCTGTTGCTCAAACAGATGACAATGGTGAAGGCTACCTGTTCTTCGACCGGGAAGAGGTCGTAAGTGCTGTTCGCAGCACAGCCAATCTCCAAGGTCTTTCCGGCACCATGACCTGCGATGCAATCGGTAACTGCGGTGCAGGTGGTATCCAGATCTTCCAGGTCCAGGGCGGCACGTTTGTCCAGGTCTCTGGTTTCGGTCTGGAATAGTACAATTCACATTTTTAGTTGAATAATAAGGTTGGGGCAGAAATGCCCCAACCTAGTTATGTAAATTATGTAGTTCGGGAAAATCTAATGGAAACGACCACCAAACCATCCAAAAACTCTTTTTTTTCCGACCTTTTCACATTTCTCAGCGCCAACTTCATCCGCACGTTTGGTATTATTGTTGTTATTTTACTCGTTTGGCGGATGGTAGTTGTGGCCGGGCAGACAGATTACACCATCCAATATTGGGTCTCACAATTAATCAATGGTTTAATTCTGGGCGGTGTCTACGCATTGATCGCATTAGGCTACACTCTGGTGTATGGCATCCTATTCATGATCAATTTTGCCCATGGAGAAGTGATGATGATGGGCGGGTTTGCCGGGTTTTTTGTCCTTCAAGGCATGACCTCATTGGGTTGGGCGAATGGGACAACCTGGCAGTCTATCCTTTCCGTCGTGATCATGATGTTGGTCGGGATGCTGGTGTCGGTGCTCACGGCGGTATTGCTGGAGCGTCTGGCTTACCGCCCGTTGAGAAGCGCACCCAGGCTGGTCCCTCTGATCAGCGCGATTGGCGCTTCCTTTTTCTTGCAGTATTCTGCCTTGATTATTTTTGGCGCTACCCCACATCCTTACAAGAAACCTGCTGTGATCAATGGAATCTGGAAAATTGGTGATAGCGGCATTGCGATCACTTACACCGGTATCTTTATCTTCGTAGTGTCGATTGTGTTGATGCTTGGACTGCGAATAATTATTAACCGCACAAAACTGGGACGCGCGATGCGGTCTGTGGCAGAAGATAAAACCATTTCCACTTTGATGGGGGTGAATGTAGATCAGGTGATTGTCTTTACCTTTGTGCTTGGTGCTGCCTTGGCTGGTGCCGGCGGCGTCATGTTTGGCTTACATAACACGATCATGCGTTTCAATACTGGCTTTATTCCGGGATTGAAAGCCTTTACAGCCGCTGTGTTAGGCGGGATTGGAAATGTAACCGGGGCGATGTTCGGCGCGCTGCTTCTGGGCTTGCTGGAGGCATTTGGCCCGAGCGCCCTGGGGATGCCCACGGAATATAAGGATGTAATCGCCTTCTCGGTGCTGGTGCTGGTGCTTATCTTCCGACCATCCGGCATCATTGGCGAAGTTTTGAGTGAGAAAAAGGCCTAATCATGAATATTAAACAAGGAATTCGACAAGGTTTAATCATTCTGGCCGTTCTTTTTTATCTGGATGTGATCGGTCTGCCGACATTTATCGGCGAATCCGCCCTGGTGGGACTCGCAGTAATTGTTGGATTGTTTTCAATGAGTTTTGTCCGGAAAGATCATCAAAAAGAGCCAAAGAGTATCTTACAAGTCTTGGTTTACAGCCTGACGATTGGTTTGGTCAGCGGGGTAGGATTTGCCCTGGTGACCTTCTTCTTTGCCAGGCTGCAAGGACAGGGGATCAAAGTGGATGAGGTTTTTGCAGAGATTAAACCTCAGAGCACTGCCCTTCTGACTGGGATGAGTGTGGCGGATGTACGCAGTGGGGCCTCCGTAGTGGGAGGATTGATTAAACTCGCACTCTATCTTGCCGGAGGTTCTTTGATTGGTGGTTTGCTCGCCTTCTTATTGAGTGGGCGTGGAGCAATGCTGGAAAACGAAACCGGACAAAAGGTAAAATCCTGGGGCGCTGCCAGCCTCCCATTCGTCTTTTATCTTCTATTCTTGATTAATCGATCTATTGACCTGCCGTTCTTAAGTTCTGCGGGCCAGACCAGCTATTTCGGCCTATCTATGATCTTCTTGTTTATCGGCTCTTCGCTGTTTTCGCTGCGAGCAGTCAGTCCCGGACGCCAAAAATGGATCCTTGTAGGGCTGGTTATCTTGATGGTGCTTATCCTACCGCAACTGGCCAACCTGGTTCAGAATGCGGTGATGGGCAAAGTGATGATCTTCATCGTCATGGGAATCGGTCTCAATATTGTAGTCGGCTATGCCGGTCTGCTTGACTTGGGCTATGTTGCATTCTTCGCCGTAGGTGCATATGCGTACGGCCTGCTTTCCGCGCCCGAATCCTTTTTCGTGGTCAGCTTGCCAGGGTNNATTTCTGGCTAGGGCTGCCGATTGCATTTTTGCTGGGCGCTTTTACAGGCGTGTTGTTGGGCACTCCTGTCCTGAAATTGCGCGGGGACTATCTGGCAATTGTCACGTTAGGTTTTGGTGAAATCATCCGTTTGCTGGTGCTGAATTTACGTGACTATACTGGCGGGCCTGGAGGTGTCTTGAATATCCCGTCGCCGGTCTTCTTCGGGATCGACCTGGGTAATCCCAAAGGGATTTTATACCTGGCGATGGCGCTTGGGGTCTTGGTAACTGTGGTCACCCTCCGGATGCAAGATTCTCGTCTGGGGAGGGCCTGGGTTGCGCTCCGCGAAGATGAGGATGTGGCAGAGGCGATGGGAATCAACCTGATCTCGATCAAGCTGCTGGCCTTTGGTTCAGGTGCTGCATTTGCAGCATTAAGCGGTGTCGTTTATGCAGTATGGCAGGTGAACATCTTCCCGGAAAACTTTGCCCTGGATGTCTCCATCAATGTGCTTTCCCTGATCATTATTGGAGGGATTGGCAGTATTGAGGGCGTTGTGCTGGGATCGATTGCGCTGATAGGGCTGCCTGAAATCCTACGTGAGGTGGATGAGTATCGAATCATTGCCTTTGGCGCCTTGCTGGTTGTGATGATGATCATCCAGCCGGAAGGCTTTTTGCCATCCCAGCGGAGGGCGCGTGAACTACACGCTGCCGAAGCGGCTAATCCCGTCCCGGAAACAGAGGTATAGGAGAAGATCATGGCTGCGATATTAAAATCTAAAAATGTTACCAAAAGATTCGGCGGGTTGGTTGCGGTCAACGACTTCAGCTTTGAGATCCAAAAAGAATCGATCTCTTCGATTATTGGGCCCAATGGTGCAGGAAAAACAACTTTCTTTAACTGTATTACCGGTTTTTATGTCCCAGAAGAAGGCGTGATTGAATTTGACGGCGAGGAAATCCAGGGCTTGAGAACCGATCAAGTCACGTATAAGGGTATTTCCCGTACGTACCAGAATATTCGTCTATTTTCGAACATGACAGCGCTCGAGAACATCCTGGTCGGGATGCATCCGCGCCTGAAAACTTACTGGTTTGAATCAATTTTTGCTTCAAAACGTTTCAGAGAAGAAGAAAAAATGGCACTTGACAAAGCGACAGAACTGCTGAAGTTTGTCGGTTTGCAAGGCTTAGGAGATCAAGTGGCGCGCAATCTGCCTTACGGTGCTCAGAGGCGCTTGGAGATTGCACGGGCACTGGCCAGCGATCCCAAGCTACTCTTGTTAGATGAACCGACCGCGGGCATGAACACCCAGGAGACTGCAGAGTTGACCCAGTTTATCCGGTTGTTGCGAGATGAATTAGGAATCACCATTCTGCTCATTGAGCATGACATGCGGGTGGTGATGGGAAGTTGCGAAAAAATCACTGTGCTGGATTATGGGTCCAAAATTGCTGAAGGTATCCCGGAAGAGATTCAGAAAAATCCAGATGTGATTGAAGCCTATCTTGGCCGGGGCGCTGCCAGCGGTCTGGAAATGTCGGCACATTAAGGCGGAGAAGTTAAAAAATGGCAATGCTAGAAGTCAATAACATTCATACTTATTATGGCAATATTCATGCCCTTAAAGGCGTGTCCCTTGAGGTTCAACAAGGAGAGATTGTCACCCTGATCGGTGCCAATGGCGCTGGGAAAACCACTACTTTGAGGACGATTAACGGTCTCCTGAGACCTCGGATTGGGTCAATCTCTTTGAATGGAGAGGATATCTCCCAAATCCCGCCACATGAATTGGTTTCTTACGGAATCTCGATGGTCCCGGAGGGAAGGGGCGTATTTGCACGTCTCACGGTTTATGAGAATCTGGAGATGGGGGCATATGCCCGGAACGATAAAGATGGGATTCTCAAGGATTTCGAGCGAGTCTATACCTTATTTCCCCGTCTGAAAGAGCGCAGGAACCAGGTGGCCGGAACGCTATCCGGCGGAGAGCAGCAGATGCTGGCCACAGCTCGCGCCATGATGTCGAAACCAACGTTGATCTTGATGGACGAGCCGTCCATGGGGTTAGCGCCGATTCTGGTGGAAGGGATTTTTGATACCATCAAAGAGATCAATCAGGAAGGCACCACTGTTCTGCTGGTGGAGCAAAACGCCCTGATGGCGTTGCAGATTGCCGACCGCGGTTATGTGCTCCAGACCGGCGAAATTGTGCTGCAGGATACTGCGGAAAATCTACGCAAAAATCCGACTGTGCAAAAGGCTTATCTAGGGATCAATTAATTTCTTTTTTATTGTAAATACTGAAAGGGACACCGAATCAACGCGTGTCCCTTTTTTTTGTAGACCAAATAAAAATTGAAAATGAGATCTGATTTCTGGTTACTCGCTGTCAGGGTCGATCATCCCAGGCTGGATTACTTCTATAAGTTCTCCATGAAAATTAATCCGGATTTTGAATCCCATCATGCCCAAATAGGCTCGTCCTTCTTCCGGGATGCCGTTCTCCAGCATGGCGTCAATCTGCTGGTCGATATTGAGCAGTTGGTTTTCAAGAATGGCCTGGCTGAAAATGTCGTCCTGCCCGAGCATGGTGGCGGCCTGCTTGCTGAGTTCGTCTTCGTGTCCTTCGATCATGTTTGTGATGATTTCAAGTACGGCTCGATCCACCTGTTCTGACGGGATATGGCGGCGAAATCCAGCATCGTCGACCACATACATGGCTTCTTCGCCGACAAAAACGGATTCTACGGGATTGTCATATTCATCTACCACTAAACCAGAAAACATATGTTTTTTCTGCACCATAAAATTCTCCTGAGTACCTTAATCTTACCTTACCCAGATGGGCTTAGATATTAGAGCTTTATAAATTTTATTTCATGCAGGGGGGAAGTTCAGATGACCTCAACGCGTGTTCCGCCGGTTTCAGCGTACTGGAGTTGGTTATAGGGGCGCATTTCAGGCCTGGTCCAAAGATATATCCAGCGGGCGTCTTGTGGGGTGAGGTTAACACACCCATGGCTGCGAATTCGTCCGAAACCGTTGTGCCAGTATGCGCCGTGAAAAGCATGGGCGCGCTGTGTAAAATAGGAAACCCAGGGGACGCCGGGTAAGTCGTAGCTCCCGAAGGTGCGGTCCCAGGGCATCATATGCTGAGAAGGGCGTTTTAACCCCACCAGGTAGCGGCCTGTGGGAGTCTGGTATTTGGCGTTTGCTACATAATCGCCAGTTGAGACCAGGGCTTCAAAAACGGGCTGGTCATATTCGTAGGCCGTAACGAGCTGGTCTGCCAGATTTACTTCGATGCGCTTTTCTTCTGCAGGGATATCAGGGGAAATGGGCGCTAGCTCATCATCCGAAAAGATGCGCAAGCGGTCAGCCCTCACCCAGCGTTCTCTTTCCGGGAACTTATCAT
>JABAHS010059754.1_pt1 | contig 24792 bp, 17 predicted proteins | sample 7062111 | NCBI WGS metagenome assembly JABAHS01 (sample SAMN14534600, study PRJNA622989) | marine sediment metagenome | biome: marine biome [ENVO:00000428]; feature: marine pelagic biome [ENVO:01000023]; material: deep marine sediment [ENVO:00002113]; isolation source: pool of 4 deep marine... | reverse complement strand
CCTGGCTGATCGAGGAGACGATCCGCCAGCAGCCGGCCGAGGTACGGGCCGAACGCGCGGAAGGCATCCGCCAGTTCATGCAGCCCGGCCGCACCCTGATGACCACGCTGATCGCCATCGTCCTGGTGACCCTGGTGATCTACACCATCCAGGCGACCTACCTGCACCTGGCCAACAAGCTGACCACGGGCGCCGAGATCGGCTGGGGCCAGTGGTTTTCATTCAGCGCCTGGACGGCGTTCGTGGGTATCTTCGGCACGCTGGCCGCCCTCGTCGTCATCCTGATGGCGGACAACAACCAGCTTTCGCAGGCCGACATGCAACCGCTGTCACTGAACTCGCTGCTGGTCCACGCCCGGCCCGGCGAACCCTGGTTCACCTGGGCCAGTTCTCTGTCCCTGGTCAATTTCTGGACACTGGCGCTGATGAGTATCGGCTACGCGCGCTGGACGGGTGCGCCCATGGTGAAATCCACGATTATCGCGGTGCTGCCCTGGGCGTTGATATTCGGCATCTGGGCCATGTTCATCTGACGCCTGCGCCGTTCAAGCGGTAACGGACAATGAAAAAAATACTGATCTTTGCCGGCCTGGCAGTACTGTTGGTGGGGCTGCCCCTGGTGTCGAAATTCACCGGGGGCAGCGACGCCCGCGAAGTCGAGATGCAGCAGGTTGAGCTGAAATTGATCCGCAGTTCCATCCTGGCTTCCGGCACGCTGGCTTTCCGTGAGCAGGTGCAACTGCGTTCCGAGGTGATCGGCCAGGTCGTCGAACTGCACGTCGAGGAGGCCGACCACGTGAGAAAGGGCGACATGCTCATCACGCTGGACCCGGAGTCCTACCAGGCGCAGGTGGACCAGGCCGAGGCCCGGGTGCGCATGGCGCGGATCGCCATCGACCGCCAGAAGCTCATGATCGAAAACCTCGAGGACCGCTTCGAGCGCCAGAAGGCCCTGTTCGCCGCCAACCTCGTGGACGAGGACAGCTTCGAACTGCTCGAGAACGAGCTTGCCCTGGCCAGCGTGGACCTGGCGTCGCTGCAGGAGTCACTGACCCAGGCCGAGGCCGCGCTGGACCAGTCGGCGGAATTGCTGGACAAGACGCGGATCCGCTCACCCATCGACGGCATCGTGATCCAGATCGACGTCAAGGTCGGCGAGACCGTGATCGCCGGCACGACGAATATTCCCGGCTCCACCATGATGGTCATCGCCGACCCCTCCGAGTCGCTTACCGAGGTGCTGGTGGACGAGGCCGATATCGCCACGGTGCGCCTCGGCCAGAGCGCGGACGTGTTCCCGGCCGCCCATCCGGACACCCCGTTGTCCGGCACGGTGCAACAGATCGCCTCGGTGGCCCGGCAGGCGCCCGGCCAGGCCAACCTGTCCTTCCTGGTCAAGATCCTGCTGGACGAGCAGGACGAGGTGCTGGTGCGGCCGGGCATGAGCGTGCGCGCCGACATCTACACCGAGACCTCGGAAGAGACGCTGGCCGTGCCCCTGGCCGCCGTGCTTTTCGACGAAGACCTCAGCGAGGAGGCCGAAGGCGAGGCGGAACAGCCCTACGTGTTCGCCGTCGAAGACGGCAAGGCGGTGCGCAAGGACATCGAGATCGGTATCTCCAGCGACGAGGACCAGGAGGTCCTGTCAGGCCTGGACGAGGGTGAAACGGTCGTCACCGGACCGTTCCGCACCCTGCGCGACCTGGCCGACGGCGACACCGTCGAGGAACTGGAAGAGTCCGACGAGGACGAGGACGAAGACGATTGACGACCCCGGCGCCTGACAACGGGACGGTCATCACGTTCCGCAACGTCTACCGCACCTACGAGATGGGCGACCAGGTGCTTCATGCCCTGGGCGGGGTGGACGTGGATATCCGGCGCAACGAATACGTCGCAATCGTCGGCGCCTCCGGTTCGGGCAAATCCACCATGATGAACATCATCGGCTGCCTGGACCGCGCCACGCAGGGCGACTATCTGCTCAACGGGACCCACGTCAACGACATGAACGAGGCGGAACTGGCCCGTGCACGCAACCGGGAGATCGGCTTCGTGTTCCAGAGCTTCAACCTGCTCGCGCGCGCCTCGGCGCTCAAGAACGTCATGCAGCCGCTGGTCTACCGCGGCATCCCGCGCGCCGAGCGCAGGCGAATCGCGGCCGAGTCGCTGGACCGGGTCGGCCTGGGCGACCGCCTGGATTCCCGGCCCAACCAGTTGTCCGGCGGGCAGCGCCAGCGCGTGGCGATCGCCCGCGCGCTGGTCAGCAATCCCGCCATCCTGCTGGCCGACGAACCGACCGGCAACCTCGACAGCAGGACCAGCCAGGAGATCATGGCCCTGATCGACCAGCTGCACGACGACGGCCAGACCATCATCATGGTGACCCACGAGCCGGACATCGCCGCGCATTGCGACCGCATCATCCGGCTCGAGGACGGCCGGATCGCGGCCGACGACCGACAGGCCCGAAGGGCCGGGGCCCGTTGATGTACATGTTTCTGGAAAGCGTCCGTTCCGCCCTGGAGTCCATCCGGGCGCACGGCTTCCGCTCCATTCTGACCTCGCTGGGCATCATCATCGGCGTGACCTCGGTCATCGCCGTGGTGTCCATCGTGCAGGGGCTTTCCTACACCATCAATGCGCAGTTCGCCGGCCTCGGCAGCAATTCCCTGACCGTCCGCTCCTACACCCCGTTCAAACAGCAGTTGCAGGGGCGGCTGGCCAAGCTGCGCGACAGCGACATGCAGGCCATCTCGGAACGCGTCGAGGGCATCTCCCACATCACGCCCATCCTGTTCACCCAGACCGGCCGCCGGGGGCAGATCTCCTACCGGGCGCAGACCGCCTTTTCGCAGGTGTTCGGCATCGGTCCCAGCTACCTCGAGGTCAACAGCGTATACCCCCAGGAAGGCCGCTTTTTCACGCGCGAGGACGATCAGCGGCGGCGGCTGGTCTGCGCGGTCGGGGTGGATATCATCGAGAACCTCAAGATGCCGGAGGACTCCATCGGCGAGTTCTTCCGCATCGGCAGCGAGTGGTGCAAGATCGTGGGCGTCATCGAGAAGCGCGGCGAATTGCTGGGCTTCTCGCAGGACGATTTCGTCCTGATCCCCTACGGCACGGCAAAGCGGATCATGGGCACCTCGCGGGACCTGGACATCCAGATACAGTTGCTGGTGGACGACCTGAACCGGCAGGATGAGGTCAAGGATCGCATCCGCCGGGTGCTGCGCCAGGAGCACGGGCTGAAGTCCGGCGAGCCGGACGATTTCCGGGTGCAGACTGCAGAGCAGCTGACGGAGTCCTTCAACACCGTCATCAACACCATCACCGCGGTATCGGCGGGCATCGCCGGCATCTCGCTGCTGGTGGGCGGCATCGGCATCATGAACATCATGCTGGTCTCGGTCACCGAGCGCACCCGCGAGATCGGCATCCGGAAGGCCCTGGGCGCCACGCGGCAGGACATCCTGCTGCAGTTCCTGATCGAGGCGCTGACGCTGTGCATGATCGGCGGGCTGCTGGGCGTGGCCATCGGCTACGGGCTGGGGGCCATGGTCTCGGCAATGCTGCCCGGGTTCCCGGCCGCGCACGTGCCGCTGTGGGCGGTACTGCTCAGCTTTGGTTTCTGCGCCGCGGTCGGCGTGGTGTTCGGTATCGTCCCGGCTGCCAAGGCGGCGCAACTGGACCCGATCGACGCGCTCAGGTACGAGTAATGAACCCGGGGCAGGTTCCGGAGCGGTCACCGGGACCGCTTGACCTTCGAACGAACCGCCCCCGAAACAGAATGGAAGCTTCGGAAGGCCTTATCCGGCCCACCGCCCGGGATCAGTCCCCCCGCCTGGCGTTCGATGGGTCCGATTCGTCGGAATCGAAGCCGATCTCCTCGGCCCTGCGTCTCCACTTCTTGCGCGCCAGTTCCTGCATATCGACGGTGTCGTCGCTTTCGTCCACGATCTCCAGCCCCAGCAGGGTTTCGAAGACGTCTTCCAGTGTCAGTATGCCCTGCAGGTCGCCGTACTCGTCCACCACCAGGCCGATGTGCGACTTCTGGCGCAACAACTCGTTGAAGGCCCGGGCCAGCGAGATCGACTCCGGCACCACCGGCATCTCCCGGCGGTAGTTCGACAGCAGGCTGTGCCCGTTGCCGCGCGCCTGCGCCAGCATGATGTCCCCGCGCAACACGAATCCGTCCACCTGGTCCGGGTCGTCCCCAAAGATGGGGATGCGCGAGAACGGCGCGTGGTCGTGCTGGTGGAAGAACTGCTCCACGGTGATGGTCGCGGGAACCGAGAACAGCACGGTGCGCGGTGTCATCACGTCCTGCACGCGGGTGTGGCGCAGGTGCAGCAGGTTCTTGAGGATTGTGAGTTCCCGCTCGGCCAGCACGCCCTCCTCGACGCTCAGCTCAGCCATGGCTGTCAGTTCTCCGCGACTGAAACCGCTCAGGGTGTTCCCCTCGGTCATTCCGCCGGTAATTTTCTCCGACATCACCACGAAGGGGTACAGCAGCCAGACCAGGAGCCGGAGACCATGCGCGGTGACGGGCGCCAGGCTGCGCCAGTAGTGTGCCCCCAGGGTTTTCGGGATGATCTCGGAAAACACCAGGATCAGCAGCGTCAGCACGGCGGAAGCCACGCCCAGGTAGGCGCTGCCGAAAACGACGGCCGCCTGGGCGCCGGCGCCCGCCGCGCCCACCGTGTGGGCAATGGTGTTGAGCGTGAGTATGGCGGCCAGGGGCTTGTTGATATCCGACTTGAGTGTGCGCATCAACGGGCCGGAGGGCCGTCCCTCGTTTTCCAGCACTGCGGTGTAGGCCGGTGTGACGCTCAGGATCACCGCCTCGGCGATGGAACACAGGAAGGAGAACACCAGTGCGAACAGGACGTAGGTGATGAGCAGCGCCATGGATCAGTTTGCCGTTGTTTCCCTGGTTGCGATTATTCCACGATCGGTACGCGGGTTTCGACTATCCCTGGCAATGCGTTCACCCACTTCCCGGTTAATCCGAAAGCTCATCGGACAGTTCACGCGTCGCATCATCCAGAACCTGCTGGAATGCAGCCACGATACCCTGCATCCCGGGCCCGAGCGCCGGGCTCGACCGCTTTATGCGGAACGCCCGACCACCTCCGCCGCAGTCCTTTTCGGCGGTAAGGTCCAGGCGAACAGCATCCACGTCTCCGTCATCATCCAGCCCGGCGAAATATTCACGGACCTCCAGGTGGAGGCGGCAATCAGCGCCGTTTGGCACCGTGGGTTCGAGGTTTCTTCGCAACACGGAATGCAACACGTCCGGCAGGTTGTCGGGCCAGCGCGCTCCTGCAAAGTGGTTCAGGCGCGCGGCGCCGTCGATCGTCAGTATCCGGTCCGTGTCCAGGCCAGGCACCACGTCCAGTTCCAGGTCCAGTGATCCGGCCGGCGCTTCCGAATGTGTATTACCCGCCAACGGGGCAAGCCACCAGGTGGTCTCGGGCGCCCGATCGGCGGTCAGCAGGCCGCCACAGGCGCTCAGCGCCAACGCCTGGGCGAGGGCCAGAGACAGGCATGCAAGGTTCCGTTTGAATACGTTCATATCGGTCTCACTGGTCCACCACGACGGGGTCCTCGTCCGGCTGGTAGATCAGGCTGGACGGATCCTCGCGCAGTTCACGCAACAGTTTTTCGATCTCCCGCAGGGCCTCCCGCGCCTCGCCGACCAGTTCCGGCACCTGGCCGAGTCCGCCTGACATGAAATCCTGCATGTCGGCACTGTTCTCAGCGGTCCAGCGGTCCAGGCGCGCGGCCAGGCTCCCCAGGCTGGTGCTGAGCTGTTCCAGGTTGGCGACCGTTGAAGCCAGCCCCGGCCGCATATCGCCGATGGCTTCCTGCACGCTTTGCAGGCTGTCCCTGATGTCGGCCAGGGTCCGGTTCAGCGAATCCGGCAATTCGGCGAACGACTCTTCCCGGGCAGCCAGGGAGCCGGATAGCGAGTCGATGTTCTGCAGTGTCCTGGCGACCCGGCTTCGGTTGCCCTCGCCGATCAGCGCATTGGCCTGATCCAGCAGGTTGTTGAGCTTTTCCACGATGGCGGGGGCATCGGACAGCACGGCCGCCAACCCCGTATCGCGCACCTCGATGACCGGGTATTCGTGACCGGGCGGCGTTTTGAGCGGCAGATTCATGCCCGGATCGCCCACCAGGTTGATGACCGCAACACCCGTGATGCCCTGGAATGCCAGGCTGGCCGAGGTGCCGGTATCCACCGGCGTGTTTTCCAGTACCTCGATGTCCACGCGCACGCTCATGGGGTCGCCCAGTATGATCTCCATGCGGGTCACGTTGCCGACTTCGACGCCGAGGTAATACACGGGGCCGCCGAGCATCAGGCCCGACACGTCTTTCTCGAAAAACATGGAATAGGTCACCGTCGCCCGGCCGCCCTGCTGGCCGGCCAGCCAGATCGAGGCCCCGAGGAATATCGCCAACGCCGTGGCCACGAACAGGCCGACGATGAAGTTCTTGCTACCCACGCTTGCGGCCTCCGAATTCGGAATATGCCCGGCGCGCACGCGGCACGCCGAAGTAGGACTCGATCCACGGGTGCCCGGACTCGAGAACNNACCAGTTCGTCGAACTCGGTGGCGGCGACAGGGTCGAGCCCCGCCGTGGGCTCATCGAGGAACAGGATCTTCGGTTCCAGGGCCAACGCCCGGGCCAGGGACACCCGCTTGCGCATGCCGCCGGACAGCTCCGAAGGGTACTTGTCCGCGACCGAGAGCGACAGTCCCGACATCAGCAGTTTCAGGCTCGCGAGTTCGTGACGTGTTTCCAGCGGCATGTCCGAGTGCAGCGCGATGGGAAGCTCGACGTTTTCCTGCACGGTGAGCCCGGACAACAATGCGCCACCCTGGAACAGCACACCCAGCGCCTGTGACGGCAGGGGTTTCTGGTATTCGATCTCGCGGCCCAGCACCGTGATGCGCCCCTCGTTGGGCCGGTGCAGCCCCAGGATCGAGCGCATCAATACCGACTTGCCGGTGCCCGACCCGCCCACCACCCCGAGAATTTCGTCACCGTTCACGTCCAGCGCCAGACCGTCGTGGACGACCTGGCGGCCAAAGCGGTTGACGAGCCCGCGAACCGAGATCACCGGCGCCATCAGAAATCCAGCCTCGTGAACAGCATGGTGAAGAAGGCGTCTGCCAGGACGATCAGGAAGATGGATTGCACCACCGCCACCGTGGTCAGCCGGCCGAGTTCCTCGGCGCTGTGCCGCACCTGCATGCCGCGCAGGGTGCCGACGGCGGCGATCAGGAAGGCGAAGAACGGCGCCTTGATCAGGCCCGCGTAAAAGTCGTTGAGGTCGGTGCTGTAAGCAACCCGTTCGACGAACTGCACCACCCCGATGTCGAGCGTCCCGATGGCGATCAGCGCGCCGCCGGCCAGCCCGGCCACGTCCGCCAGCAGGGTCAACCCCGGCAGGGCGATCACCAGACCCAGGATGCGCGGCAGTATCAGGACCTGGTTGGGATTGAGGCCCATGACGCGCATTGCGTCGATCTCCTCGTTCAGCTTCATCGTGCCCAGCGCCGCGGCGAACGCGCTGCCCGAGCGCCCCGCCACCATCACGGCGGCCATCAGCACGCTCATCTCCCGCGTCATCGCGATGCTCACCAGGTCCACCACNNGGTCCACCACGTAGATCCTGGCTCCGAATTGCCCGAGTTGGGTCGCCGCCTGGTAGGCCATGACGATGCCTACGAGGAACGTGATCACCATGACGATGGGGATGGCCTGCACGCCCGCCTGGTAGACCTGCTTGAGGGTCTCTCCGACGATCAGCAGTGAAGGCCTGCGCACGCCGTCGAGGATCGCCCGCGCGACGGCACCCACGTCCTCGATGCGCTGGGCCGTGGAGGTGCCCAGCCGTTCCACCCCGCTGCGCCACCGCGGCGGCCGGCGTTGCTTGCGGGGTTCCGGTTTGTACTCCCGGATGGCCGCCATGTCGATGATATTGCGAAGAAACTTGAAGTGACCGGCGCGGAAGCCCGCGAAGTCGGACTTGAATCCCAATTCGGAGAGTTGCTGCGAGCGGTCGTAGAGCACCCAGGCGCCGGCGATGTCTATGTTCGCCAGGCCTCCGCAACGGAACCGGACCCGCTGCCCTGCCCGCGGAAGCACCGATGCGGTGGCTTCCTCGAGGTCCGATACGTTGTCGAATACCCAGTCGCTCCTCAGGCTGACGACCAGTTCGTCTGGAGCTGACTCGAGTTCGAGGTATGCGCTCATCGCACTTTCCGGGTGCCTTCCATGATGGTCATGTCGCCCCGCACCGGCTGCGACGGTTACCAGGGCCGCCGGTCCGGAAGGGGAATGAACTCGTCGTCACCAGGCACCCGGTCAAAGCCACCTGCTTCCCAGCGTTCTGCTGCAAACCGGATCCGCTCCCGTGAACTGGCGACAAAGTTCCACCACAGGTGGCGACGCCCGACCGGGTCTCCCCCCAGGACCGCGATACGGACATCCGTTTGCGCCTGTATGACGGGCGTGCCGCCAGCTTCGAATACCGCCATGCAATGAGGTTCCACGATCGTGCCAGCCGCGGAAACACGACCAGCCGCCAGGTACACGGCGCGCTCCGGGTACTCGTCCGGCAGCCTGAATGACTGTCCGGCCCGCAAGGACGTTTCCATGTAGAACAGCGGGGAGAATACTTGGACGGGCGATTCGCTACCCAGGGTCGCGCCCGCGATCAGCCTGAAGACGGCATCGTCGTGCCGGATTTCCGGCAGGGAACCCTCGGGGTGGTGATGGAAGGCGGGTTCCACGTCCTCCTGGCCGTCCGGCAGCGCCAGCCAGACCTGCAGGCCATGCATCCGGTTCGGCTTGCTGCGCAACTTTTGGTCGGTGCGCTCCGAGTGCACGATGCCGCGCCCGGCGGTCATCCAGTTGACCGCGCCGGGCCGGATCGCCTGCACGCAGCCCAGGCTGTCGCGGTGCAGGATTTCGCCTTCGAACAGGTAGGTAACGGTGGCCAGCCCGATGTGTGGGTGGGGGCGCACGTCCATGCCCTTGCCCGCCGGCAGCGTTACCGGGCCAAAATGGTCCCAGAACACGAAGGGCCCGACCGCGCGGCGCGCTGCCGAAGGCAACACCCGGCGCACCGAGAAATCACCGATGTCGCGTTCCGCGGGTTTCAGTACCAGTGGGTGCACCCGGGATACGCTCTCATTGGTATCCGATCGCCACGGCGATCACCATGGTCAGCGCGCCCGCGATGAGCAACTGCACCATCAACGGCCAGATGAACCGGAACCAGCGCCCGTAGGGAATACCGCAAATGCCGAGGATGCCCATCAGGACCGGGTTGGTCGGCACGATCATGTTCATGAAACCGTCACCCATCTGGTAGGCCAGCACCGCGACCTGGCGCGATACCCCCACGATGTCCGAGATCGGGGCCATCAGCGGCATGGTCACGTAGGCCTGCCCGGATCCGGACGGAATGAAGAAATTCAGCAGGCTCTGGATGAACACCATGCCCACCGCCGACAGTTCGGCCCCGACCGCCAGCAGCGGTTGCGACAGGCCGTGCACGATGGTGTGCAGCACCTGCCCGTCGTCCAGGGTGATCTGGATGGCCCGGGCGAAGCCGACCAGCAGCGCCGTCGCGATCAGCTCGCCGGCGCCGTTGATGAAATGCCTGGCCATGTCGTCGAAGCTCATGCGGGCCAGCAGACCCACGACGATGGCCAGCGCCACGAAGATGCCGCCCAGTTCGATGAAATACCACTGGTGCGCCTTGATCCCCCACACCACGAACACCAGCGCGACCAGGGTCGCCAGCAGCACCAGCCACTGGCGCAGGTCCAGGTCCTCTGTCGTGGGCGGATCCGGCGGCTGCGCCTCGGGGATGTCCGCCACCAGCGACGCGCCCGGATCGTTACGGACCCGCCTGGCGTAACGCAGCAGGTGGATGTAACCGATGGCGACGAAGGGGATGAACATGGCCAGCCGGAACCCGAGCCCGGATACCGGCTCCAGCCCCGCCACCTCCTGGGCGACCAGCACCGTGAAGGGATTCATGACGGCGGTGCCGTAGCCGATGCCGTAGCCGACCACCATGATGCCGACCGCCGCCACGGTGTCCATGCGCATGCCCACGCACAGGGTGATCAGGATGGCGACCAGCGGGATGTATTCCTCGGCCATGCCGATGGTGGACGAGCCGACCGCGAAGGCCAGCATGCCCATGAGGATCAGCAGCGCCGGCTGGCCGCCGAAGCGGTGCAGCATGCGCGCCAGCGCCGCGTCGAGCGCCCCGGTTGCCCTGATCACGGCCAGGGCGCCGCCGATGATGAAAATGAAAAAGATGATGCCCTGCGCTTCCGCCAGTCCCCGCGGGATGACCGTGAACAGCGACCAGACCGGCTGGCTGGCAGACTCCTCGAGCACCGCGAAAGTGCCGGGCACCACCACCTCGTGGCCGTGGCTCAGCTCCGTGTCGTACCTGCCCGCCGGCAACACCAGGGTGAGGACATAGGCCAGCACGACCATGGCGTACAGCAGGACGAGCGTGTGCGGTACCTTGAGCTTTTTGAACATCGCCGTTCTCACTTCTTGTGCCGAGGACAGGCCGGGCCGGAGATCGCCCTGCCGGTGATCCTATCAGTTTTGACATGGTAACGGCGCCCGGCGTACTGCGGCGGGCACCCGTGCAAGACCGGGGCGGTCCAGCGCGCCGGCGGACGACCTGTCAGGAACCGCTATCGGCCGCCGCCTGGGTCCGAATCCGGGCCACGAACCAGGCGGCAAAGGCGAGGAACGCGAGGAATCCCACCGTGTTGGCCAGCCATTCCGGGCCGAGCCATTCGATTCCGAATCCTTCCGGCCTGGAGCCCTGCCAGAACGCCACGCCCGCGATGGCCACGCCCAGCAGGCCTTCGCCGCCGACGAATCCGGAGCCCAGCAGCACGCCCCGGTCCCGGCGCCCGGTCCTTTCCGCCTCGTTGCGCGCGCGCTTTTCCAGCCACAGCCTGAGCATGCCGCCGAAAAAGATCGGCGTCATCGTGGAAACTGGCAGGTAGACGCCGACCGCGAACGGCAGTGACGGTATCCGGAACAACTCGGCCACCACCGCGATTCCCGCACCGATCGCCACCAGGCCCCAGGGCAGGTTCTGCTCCAGCACGCCGTCGATCACCAGTTTCATCAGGGTGGCCTGCGGCGCCGGCAGTTCCTCGCTGCCGAATCCGAAGGTCTCCGCCAGCAGCAGCACGGACAGGCAGACGAATGTCGCCGAGGTCAGGACCCCGATCAGTTCGCCCGTCTGCTGGTTGCGCGGGGTGGCGCCCAGCAGGAAACCGGTCTTGAGATCCTGGGAGGTGTCGCCGGCGATGCTGGCCGCGATCGCCACCACGCAGCCGACCGTCAGCGCCGCGGCCTTGCCGTTGATGTCGGTCCAGCCCATCACCAGGAACACGCCCGCCGTGCCGAGCAGTGCGGCGATGGTCATGCCGCTGGTGGGATTGCTGGTCACCCCCACCAGGCCCACGATGCGCGAGGCCACGGTGACGAAAAAGAAGGCGAACACGATGACACACACGGCCGCCACCGCGCGCTCCACGGCCTGGTCCAGGGCGCCGAACGGTGCCTCCACCAGCACCAGTACGAGGCCGATGATGAGGATGCCCGTGCCGACGGCCTTGAGGGGCAGGTCCCGGCCAGTGCGCGGGCCGATCGGCCGCGCCCGGCCTCCCTTCTCCACCTCGTCCGAGACCGTGTCCACCCGCTCGCGCAGTTCCCGCGCGCCGATGCGGAAGGATTCGACCATGACCGGCAGGCTCCTGATCAGGGTCATGATGCCTGCCGCGGCGACGGCGCCCGCGCCGATGTAGCGCACGTAGCGGGTCCAGATCTGCGAGGCGGACATTTCGTTGATGGTCAGCACCATCTCGGGATAGAGCGGCGGCCGCCCCTCGCCCCAGTAGGCGATGGCCGGGATGATGATCAGCGACGACAGCAGGCCGCCGGCCACCATGACCGTGGCGATGCGCGGCCCCAGGATGTAGCCGACGCCGAACAGTGCCGGCGACAGGTCCATGCCGACCTCGCCCTTGCGCAGGAACGGGATGCGCAGGTGCGCCTCGTCGATCAGTACCTGGGCCCAGCCGGTCAATGTCTTGTACAGGGCCCCGGCGCCCAGGCCGATGAACACGTTGCGCGCGTGCCCGCCGCCGCTCTCGTTGGCCACCAGCACGTGCGCGCAGGCCGTGCCCTCCGGGTAAGGCAGCTTGCCGTGCTCGCGCTCGATCAGGAAACGCCGCAGCGGGATCATGAACAGCACGCCCAGCAGGCCGCCCGACATGGCGAGCAGCGTCATCTGCAGCAGGTTCGGTTCCAGGCCCCACAGGAACAGCGCGGGCAGCGTGAAGATCACGCCGCTGGCGACCGAACTCGAGGCCGAACCCACGGTCTGCGACAGGTTCGCTTCCAGGATATTGGCCGAACCGCCCAGCTTGCGCAGGGCATGGAAAGCCGCCACGGTCATGACCGCGACCGGTATGGAGGTGCTGATGGTGAGCCCGGCCCTCAGCCCGAGATAGGCGTTGGCCGCCCCGAAAAGCACGCCGAACACGATGCCGAAAAACAGCGCCTTGACGGTGAATTCGTGCGGCGATTCGGATGCCGGCACGTACGGTTCGTAGACCTCCCCTTCCTTCAGGGGACGGTGCGCACTGTCCGGCAGTCGGCGATGGTCGGTCATGTCTGGTCTCACCCCGGGTTCAGGTACAAGCCAGCAAGCCTACCTCAGGGCGGCCGCCAGCCCAAGTGCCCGGCCGGGATTCGTACATGGCCGCCGCGCGGGAATCGCGTTTTCACCGGAGCGGCCCGGTCGGTCGGATTTTGCAGGTTGTGTCAGTGGGTCGCCCGGATTGGCCCCGCCGGGCCAGAGGGGCGGGCTGTCTTTACCTTGCGCGGTGATCGAGCTGCCGTCGAACACGCTCGAGCAACTGCCTGGTGCGCTCGATACCCTCGTCTTCCGGCAGGGAGTTACCCTCATACTCGATGCCGACCCAGCCCGAGTAGCCCGCGTCCACGACGATTTCCATGATGTGCGGGTAATCGATGGTGGTTTCGTTTCCTTCCTCGTCGAAATCGTAGGTCTTGGCGCTGACCGCCTTGGCGAAAGGCATCAATTCCCTGGTGCCGACATAGCGGTCGTAACGCTCCCCGGTTCCCTTGTCGATGACGAAGTTGCCGAAGTCCGGCAGGGTGCCGATGCGGCCATGGTCCGCGAGTTCCATCACGCCGGTCAGCCACCTGGCATTGGAAGACAGGCCCCCGTGATTTTCCACAAGAACGTCAAGGTCGAGCTTTTCACAGTATTCCGCCAGCGCGTGCAGGCCGTCGGCAGCCCTTTGCATCTGCTCGTCCCAGCTTCCGGCACTGCGCGCATTGACGCGAATCGAATGACAACCCAGGTCACGGGCGGCATCGGCCCAGCGGTGGTGATTGGCCACGACCTGACTGCGCTGCTTCTCATCCGGGTCGCCCAGATCGCCCTCCTCGTCGACCATGACCAGGAGGCTGGCGACCCCTTCGCCCTCGGCGCGTCTGCGCAATTCGCTCACCAGCCTGTCGCTCAAGGCATCGAAATAGAACTGGTTGACGTATTCGATGGCCCTGATACCGAACTTTCCGGACGCAATCCTCGCAAAGTCAACGGGATCGTACTCGCCCCCGAAGAAGCTCCTGTGCAGTGACCATTGCGCAAGGGAAATCCTGAACAGCGGGGTCTGCCCCGCCCGCACGCCGCCGGGCACCAGGGGGTTGGCCAGGGCCAGGCCGGTCAACATGGAACTGGAGATGAACTGCCTGCGATACATGCTCGTGAATTTACTGCTGCCGGGTTTCCGTGGCTCATCGTGCCGCTCAATCGGCTTCGGGCTGATCCTGCGGGGCCGGTTTCATATAGGCCCGGCCGGTGATCATCGACGAGACGATACTGCGACCACCCTTGTGCTCCGCCAGCACCACGCCCGCCACGTGCAGCGGCACCAGCGCCAGCAACATGAAGAACACGAACTTGTGGGTGTCGATGAAGGGCGACCGGAAAGCCCTCATCTCGCGATAGGCAGCCTCGTCCACGAGTTCCGGCCGGTTGGGCGCCACGTCGGCGGGATCGACCCCGTCGGCGGCGACCCACTCGGCAATGCGGCCGCCCAGTGGCGGGTAGTAAATGTCAGTGCCGGCCAGGACCAGGCCCGTAACCGCCATGGTGAGCATGCAGGCCAGCATCAGCGTGACGGAGATACGCCCGAGGGGCGAATGGCCCGGCTGATCGTGGCCCTCCGGCCGGAAAAGGTTCCTGGCCTGGCTCGCCAGTGCTTTCGGAAATCCCCGCCCCAGCGGCAACAGGCTTCGCCACCGCGCATGTTCACCACCCACGAACGCCCAGGCCAGCCGCACGAGCAGGTTCACGGCGAACACGTAGCCGCACAGGGCGTGCAACTGCTTGAGCAGCACCTTGCCCTCGTCGGACATGCCGAGGGTCTTGGCATTCCAGATGAACGCACCGATGACGGCCAGTAAAAGCACCACGATCACGTTGATCCAGTGAAACCAGCGAACCATGGCGTCCCGGTTTGCCGCGTCTTCCTTGCGGGTAATCTCCATTCCGGTTTCCTCTCCTTACAGGGCACGATCGGGGATCGCGTGTCACCGGCGCAAGCGCCACCGGCAGGAACATTTTGACCCTGCTTTGATGTTGGCCATAGAATAGCCCATTGCCGCCGCCGGCAGACCGGCTTTTTTGCGGGAGATGCCCGCACAACCCAGTTCGATGAAGAGGTTAACACCTGATGCACGTACTGAAATGTCCCAAATGCACATCCGACATGGAATTGGCCTCATACGACCGGATCCAGGTGGACCGGTGCACCCACTGTAAAGGCCTCTGGTTCCAGACCGGGGAACTGGAAGAGCTGAGAAAGGACACCTGGATGGCCGACTACGTCCTTGACGAGGGTGACGCCAAGGTGGGCAAGAAATTCAACCGGATCACGGCCATACATTGCCCTGAATGCGATGCGGACATGCGCCAGGAGTTCGACGCGGACCAGCCCCACATCGTCTACGAGACCTGCCCCAACGGCCACGGCTCGTTCCTGGATGCCGGCGAATTCACCGACCTGGTCAACGTGACCTTCTGGGACCGGTTCAAGTCGGCCCGGTAACAACCGTTTTCCGCCGCCCCTCCGCACAGGGCGGAGGGCGCGGATTACCCGGATCCATGACGACGGCTGCCATGCCCTGAATGCCCGTTTCCGCCCTGCCAGCCCTGGCGGGTGCGCGACCGGCGGCATTGGCATAGACTTGCCCGATTCACAGTAAAGAACACCTCATCCACGGGGGATTTCCATGCACAAACCACGAATTTCGAGTACTCCATTCGTTACCCTGGCCATCACCCTGGTCATCGCCATGCTCGGCGTCCTGGCCGGGCCCGCCACGGCCGCGGACGACGACAAGCACCCATTGGCCGGCATGCCCCTGCGGAGCATCGGGCCGGCACTGACCTCCGGGCGCGTATCCGACTTCGCCTTCCACCCGGAACAGAGCCACGTTTTCTACGTCGCCATGGCCAGTGCCGGGGTCTGGAAGACCACCAACAACGGCACCACCTGGAAGCACGTGTTCGCCAACGAAGGGGCCTTCGCTACCGGCGTGGTAGCCATCGACCCGGAGAATCCCGAGGTCGTCTGGGTGGGCACCGGCGAGAACAACTCCCAGCGCAGCGTCGGCTACGGCGACGGGGTCTACAAGTCCGTGGACGGCGGCAAATCCTGGAAGAACATGGGCCTCAAGGACTCCGGCCACATCTCCATGATCCGCTTCCACCCGGACGACAGCGACACCGTGTTCGTTGCCGCCCAGGGCCCGTTGTGGAGCGACGGCGGTGACCGTGGCCTCTACCGGACCACCGACGGCGGCGAAAACTGGGAACGCATTCTCGACATCGATGCGCATACCGGCGTCAACGAATTCGTCATGCACCCGGGCGACCCGGACGTGATCCTGGCCTCCAGCTACCAGCGCCGGCGCCACGTCTGGACGCTGATCAACGGCGGTCCCGGCAGCGGCATCCACAAGACCACCGACGGCGGCAAGACCTGGCGCAAGCTCGCCGGCGGCCTGCCCTCGGGCGACCTCGGCCGCATCGGCCTGGCTGCAGCTCCAGGCGCGCCAAACGTGGTCTACGCGATCGTCGAGGCGGACGCCAAGGGACGCGGCGTGTACCGCTCCACGGATTTCGGCGAGAGCTGGGAGAAGCGCTCCGACCACATGACCACCAGCCCGCAGTACTACAACGAGCTGGTCGTGGATCCGAACAACCCGGACCGCGTGTATTCGCTGGATACCTTTACCCACGTTTCCGAGGACGGGGGGAAGACCTGGAAGCGGCTTTCGATCAAGTACCGCCACGTGGACGACCACGCGCTGTGGATCGACCCCGCCGACACCGCGCACTGCTGGATCGGCGGCGACGGCGGCGTGTACGAGACCTGGGACATGGGCCAGACCTGGCGCCACATCCAGAACCTGCCGACCGTGCAGTTCTACCGCGCGACCCCTGACAACGACACGCCCTTCTACAACGTCTGTGCGGGCACGCAGGACAACTTCACCCAGTGCGGGCCTTCGCGGACCCGCTTCACCGACGGCATCACCAACGCCGACTGGTGGCTGGCCCAGTTCGGCGACGGCTTCAAGCCACGGTTCGACCCGACGGACCCGAATATCATTTACGCGCAATACCAGCACGCCGGCATCGTGCGCTTCGACCGCGTGACCGGCGAGCGAGTGTCCATCGTCCCGCACCCGGCCAGCGGCCAGAACAACTTCAAGTGGAACTGGAATTCACCGCTGATCGTTTCACCCCACGCGCCGCAGCGCCTGTATTTCGGCGCCGAGCGCCTGTTCCGCTCCGACGACCGGGGCAACAGCTGGACCGCGGTCAGCAACGACCTGACGCGCCAGCTCGATCGCAACGAGCTGGAGGTCATGGGGCGCGTGTGGAGCGTCGATTCAATCGCCAAGAATGCCTCGACCTCGATGTATGGCTCATTGATCGCGCTCGACGAAAGCCCGATCGAGGAAGGGCTGATCTACACNNGCCCCGTCGAGGAAGGCCTGATCTACACGGGCACCGACGACGGCCTGATCCAGGTGACGCAGGACGGCGGGGAGACCTGGCGGCGCACGGATACCTTCCGGGGCGTGCCGGACATGTCGCTGGTCGAGGACATCATCGCCTCGCAGCACGACGCCGACGTGGCCTACGCCGTGTTCGACAACCACAAGCGCGGCGACTACAAGCCCTACGTGCTGAAGAGCGACGACCGCGGCCGCAGCTGGGACCTGATCTCGTCGAACCTCCCGGAGCGCGGCACGGCCCACACCATCGTCGAGGACCACGTGGATCCCGACCTGCTGTTCGTCGGCACCGAGTTCGGCGTGTTCTTCACCCAGGACGGCGGCGGGACCTGGCACGAACTGACCTCGCTGCCGACGATCGCCGTGCGCGACCTCGAGATCCAGCGCCGCGAGAACGACCTGGTGGTCGGCACCTTCGGCCGCGGCATCTACATCCTCGACGACTACTCGCCGCTGCGCGCGCCCCGCGCCTCACTGGACGAGGGCCCGCTGCTGTTCGGCGTGCGCGACAGCTGGCTGTACCTCGAAGACGACCGGCGCGGCTGGGGCGGCCTGGGCGATTTCGGCACGTCCAAGTACTCAGCCTCCAATCCGCCTTACGGGGCCGTGTTCGGCTACTACCTGCCCGAGAAGATCCAGTCCTTGCGCGACCAGCGCCGCGAGGAAGAAAAGGAGGTCGCAAAGGAAGGCGGAGACAATCCCTATCCCGACTGGGACCAACTGCGCAGGGAAGACCGCGAGGAAGCGCCCACGGTCATGCTGATCGTGCGCGACGCGGATGGCCAGGTAGTGCGCCGCGTGGCCGGCGCGACCGGCAAGGGATATCACCGGACGGCCTGGGACATGCGCTACCCGGCGCCCAATCCGGTCAACCTCACCCCGGCGTCCGACCGGCCGCCCTGGGCCAGCGACCCCCAGGGTCCCCTCGCCCTGCCCGGTGAGTACAGCGTGACCCTGGTCAAGCGGGTCGAGGGCGAACTGGTCGAAGTGGCCGGGCCCGAAGCCTTCGTCCTCAAGCCCATGTTCGAAGGTGGCGAGATCGCCGCGGATCCGGCCGCCGTGAACGCCTTCCAGATGCAGACCGCCGACCTATACCGCGCCGTGCTGGGCGCGGACCGGGCAGCCGGCGAGATCGAGTCGCGCATCAGGCACCTCATGGCAGCCGTCACGGCGACCACCGGCGCCAGCGAAGGGCAGGCCCAGGCCCTGCGCGNNCGTCAGCGCGCGGATTGGCGCCGTGGTATTCGGCCACTGGGACTTCCAGGGCGACGTGCCGGGAACACTGCGCGACTCCTACGCGATCGCCGACGAGGAGTTCCGCGCCGTGCTGGCGGACCTCAAGGCCATCGCCGCCGACCTGGCCGCCTTCGAGGCGGACCTGCAGGCGGACGGTGCACCGTGGACGCCGGGGCGTATCCCCGACTGGCCGTGACTGGCGGTGCAATTACCGGAAGAGGGGCCGTTCGCGGCCTCTCTTCGGTGTTGATGGAGCAACGGGATCCTCGCGTAGGCCATTGATTAATATAGCTGGCTGACCGTTCCCATTTGACCGCGCAGTCTTGTTGCAACATACTCCGACGGCCAGAAACACATGCAAGGGGACGACGATGAAACGTATACAAACGACGCTGATCACCCTGGCCGTGCTGTTCATCAGCGTGCCGGCGCTGGCCCAGGATCAGCATGCCAGGGACCACGCGAACGATCACGCCAGCTTCCTGCGCTGCGGCACGCGAGATCTCACAGACCTGGAGATCCTGCTGATCGAGGAGCATGTGCAGAGCATGCGCACCCGGATGGCCGCCAAGAAACCTGACAACCCGGGCGGCGGCAACGGCGGCGGTGGTGGCGGCGGTGGCGGTGGCGGCGACGAAACGCGTCCGGCCGGGACCGTCATCTTCGACGTCTGGTTCCACGTGGTCACGGACGGATCGACTGGCCTCCTGACTGCCGGCGACATCGCCGACCAGATGGAGGTCCTCAACGACGCCTACGCCGGCGCGACCGGCGGTCTCGCCACGGACACTCCGTTCCGGTTCAACCTCGTGAACACCACTTACACCGACAACGCCTCGTGGTTCGCCGCCGGCCCGGGATCGGCGGCCGAGGCAGCCATGAAAGGAGCCCTCAGGCAGGGTGGGCCGGAGACCCTCAACATCTATTCCACCAACGGCGGCGGTTACCTTGGATGGGCGACCTTCCCCACCGGTTACGGCAGCGATCCCGAAGGCGACGGCGTGGTCATCCTCTACGCTTCGGTGCCCAACGGCGGCGCCGCGCCCTACGACGAAGGCGATACGCTCACCCACGAAGTCGGTCACTGGCTGGGCCTGTATCACACCTTCCAGGGCGGCTGCAGCCGGGATGGCGATCTGGTCTCCGACACCCCGGCCGAGCGAAGCCCCGCGTACGGGTGCCCGACCGGCAGGGATTCATGCAGCAATCGCAAGCAACCCGGTGATGATCCGATCCATAATTTCATGGACTACACCGATGATTTCTGCATGTTCGAATTCACGCCGGGCCAGGCGTTTCGCGCTGACACGCTCAGCCAGGTCTACCGCAAGTAAACGCGGGCGCCGGCATCATGATCGGGAAAAGGGGCGCCACGGTGGCGCCCCTTTTCCATTGCGCGTAGTCTGGCAGGATGAACCGGGTTTCAACCGTGTTGGCGGCGCTGTTGGCCGCCACGTGCGCCTGCGCTGGACAGGCGCCGGAACTGGCCCGTGCTCCGGGACGTGTCGCGGCGCCTCCCACGCTATCCTGCGACCGTAACAAGTTGACCTCGTACAACGGCCGTGTCACGGCCTACCAGCGGGATGCGGGCGCCACCTCGCTGCAGGTCTCGACGGACTGGGGCACCGACGAGAAAATCGAGCTGCACCATGTGGACGGGGGAAATCCGGCAGCCCATTTCCGGCTCGCCGGCCAGGCCTTTTCGGCCAACGACTGGTCCCGGATCGAGTCGGAGCCGGGCGTCCTGCGGGATGGGATGCGCGTGATCGCCTGGGTCTGTCGCGACGGCGTCACGCCCCCGGTCATCGACTGGCGACCGGGCGAGGCGCCGGCAGTCGGCTACTGAACAGTCCGCCCGCCCCCGAACTCGACTGCACGGTTGCTTTTATTGACCATGATCATCTCAGCGCCAATTGATGCTGGTTTTTGGCTTCAATTAGCCATCTAATTGAGCCTTCCGAGTACCGAATAACCACCTTTTTGGAGTGAAAAATGTCTTCAGGGGCAGATAAGAAATACGTATACCTTTTCAATGAACTGAACGAGGCGGAGAGCCTTTGCAGCAATAACTGGGAAGCGGTCCGGACCCTGCTCGGCGGCAAGGGCGCCAACCTGGTCGACATGACCCGCCTGGGCGTGCCGGTCCCGCCGGGCTTCACCGTCACCACGGAGGCCTGCAACGACTACCTCGCGCAGGGTGGTTTCCCCGGTGCTTCCTGGGAACAGTCGCTGGCGGCGGTCTCCGAGCTCGAGAACCAGACCGGCAAGAAATTCGGCGACCCCGACAATCCCCTGCTGGTCTCCTGCCGCTCCGGCGCCAAGTTCTCGATGCCCGGCATGATGGACACCGTCCTCAACATCGGCCTCAACGACACGATCGCCGCGAACCTGGCGGCGCAGCCCTCGGGACCGCGCTTCGCCTACGACCTCTACCGGCGCCTGGTGCAGATGTTCGGCAACGTGGTGATGGGCGTGCCGGACGAGCCGTTCGAAGAGGCCATCACGGCCCGGCGCAATGCCCGCGGCGTGAAGACCGATATGGAACTCGACGGTGACGACTGGAAAGCCCTCACCGCACAGTTCAAGGACATCATCCGCGCACACGCCGGCCGCGAATTCCCCGCAGACCCCTACGAGCAGTTGAAGCTGGCCACCGAGGCCGTGTTCAAGTCCTGGAACGGCAAGCGGGCCATCGACTACCGCAACGCCGCCAACATCCCGCACGACCTGGGCACCGCCGTCAACATCCAGACCATGGTGTTCGGCAACATCGGCGACGACTCCGCCACCGGCGTGTTCATGTCGCGCAACGCCACCACCGGCGAGCCGGAGCTCGAAGGCGATTTCCTGGTCAATGCCCAGGGCGAGGACGTCGTCGCAGGCATCCGCGCGACGCTCCCCATCCGGACCATGGGGGACATCATGCCCTCGCAGTACGAGGAGCTCGAAGGCCACGCCCGCAGCCTCGAAAAGCACTACCGCAACATGCAGGACATGGAATTCACCATCGAGCGCGGCAAGCTCTGGATCCTGCAGACCCGCGACGGCAAGCGCACCGCGCAGGCCGAGGTGCGCATCGCCGTGGACATGGTGGACGAAGGCCTCATCACCGCCGAGGAGGCGGTCCTGCGCGTGCAGCCCGAGCAGGTCGATTTCTTCCTGCACCCGCAACTCGACGCGGATGCGGCCGGGGAGGCGCAGGTGATCGCGGAAGGCCTCAACGTCTCACCGGGCGCCGCGGTCGGCGTGATCGCCTTCGATCCGGAAACCGCCGAGCGCTGGGCCAGCAAGGAAGGCCGCAAGGTGATCCTGGTGCGCCCGGAGACCCGGCCCGACGACGTGCACGGCATGCTCGCGGCCGAAGGCATTCTGACCAGCAAGGGCGGGCGCACCAGCCATGCGGCCCTGGTGGCGCGCCAGTTCGGCAAGCCCGCCGTCGTGGGCGTCGAGGAACTCGAGATCGACCTCGAAGCCCGCAACATGAAGCTCGGTGAAGACCTGGTCATCGAGGAGGGCGAATGGCTTTCCATCGACGGCAACACCGGCCAGGTCTACCACGCGGAACTTCCCACGGTCGTTCCGGACATCAACGACCCCTACCTGTTGCGGATCCTCACCTGGGCGGACTCGTTCCGGACCCTGGGTGTGCGCGCCAACGCGGATTACCCCGAGGACGCGGAGCGCGCCCGCGAGTACGGCGCCGAGGGCATCGGCCTGTGCCGGACCGAGCACATGTTCTTCGAGGAGGACCGCCTGCCGATCGTGCAGCGCATGATCACCGCGGATTCACCCACCGTGCGGGCCGAGGCCATCACGCAACTGATGCCCATGCAGCGCTCCGATTTCGAGGGCCTGTTCCGCGCCATGGACGGCCTGCCCGTGATCATCCGGCTGCTGGATCCGCCCCTGCACGAGTTCCTGCCATCCGAAATCGAGCTGGTGTCGGAAATCGCGGACCTCAGGAGTTCGGCGGCCGCGATGTCCCGCGGTAATGACCTCGAGGCGACCATGGCGGAAATCTCCGAGAAACGCAGCCTGCTGGAGCGCGTCGAGGCCCTGCACGAGTCCAACCCGATGCTGGGCACCCGCGGCGTGCGGCTGGGTCTGCAGATACCCGGCCTTTACCAGATGCAGGTACACGCCATCTTCGATGCGGCCTGCCGTTGTGCCAGGGACGGGGTGGACGTGCACCCCGAAGTGATGATTCCGCTGATCTCGCATGTGCGGGAGCTTTCCATGCTGATGGACCCGCTCAAGCACGAGGCGGAAATGGTCATGGAGGAACACGGCATCCGGGTGCCGCACCTGTTCGGCACCATGATCGAGATTCCCCGGGCCGCCCTGACGGCCGGCGAGATCGCCGAGGTCGCCGAGTTCTTCTCGTTCGGCACCAACGACCTGACGCAGACGACCTACGGCATCTCCCGCGACGACGCGGAAACGGGGTTCCTGGTGCATTACCTGCAGACCGGCGTGCTCAAGGACAATCCCTTCGATACCATCGACGTGAACGGCGTGGGCCGCCTGATGCGTTTCGCCGTCCAGGAGGGCCGGGCGGCCCGGCCTGAGCTCAAGGTCGGCGTATGCGGAGAGCACGGCGGCGATCCGCGCAGCATCCACCTGTGCCAGGACATCGGCCTGGACTACGTGTCCTGCTCACCGTTCCGGGTGCCGATCGCACGCCTCGCGGCGGCGCACGCGGCCCTCAAGGCGAAAACCTGAACGGATCGTTGACCCAACAGGGAATCCCGGACCGGCCCCGGGATTCCCCGCCGGTCCCGGCGTGGGACAAGGCGTTGCTTTCATGCGATTTTCAGCACCCCGAGACGGGCATCGAAACAGCGATTACGGTATCCTTACGGGCTGCAATCGAAGTATTCCAAGGACATCCCCGAGGACAACCATCATGAGATTTGAATTCCCGCTGGCATTGGCGGCGGTGCTGGTCATATCGGCCTCCGCATGCTCGAAAAACGAACCCGAAACCGTTACACAATCCGCAGACGCCGGCGCTGACCCGGTTGCGGAGGCGCCGGACATGGCGCCGAATCCGTTCCTGGAGGAAAGTGAACTGTACTTCAGCTTCCCACGCTTCGACCGGATTGCCGACGAGCATTACGCCCCGGCCTTCGAGCTCGGCATGGCCGAGCACATGGCCGAAATCGAGGCCATCGCAGGCCAGGAAGAGGCGCCGACGCTCGACAATACCGTGATTCCGCTGGAGCGTTCCGGAGCCATGCTGGACCGCGTGTCGCGGGTGTTCTTCGCCATGGCCTCGGCCCATACCAACGACGTGATCGAGGAGGTCCGTAGCGAAATGGCGCCCAAGCTGTCGGCACACCGTGACCGCATCCTGCTCAACGAGGACCTGTTCGCCCGCGTCAAGGCCCTGTACGACCAGCGCGACAGCATGGAGCTCGATCCCGAGTCCTACCGGCTCATCGGCGAGTATTACAAGGACTTCGTGCGCGCCGGCGCCCTCCTGTCCGGCGAGGACAAGGAAACGCTGAAGGCGCTCAATGCCGAGCTGGCCTCGCGCCAGACCAGCTTCTCCCAAAACGTGCTCAACGAGGTCAACGAACTCGCCATCGTGGTGGACAGCGTCGAGGAACTGGCCGGGCTCTCGGAAGAGGCCATCGCGGCGGCGAAACTGGCGGCCGAGGAGCGCGAGATGCCGGGCAAGTATGTGCTGCCCCTGCTCAACACCAGCGGACAGCCTTCATTGTCGTCCCTGGAAAACCGCGCCCTGCGCCAACGCATTCATGAGACCTCGTTGTCCCGCGGCAGCCGCGGCGGCGAATTCGACAACCGCGAGAACCTGACCCGGATCGCGCGGATCCGCGCCGAGCGCGCCCAACTGCTGGGCTACGAGGACCACGCCCACTACGGCCTCGAGCGCACCACCGCCGGAACGCGGGAGGCGGTCAACGAACGCCTCGCGAGCCTGGCCCCGGCGGCCGTCGCCAACGCGCGCCGCGAAGAGGCCGACCTGCAGGACATGGTCGATTCCGAGGGTGGGAATTTCGAGCTCGCTTCCTGGGACTGGGACTACTACACCGAGAAGGTGCGCAAGGCCCGTTACGATTTCGACGCCTCGCAACTTCGCCCCTATTTCGAACTGGACAGCGTGTTGAACAACGGCGTCTTCTTCGCCGCGGAGAAAGTCTACGGCCTGACCTTCAAGGAGCGCACGGACGAGTTCCCGGTCTACCAGGAGGACGTGCGCGTGTGGGAGGTCTTCGACGCCGACGGCTCCACGCTGGCCATGTTCATCGGCGATTTCTACGCCCGCTCCTCCAAGCGGGGCGGCGCCTGGATGAACGCCTACGTGTCGCAGTCGAACCTGCTGGG